>FWWM01003049.1_pt1 | contig 42855 bp, 38 predicted proteins | sample 2228351 | NCBI WGS metagenome assembly FWWM01 (sample SAMEA103939774, study PRJEB20133) | metagenome
CCTGGCCGTAACCAATGGACTGAAAAGCTTTCGCAGTTTCCAGGTGCCTCCCGAATTTCTTAGCCCCGATGTTCCCAGAGATATCAAACGCGAATTTATAAAGGGTTTTGCTGATGTAGCCGGAAATATCAGACCTGCAAACCGCTATGTAGATGGACGTCATCGGGTACGTCTGGACGTCCTAAACTCCCCAACAAACTGGCGAGTTCCCGTTGATCTGTGCCTGATTCTGCAAGAGGGCCTTGACGTTCCGGTACAGAATATTACCTGGGGCCATCCCAACATGAATAGAGACTTCCGCGAGCATCAGATCAACATCTTTGCCATCCCGTTCTTACAGATTGGTTTCAGCTTTGAACACAAACAGGGAGTGCTTGTGGAGCTTGCTGAAGAAGACCACCAGAAGAACACAGATTACAACGGGTGTCCAGGCCGCAGGAAGATTAAGCGGACCAAAGAACCCAGTGATGAAGAGCATAATACCAGATTGCCGGACGAGTTGAAGCATAAACACTTTGATTCATACTGGCAAATCTGCAAAGCCTTAGGGTGTCCCCGCGAGCCTCAAAAGCAGCTGCCTCTATTTGACGCCCTCGAATCAGAAGAATGACCTCTCCATATCAAACTGAACGCGAGATGTATGAGCCAGTGCGTCAATGGCTCCACCGTTTCATGGCCGAACGTTTCAAGCGTGCACAAGTACAGGTGTTCGATGCATCTTCGATGAAATTATCTCGTTTAATCGATACTCATAGCCTCGATGCGACTCTTCCACCAGAATGGCCTACGTGGGACATACAGGTAGACATTGTCGGTTTTGCTCATTTCCACGACTCAGCTCATCTTGCTTTTGTCGAATGCAAGAATGTTGCTCTATCACTTGATCATCTCGCCCAGCTACTTGGTTATGCGAGAGTCGCAAGGCCCCTGCTCGCCTTTCTTATAGCTCCGCAAGGCTTGAAAAGCTCGCTGAAACAATTGCTGATCACACATCAGCGTTTGGATGTTCTGGAATACACACAAGAACAGGATGGGCTTCCCCGCTCACTCGTCCTAGCAAGATGGGATGTCAATATGGGAGCTATTGCCATGGACAGCGTGGTTACCACGGGTATTCAGCGAGTGGCTCTAGGGAAATATCTTTGAAATCTGAGGCAGGCGCGGCGAGGGAGACGGCCCGCTCCTCCCGGCAATGGGAGGAGCGGTTTCTTGCTTCGGGCTAGGCGTCCGCCTCCAGCGCCTGGCAGTAGACCGCGATGGCCTGCTGCATGAACTCCGGCAGCTCAGGATGGAGGGCGCGGAAGCGGGTGGCGAAGTCCGGGCTGTCCACGTAGAGCTGGCCCAGCCCCCGCAGCCGGTCCACGGAAGGCTCGTAGAAGTAGCGGATGTGCCGGTGCCAGCGCCCGATGACGGCCTGCACCTCCGGGCTGGCCGGGCCTTGCTCCATGGCCCCGACCAGGTCCGCGTAGATGGCGTTACCCTCGGCCTTGATCCGCTCCTTCTCCGCCGCAGAATAGCTGTTCCAGCGCCGGTAGGACTCCCGGACTTCCTGCTCGTCGTAGCGCTGGCTGGCTTCCTCGGCGTAACGCCTCTCCTCTTCCTCCGTGAAGCCGCCAAAAAGCTGTTGCTTGCTCATCTCAACCTCCCCTATCAGGTGGGCAATGGTATGGTCAACGGTGTGGATGAGGTTATTCAGCCGCCGGACCCGGCTCTGCAGGGCCTCGCGATGCGCCTGTAACGCGGCCAGCAGGTCGAACGCCGGACTATCCAGAATCGCCTTGATCGCGCTCAGCGGCAGGTCCAGCTCCCGGAAGAACAGGATTTGCTGCAAGCGGTACAGGGCCTCTTCATCGTAATAGCGATAGCCGTTCTCGCCCACGGAAGAAGGCCGGAGCAGCGCGATCTCGTCGTAGTAGTGCAGCGTGCGCACGCTGACACCCGCCAGGTCGGCAAGCTGTTTGACGGTGTACACCAGGGCACTCTCCTCACCTGGAGAGCAGTATAAACTATGACGTAACGTGAGAGTCAAGGGGGCAAAACGGCGGCCCCTCAGGCCCCAAAGGCCTCGCGGAAGGACTTCACGGCGGCCTGGCGGCCAATCTCGATCAGGGCGCGGCTGGCCGGTTCGTCGTAGTCGATGATGCGCGTCACCGGCAGGAAGTCCTCCGGCGCGGCGATGACCACCCGCACCTGGCGGTAATTGCGCCGCGCCACCCCCGCCACGATCTCCTCCTCCGCCCGCTCGTTGTAGGCCCGCACCAGGTCCAGCCGCGTGCGGAAGGAGGCCAGCAGCGCCCAATCCAGCGTCCAGGTGATGGCCTCGCCGAAGTCGCGCGGCAGGTGCGCCCGCCGGGCCGGGGTGCGCGCCCGGTCCTCCCACCACGGCGTCATCAGCACCACCACCACCTCCATCGGCTCCTCCAGCGGACGGTCGCGCACGGCGTCCAGGGCCGGGCCCAGCGGCGTATTGGCCACCACCGCCCCGTCCCAGTACACCTCGCCGTCGGAGTCGCGCGTCCAGGGGTAGACCAGGGGGATGCTGCAACTGGCCAGGATGCGCTCCACGGTGATGCCCACCCGCACGTCGGGGCGCGGCTGGCCGGTCTTGCGGCTGACGATGGGATGGTTGCTGAAGAGGGCCAGCTCCCCGGTGCGCACGTTGGTGGCGCTGATCAGCAGCGTGGTCGGGCTGGCGGCCAGCTTCTCCGGCGTGATGCCCAGCCGCTCCACCAGCGTCCGCCGCAGGGGACCGGTATCCAGCAGGTTGTTCCAGCGCCCGATCAGGCGCTCGCTGAGGCGGCGGGGCAGCAGTGGCAACGGCGGCCAGGATTCCTCCGCCGGGGGGGAGGTGGCCGCCTCCGGGGGCGTGACCGGCAGCCGCACGCCCAGGATGCGCCGGTAGACCAGGTTGGAAGCCCAGCGGGAGAGGGCGCGCATCCCCGGCGGGATGCCCTCCACGTCCCGCTCCCGCAGGGAGAGCCAGAACTGCTCCAGCGCCTCGCAGGGGACGCCCTGGGCGATGGCCGCGCCGTTCACCGCCCCGATGGACGTGCCCACCACGATATCCGGGACCCAGGCGCCTTGATGCGCGGCGTCCAGGCCCGGCTTGTGCTCCTGGCACAGGTAGCCGTAGACCCCGGCGTGGAAGGCCCCGCGCCCCCCGCCGCCGGAGAGGATCAGCGTGCGAATGGTCATGGCTCGCCCCCTTGGGATGATGGCTGCGTCAGGGCCTCATTGTGGGGGCGAGGGCGGGGTTTGTCAAACCGCTCCGGGAGAGGGGCCGGGGGTGAGGGCTACCCCTCCGCCTCGGCGATCCAGCGCAGCATCAGATCCGCGCCGTCTATGTACCCCATCTGGCGGAAGTAGCGCTCGGCCTCCCGCCAGCAGGCCACGGCGGCGGCCAGGTCGCCCAACTGCTCCTGCGCGATGCCGAGATTGGCCTGCGTCATGGCGTAGTCCAGCGGGGCGGCCTCCGGCGTCCGGAAGCGCAGCGCCTCGGAGTAGGCCGCCACCGCCCGCCGCAGGTTGGCCCGTCGGTCGCCAAAGGGATGCTGCGCGTAAGCATTGCCCAGGCTGTTCTGCACCGCCGCCCGCAGCCGCTCGTCTTCCGTGTCGGCCAGCGCCGCCGCCGCGCGCTGCAACCAGTCCATGCGCTGCTCGAAGCGGCCCCGGTTCCCCAAGAAATTAAAGCAGGCGTTGACCAGCCAGCAGGCATCCGCGTACTCCCCCGCGCCCATCGCCCACTCGAAGGCCGCCGCCAGGTTCTCCGACTCCACGTCCAGCCCCCGGTAGTCCTGCCGCTCGTCGCGCTCCCAGGCCAGAGCCTTGTAGTAGGCGTAGTGGGCGCGGCGGGCGGCCAGGTCCGTCTCGCCCTCCAGGGCGGCCAGGGCCAGCGGCTCCACCGCGTAGCGCGTCCCCCCATCCTCCTCTACCGTCATGCTCACGAACTGCCAGCTTTGCAGGGCGGCCAGGCAGTCGTCCAGGTCGTCATCCGCGAAGGCCTCCCCCAGGATGGCCGCCGCCGCGTCGTAGATGAAGCTGACAATTGCCCATCGCCTCCTGAGTCTCCTTCGCGGTCTCAGGATGGCTGCCGCCGCCTCGTAGGTGAAGCCGCCCCGGCAGACCAGCAGCCGCCGCAGGGCCTCCGCCGGACGCGGCCCGGCCTCCGCCGTCATCTGGCGCAGCGTCTTGCGCAGCATCTCGTCCAGCGCCTCCTCCAGCTTCCTGCCGCGCAGCGCCTCCAGGTCCGCGATCACCTTGTCCGGCGGGAAGCGGCGCGTCTGCCGCACGGCCCACTCGATCAGGCGCGGGTGCTGGCGGGCGGCGCGGGCCAGGCGCTCGTCGTGGCGGCTCAGGTCGTGGGGGGCCTGGAAGGCGGCAGCCATGTCCCGCGCCACCCGGCGGGCCGCCTCCAGGGGCAGGGTCTGCGGCGTGCGCGCCCGCCCCAGGCCGATCTCCTCCCACTCCAGGCGGCTGGTGAGCAGGACCTGCGCCCCGGCCCGGTGCAGGTCGTCGGCCAGGGCGGCGTACTCGTCGCGGCGCGCGGCGGGGACGGACTCCGCGTTGTCCAGCACCACCAGCGTCCTGTGCCCCCGCAGCCGCTCCTGCGCCTCGTCCGGGGGGGCGGTCGGCTCCAGGTCGAAATGCCGCCGCAGCAGCTCGTACACGTCGTCGGGGCCGGTCACATCGCTGGCCGTGTGCCAGACCGCGCCGTCCACGTCCGGGCTGTGGAGCGCGATGTGCGCCGCCAGGCGGGACTTGCCCAGCCCGCCCACGCCCAGGATGCTGGTGGGGGCCTCCCGCAGCAGGTCCTGCACGCGGGCCACGTCCTCCTGCCGCCCGCTCATGGGGATGTCCGTCAGGCGGCGGTCGATGTGGCCGGTGACGCGGCGCATGCGCCCGCTGGTCGGGGCCTCGGGGTCCACCGCCCGGCGGCCCTGGATGGCGGCGACCAGGGCGCGCAGGCCGCCGTCGAAGTCGCGGCTGAGGTCGGTGTACTGGATGGTCCCCAGCCGCAGCGGGGAGTCGGCCAGCGGCACCGGCTCGATGAGGGCGATGTAGAGGCGCTTCTCCAGGTCCAGGACGCGGGTCCATTCCGCCTCGCAATACGCGGAGCGGGCCGAGCGCGGCGAGAGCACGAACAGCCCGGCGTCGCAGGCGTTGGCCGCCTCCTGAATCTGCTGGTGAAAGCGTTCGCCGAGGAGGATGTCCACGTGGTCCACCCAGGCGTCGATGCCCGCCGCCTCCAGCGCGGCGTGGATGCGCGTTACGGCCTCGTCGTCTTCCGAGCTGTGGCTGATGAAGAGGGTGGGCATAGGGCAATCCCCCGGCAGGGCGGTCCCGGCGCTACCCGCATCATAGTATGAGCGGCGCGAGGAGTCAACGCCCCCCGCAGCCCGCTCAGTCCGCCACGGCGGAGAGGCCCTGCGGGGCGGCGTGCTCCAGGCCCTGCAGGCCGTCCAGCACGGCCCGCAGGTGGACGACGGCCTCCTCCGCGAAGCTCAGCACCTCAAAGGCCACGCCGATGGCCGGGGCGCGGCGGCTCTCCAGCAGGGCAGCCTGGCCGAACTTGGTGCGGCCCTTGGCCACGCGGATCAGGGCGCGGGCCTGGGCCAGTTGCAGGCGGATGGGGAAGGTGCGGTCGGCGCGCTGGCGGGCGAAGTCGTCGTAGGCGGCCTCCAGGGCCTCGATGAGGGCGTTGAGGGGGCGGCGGTCGCTGGTGCCCTTGAGCGAGGCGCGTGAGAGGTTGAGGTCGGCCAGCAATTCCCCGGCGTCCAGGGCGGCGTCGCCGTCCAGGCGCAGCTTCTCCAGGTCGATCAGCTTGAAGTCCAGCTCGTTGCCGTCGGTGTCGCGCTCCCGCCGCTTGAGGGGGCGGGCCATGATGTTGCGGGAGTGCAGGTCGCCGTGCATGTAGGCCAGGGGGAAGCCCTCCAGGCGCAACTGGTGGCGCACCAGGTCGCCCATCAGGGCGAACAGCTCGCGCTTGAGCTGCTCGGCCTGCTGCTGGCGGGTCTCGCCCTCCAGCAGGTTGTTGTCCTGGATGTAGGCGATGATGCGCCCGATGTGCTCCTGCATGGGCAGCAGGTACAGCTCCCACAGCAGGCCGTAGGGGGCGGGGCGGGGGCGGGGGGCCTGGCCCTGGTGCATGCGCAGCAGGAACGGCCCCAGCTCGCGGGTGACGGCCTCGCGGGCCTGCGGCACGCGGCGCAGCAGCTCGTCCAGCGTCCAGTAGCGGTAGAGGTCCTGCAGGATGAGGAAGGCCCGCCCGCGCTCGTCGATGAAGCTGGGCTGGGGCACGGTGGCGAAGCAGTCGCGGATGCCCGCCGGCAGGCGGTTGTAGTTCTCGCGCTCGCGGTCGATCTCGTCGCGCGGCCCGAACTTGACCACCACGGAATCGGCGTAGGGGATGTGCAGCCGGGCCGCTTCGTCGTCGGGGTACATGGGGTTCCACACGCGGGGGCGCACGCGCATGATGTCGCTATCGGACATGCCCAGCCGCAGCCGCTCCGGCATGCCGTCCAGGTCCACGCGCAGCCAGTTGCGCAGGGCGTGCTTGATGCTGTCCTGGTCCGGCGGCTCGGCCAGCTCCAGGTCCTGGTCGGCCAGCTTGCGGTGCATGTGGGCCGCGCCCCACTGGATGAGCGGCCAGCCCAGGTAGGCGCGGACGGCCACCAGCGTGCGGGAGAGGATGAGCAGGTAATCGTAGGGCGTGGGGAACAGGGTGCGCAGCGTGCTGAGCGCCGTCCTGCCGTGGAAGCAGCCCCACCACAGCTCCATGGCCGTCTGCAACGGCTCCGCCAGGTAGGGGTAATCCGACAGCAGGGGGACCAGGTTCTCGATCACGTAGCAGGTGCTCAGGATCATCTCCCGCAGCGCGTCGCGGTGGTTGACGAAGTCGCCGGGCGTGAGCTGCTGCTGCCGCATGTAGTCGGCGATCCACACCATGTCCTGGTCCAGGCCCCACACGCCGCCGGTGTAGTGGGCCACGTTGATCAGCTTCTCCAGGTAGGTCTCCTGGCTCTGGCGCAGCTTGCCGGCCAGCTCGTAGCGCAGCCGCAACGCCAGCGCCAGGTCCTTGTCGCGGCGCGTGGTCAGCATGATCCGCCCCGCCAGCTGGCGGAGCTGGTTGCGGTCCACCAGGCCGTTGAGCACGCCGCGCAGGTCGGCCAGTTGCAGCACCTTGAGCGCCCACAGCGTGTCGAAGTTCTGGCCGCGCCCCTCGATGACGAAGTGGTCGCCGTCGATGCTGCGCTGGCGCACCAGTTGCTCCAGCCGGGCGGTGACGTGCGGGCCGCCCACCCCCAGCAGCAGCAGGGCCTCCAGGCGGTTCATCTCCACCGAGTCGACGCGGGTGCGCTGCTCGGTGGGGAAGGGCGTGGCGAACCACTCGGCGGCTTTGCGCAGGTCCTCGTGGTCGGGGCCGAAGCCGTAGGCCAGCAGGGCGGCCACGTAGTGCTGGGTGACGCGGACCGAGTCCGGGGGCACTTCGCCACGCGGGTCCGGCGGATCGCTGCGGACCAGCTCCGGGTAGAGCCGGGGGGCGCGCAGCAGGTCCAGCACCAGGTCGCCGATGGTCTGTTCCAGGTCAGGGAGTTCGCGCACAGGCATCTCCTGCTTGACAGAGCAAGCCATCACCACCCACCCAATTGTGGCTGATCGGCCAGCGCCAATACTAACATGGCAGGTACGCGCCTGCCACAAGCGCGCCAGCCGCCGAGCCTGATACTGGACAAAGCCCGCCCGCCACCCTAAAATAGCGCTGCAATCGCCTGGAGCGCACCGCCCTGCCATGCCGCCGCCGCTCCCGGCAGGGACAGGACCATCACCAGGACAAGTGCCGTGACCATCACCCAGTCATCTCCACACATCGACCATGCCATCCCCGTCTTCCGTCCCTACCACGACGAAGCCGAGATCGAGGCCGTGGCCGAGGTTATTCGCTCCGGCTGGTGGGGGCAAGGCCCCAAGACGGCGGAGTTCGAGCGGCGTTTTGCCGAATTCGTGCAGGCCCCGCTGGCGGTGGCGGTCAACTCCGCCACGGCGGCGCTGCACCTGGCGCTCAAGGTGGCCGGGGTGGAGGGCGGCGAGGTGATCACCCCCGCGCTGACCTTCGTCTCCACCAACCACGCCATCCTCTACAACAACGCCACCCCGGTCTTCGCGGACATCGAGCCGGACACGCTCAACATCGACCCGGAGGACATCGCCCGCAAGATCACGCCCCGCACCCGCGCCATCATGGTCGTGCACTACGGCGGCCACCCCGCCGACCTGGAGCGCATCCACGCCCTGGCCGCCGCGCACAACCTGGTTGTGGTGGAGGACGCGGCCCACGCCGCCGGGGCCAGCTACAAAGGCCGCCCCATCGGGAGCCTCTCCCCGCTGACCTGCTTCAGCTTCCACGCGGTCAAGAACCTGGCCACCGGCGACGGCGGCATGATCACGCTGGCGGACGGGCAATGGGCGGAGCGCCTGCGCCGCCTGCGCTGGGTGGGCATCAACAAGGACACCTGGGTGCGCAGCGAAGGCAGAGCGCCGAGCCAGTACTCCTGGCAGTACGATGTGGAGGAGCTGGGCTTTAAGTGCCACAGCAACGACATCATGTCGGCCATCGCCCTGGTGCAGCTCCAGCGGCTGCCGCAGACCAACGCCCGCCGCCGCGCCATCTGCGCCCTGTACGACGAGGGCCTGGGCGACCTGCCCTGGCTGCAACTCCCGATCCAGCGGGAGGGCGTGGTCTCTGCGCGGCACAACTACGTGGTGCGGCTGGACGACCGCGACGGCCTGGCCGACTGGCTGCGCCAGCACCACATCGCCACCAGCGTGCACTACATCCCCAACCACTTCTACGCCATGTACCGGCCCTACGCCACGCCGCTGCCGGTGACCGAGCGCGAATGGCAACGGCTGCTCACCCTGCCCCTCTACCCGGCCCTCACCGACGACGAGGTGGCCTACATCATCCAGACCATCCGCCGCTACCATGCCTGACCTCTCGATCATCATCGTCAACTACAACACCCGCGCCCCCCTGCGCCGCTGCCTGGACTCGATCCGCGCCACGGGGGAGGGCCTGGACATCCAGACCATTGTGGTGGACAACGCCTCCCAGGACGGCAGCGCCGACATGGTGCGGGGCGGTTTCCCGGAGGTCACGCTGATCGAGCCGGGGGCCAACACGTGGTTCACCGGCGGCAACAACCTGGGCCTGGCGGTGGCCAGCGGCGAGCACGCCCTGATCCTCAACCCCGACACCGTGATCCTGCCCGGCGCGTTGCAGACGATGCTGGCCTACCTGCGCGCCCATCCGGCGGTGGGGGCGGTGACGTGCCGCCAGCAGTTCCCCACGGGCGCGGTGATCCCGACCTGCTCCCGCGCGCCGCGCTACCCCGACCTGCTGCTGGGCTACACCTGGCTGGGGGCCCTGCTGGCCCCCTGGCGGAGCCGCCGCCGCGCCCGCATGTGGTACGCCGGGTGGGACCGCCGCAGCACGCGCCCGGTGGAGGTGATCCCCGATTCGTGCCTGCTGGCTCCGCTGGCCCTGCTGCGGCAGATCGGCGGCTTCGACGAGGCCTTCCGGCTCTACTTCACCGAGGACGACATCTCCCGTCGCATCGCGGCGGCGGGTTACGCGCTGCACTTCGTGGGGGAGGCGGCCATCCTGCACGAGGAGCACGCCAGCGTCCGCCAGGTGCAGCGGCTGGCCTCTCAGGTGTACTTCGACGACCTGCTCGTCTACGCGGGCAAGTACTGCGGCGGCCCGGCGGCGGCCCGGCTGCGCGTGCTGGTCCTGCCCACCCGCTGGGGGATGGACCTGGCCCAACGCCTGCGCGGGGAGCGGCACGCACTATGAACGGAGAGAGAACAGACTGCGGACGCGCCCACGCAGGGAACGGGCACGCATGGCCCAGGCATCCATTAGGATGACAATGCAGTAATCGTGGGCGCGCGCGCCCAACGCCTCCTTGGCCCTGCGCACCCCCTCCAGTGGCTTACCGTCAAAGCCCACGCTTGGCCCCATGTTGTAAACAGTGGCCCCGCCCTCACAGGCCTCGCGGATGGCCTCTCTTTGCAGCAGTTTAGTTGGGTTGAGTCTCTCACAGCCAGGTCGGATCGCGCTGCTCCAGTGCATCACCCGGTTGGGGGCATAGTGGATATTGATCAGGCCACCCACTACCTCACCCTCGTGCTCAGCCAGCCAAAGGTGGACGCGAGCAACTGGCAACACAGCCAGGGCCTCATAGAGCGCACGCGGAAAGGGAGGCGCACTCAGCCCCCAGCGCTCCCTGGCAGCCAGCTCCATTAATGCATAATAGGTGGCAAAGTCCTGGCGACCGTATCCGCGCCGGGCGCTAACACCATCCTTCTCAGCACGACGCGCATCATAGTTCGCCGTTTTGGTAAACCTGCGCTGGACAGCCTCGAAATCGTGCTCCAGGGCCAGCAGGTGTGTGACAAGCGACACGGCCCCGACCCCGATCACGCCGGGCACAGCCAGGGGATCGGCAGGATCAAGGTTTAAAGCCAGCCACCCCACTCTCCCCCCCACTGTTTTTACCAGAAAGGCCAGGTCATCAGTATCCAGACAGCCCGCCTCAGCTACAGGCCCGCCGATAAAACCAAATGGGGAAGACTCCAGCCATCGCCAGGGACCCACGCGATCGGTTTCCAGCAAAGGCAGCCATACCCGCCTGCCATCGGGCAGGATGTAAACGTGAGAGACATCCCGCCAGGAAGGGAAAGCTCCAAGCAGCGCGTCGAGCCACTGCCGGGAGTGGAAGAAGGTGAACGTCGGAGCTTCGGAAAAAGGTATCAGGTCAGCATCCGGCATGGTGGGTGAGGACAGAGTTTACGGTATAATCGCTATGATAACATCTTGTCCGGGGCCTATCCAGCGGCCTACTACGTCACATTGAGTTCCACCAACAAGCACACCTGCATTTCTCTCGAAAAAGCTGCTATGGCAGTGTCTCGATTAAGGTCTGGTAGCAACAATGCCCCTCGCACGTCTCAAACGCTACATGCGTACCGCTGTCACGTTGGCTTATCATTACCGCTACAGACTGTTTGGCATCCCCGTGCCCCGGGTGAGGGACCCCCACAAGCTGTGGGAATGGCGTGGCACTTTCTGGATGGAGGAGATGTCTAACGCCGACCCGCGCGTCAAGGCCGACCACGAACGCATGAGCCACCTGTTCATTGAAGAACTGCGCGAGGCCGGTTTCAGCCACCTGCTGGACGTTGGCTGTGGTTATGGCATGCGTATGAGGCCGCTGGCGCAGGCTTTTCCAGACAGGCAAATTGTGGGCATCGATTTCAGCATCAACATGCTGGACAATGGCCGGAAGTACCTGCAAGGGATGAACTTACCACTGCTACAGGCCGATGCCACACGTATCCCCTTTGCTGATAACAGCTTTGACGCGGCCATCACCTGGAGTGTGCTCAACACGATGCCGCCGGATGTCATGCGCCGTACACTGCGCGAAGTGCGGCGCGTCATGCGTGGCACACTCGTCACCATGGAGGAAGACGCCAAACGAGACGACGACGTGTCACGGGACGAGCATGCCCTGGCTGAATGGTATTTTGCTCACGACTATGAGGCCGAGTTTGCGGCGGCGGGTTTTGTGCTGCACAAGGTGTACACCCTGGAAGACCTGGCCATCATGCGCTACACCGTATTTGTGGCGGAAAGCCCTTAGGCTCAACCTGATCCCTCCCGAATCGCCTCCACCACGGCTATCAGTTCTCGCACGCGCACGTCATAGGTGTGCCGCGCGGTGACGTGCGCCCGCCCCGCCGCCGCGATGCGCGCCCGCTCCTCCGGGTGGGCCAGGTAGTGGGCCACCTTAGCCCGCAGGTCGTCCAGGTCGGCGTAGGTCACCAGGTGCTCGCCCGGCGTGAACCACTCCCGCACGCCGGGCAGGTCGTCCGCCACCTGAAAGGCCCCCACGCCCGCGATCTCGAACAGGCGCATGTTGCCGCCGTAGCGCATGAAGTCGCCGTGCACGTTGAGGGCGATGGTCGCCCCGCTCAGCACGCGCAGCATCTGCTGCCCCAGGGCGCTGCCCCGCACGTAGGGTTGCAGCGAGGGCGGGACCGGATGCACGCTCCAGATGCCCAGCTCGAAGTCGCGCAGCGCCTCCAGGGCCTGCACCCGCCTGCTGTACAGCGCGTCCGGGTAGAGCGTGCCCACGAAGGTCACGTCGCAGGCGTAGGCGCGGCGCTCGGCCTCCGTCAGGTCGTAGGGGTGGTGAAAGGCGGGGTCCACGGCAGAGCCGGGCAGGCACACCATGCGCGGCGCGCCCAGCTCCTGCCACTGGACGCCGTGGTAGAAGTCGTTAGCCAGCACCAGGTCGTAGAGGCGGGCGGCGGCGCGCTCGTTGGCGTGGCTGAAGACGAGGGGCGACGTGCCGCAGAAGTAGACCAGCGTCGCGCCCGTGTCCGCCTTGATGCGGGCCAGCGTGCCGGGGTAGATCACCTCGTTGTCGCCGGTCAGGAAGAGCACGTCCGGGCGCAGCGTGCGGGCCAGCGCCAGCAGGCGGGCGTTGCGCAGCCGGTAGTCGGGGTTGAGGCCGGGCAGGCGCTGGGAGATGCCGCGCACCAGGCGGGTCCTGCCCAGGCGCTCCATCAGGGGCAGCGCGCTCTGGCTGCGGTAGAAGGCGCGCACCTCGTGCCCCTGCGCCCGCAGCGCCCGCTCCCAGAAGTGCTGGGCCATGTTCGGCGGGAAGAGCGGGGGCGGCTTGCCGGGCGGCGTGGCGGCGCGGGCGGCGGCCAGTTGCTCCGGGTAGTGCAGTGGCGTGACGAACAGGATTCTCATTGCAGGCTTCTCACGGGGGAGGCTGCCTCACGGGTGACCGGTAGAACCCGGCACAGGGGAGATTGTAGCCCGGCCAGGGGACGCCGCCACCCCCACAGAGGGCAGCAAAACGGCGCAGCCCACCATGCCGGTGAGCCACGCCGCAAAGGGATATTACAGATTACAGGCCGCACGTCGGCAGGCCTGCCGCCGGGCTTCAGCGGGCCGGGACGCGCGCCCCCTCTGACCGGCCCGGCGCGGCGACCTGCCCCGCCTCCTCCAGTTCGTCAAAGGGCCTGGCCTTGGGATAGAGGTTCAGGAAGCGCGCGCCCAGGCTCCACAGCAGCCAGCTATAGGAGACGATGCCCACGGCCACGCCCCACTCCACCAGCGACGGCTCGTAGGTGCTGACGCCGAAGACATCCGCCGTCCCCGGCGACCAGTCCATCGGCACCACGAACCCGGCCAGCGTCATGTTCCAGCGGTAGACCACGACGCCAAAGATGGAGAGCACCCCGGCCAGCACCAGGGCGTAGGGGTTGCGCCGGGTGCGCGGCCACAGGAAGATGATGGCCGGGATGAGCGCGCCGAGCAGAATCTCAAACCACCAGAAGGTGAAGCCGTAGGGCGTGTGCTCGCCCAGCAGCTCCAGGTCGCGGGCGACGGCGGGCGAATGGCTGTAGTAGTTGGTGGCCGCCCAGCTCCACAGCTTGAGGTAGAGGTAGGCCAGGGCCACGAACCCGGCAAAGCGGGCCACGCCGTTGAGCACGTCCAGCGGCACCAGCCGCTTGCGCATGAGCAGCCCGCTGATCAGCGTGACCGTGATCACCAGGCCGATGCCGCCGGAAATGGCCGAGAGGATGAAGAGCACCGGCGCGCTGGGCGAGAACCACACCGGGCGGGCGGTCAGCACGCCGTAGGTGGCCCCCAGCGAGGACTGGTGCAGAAGCGAAAGGCCCATGCCGGCCAGCGCCGCCACGGGCATGATGCGGTGCAGCACGTGCGCCAGCCCGCGCAGCAGGCGGCGGCGGTGCAGCGGCGTGCTCTCGATGATGATGGGGATCACTTCCATCATCAGCACGGTGGTGTAGAAGATCACGCACATGGTGATCTCCCACAGCACCGAGTGCACGTTCCAGTACAGCAGGGGATGGTAGAAGCGCTCCGGCCTGCCGATGTCCACGAACAGCGCGATCATGGCGGAGGTATAGCCCAGCAGGCCGACGAAGACCGCCGCCCGCGCGATGGCCTCGTATTTCTTCAGCCCGAAGAGGTAGACCGCCGCCGACAGCGTGAAGGCCCCGGCCCCCAGGGCGATGGAGGACAGGTCGATGGTGATCCACAGGCCCCAGGGCAGGCGGTCGGTCAGGTTGGTCACCTCCAGCCCGTTGAGCAGCACGTAGATGATGGAAACGACGCCGATGCCAAACGCGACGGCCAGCGCCGCGATCCAGGCGGTATAGAGCGGTGAACGCCGGACAAATCTGATGACTGCGGTCATATGGCCAACCCCTCCGGCGGAATATAGTAAACACTCGGCTCGGTGCCCAGGTCCTCACGCAGGCGGAGGGTGGGCGTGCTGGCGATGATGTGGGAGACGACGCTGTCGGGGTCGTTGAGGTCGCCGAAGTAGCGGGCCTCCACCGGGCAGATGTTGACGCAGGCCGGGGTGGCGTCGCGGTCCACGCCGGGCGTCAGGCCGTTGGCCATGGCCGCGTCGATGCGGTGGACGCAGAAGGTGCACTTCTCCACCACGCCGCGCGGTCGGCGGTCCACCTCCGGCGTGCCCCACTCAGGGGCCAGCGGGTTTGGCTCCTCGCCGCGTTCCTTCCAGTTGAAGGAGCGCGCGCCGTAGGGGCAGGCGGCCTGGCAATAGCGGCAGCCGATGCACTTGTTGTAGTCCATCATCACCAGGCCGTCCTCGCGGATGTAGGTGGCGGTGACCGGGCAGACGCTCACGCAGGGCGCGTTCTGGCAGTGCAGGCAGGGCCGCGTCACGTGGAAGGTCTCGCCGGTGGGGGTCTGGTCGGTCACGCGGATGTTCCAGCGCATGTCGTCGGGCACGTCGTTGGTGGCCTGGCAGGCGTAGACGCAGTAATCGCAGCCGATGCACTTATTGAGGTCGATGACCATGACCCAGTGCGGGCAGCACGGCCCGTGCTCCACGTCAAGCGCCTGGAAGGGCTGCAAGCCCGCCATGGCCTGCCGGATGGCCGGTTGCAGCGGGTCGGCCAGGGCCATGGCCGCCGCCACGGAGATGCCGGACCCGACCAGAATCTTGATCAGGTCGCGTCGGCTGAGGACGGTGGTGTTGTTTTCGTTCATGGTGGTCCCCGTTATGCTTCTTCTTCGTTGTCCTGCGGTGGTTGTTGCTTGCGGTTGTTTTCGTTGTTGCCCGCGCTCTCCCGGCGGATCAGCACCCAGGTGACGGTGATGCCAACACCCAGGCCGATGATCAACCCCTGGGTGAGCTGCACCCAACTGATGCCCGCCTCCGCCTCGGCCTCCGCCGTGGTCTCCAGGGCGGCCTCCAGCGTGGCGACCTGCTCCCGCAGCTCGTCGCGCTCCTCGGCCAGGGCCGTGTCCACCTCCACCAGCACCGGGACCTGCCCGGCCAGCGCCTCGTGGCAGCTTGTGCAGGGGGCGGTTTCCACGCTCATGGTATGGTCCGGGATGTTGTGCCCCACCACGTCGTCACGGGTGCCGTCGCCCAGGCCCTGGGTGCGGTGCATGTGGCAACTGGCGCAGGTGACCTCCACGTCGGCGACCTCCACCTCGTTGTGTGTCAGGTGGACGTAGGTGTTGGGGGCCGAGCGGTGGCAGTTCAGGCACAGGCTGTCGGTCTCCGCAAAGCGGATATTCTGGCCATGGGGGTTGTGGCAGGTGGAGCAGGCCACCGTGCCCATGTCGTCGGTGAAGGCGTGCGGGCTGCGCCGCCACTCGGCAAAGGTCCCCGTGTGGCACTGGCCGCACATGCGGGCGTCGGTGCCCACCACCAGCTCTGCCGGGGGGTGGTCGGGCGGGTTGAGGCCGTGGCAGGCCTCACAGACGACGTTCTCGGCGAAGTACTCGCCGCTGAAGGGCTGAAAGCGGGTCGTGTGGCAGTCCAGGCAGGTGTCGTCGTGGTCGAACTCCGCCCATGCCTGCTGGAAGGACTCGCGGGTGAAGGCGATGGCATGCACGCCGCTCTCCCACGCCGCCTTGAAGTCCAGGTGACATTCCGCGCAGCTCTGCCCGGCGTGATCGTCCGGCTCGCCCTGCTCGTTGGGGGCGGCCAGGGCGGGCTGCTGGCCTGCCAGCGCGCCGACGATGGCCGCCAGCAGCAAGGCCAGCGCAAAGACGATGACCGGTCCCCCGTGAATGTAGCGCCATAACCGTTTCATAGATGCGACCTCGTGGTTAGTTTACCGGCGAGGGCGAACCCTGCCCTCGTCCCTGCCCGACCCAATGGTTTCCCAGCAGGGCGCGATTCTCCGGCGCGTAGACAAAATCCCAGAATGCCGTCTGCGCCCCTGTGGCGACCCGGTGCGCATGGCGCACCATGTACAACTGCTGGACGATGTCCAGCCCTTCCACCCGGACTTCCACCACGCGCCCCGTCTGGATGCCTTCCTCGGCGGCGCGGCGGGAGATAAAGGCCACCCCGATCCCCTCGGCCACCGCCATGTGGATGGCCTCCGAGTTGCCCAGCACCATCACGGTATCCAGGGCCGTGGCGCTCAGGTTGTGCTGGCTGAGGGCGTGGGCCACCGCCTGCTGGGTCCCGGAGTTCAGCTCGCGGACGATGAAGCGCCCCTCCCGCAGCTCCTCCACCGGGATGGCCGCGCGACCGGCCCAGGGGTGGTCCGGCGGCGCGATCAGCACGATGGGGTCGCAGGTCAGGGGCCGGTAATCCAGGGTGCGGGAAGGCTCGCACAGGCTGGAGATGGCCAGGTGGGCCGTGCCGTCCTGCAACATCTCCAGCGCGGAGCCGCGCGGCACCACGTGACAGGCCACCTGCACCCCCGGATAGCGCTCGATGAAGCGGGCGATCAGGCGGGGCAGGATGTACTTGCCGGCGGTGGTGCTGCACCCCAGCTTGAGCATCCCGATCACCTCCCCCTTCAGGGAAGCGATGGTTTCCTCGGCATGGATGGAGAGGTTGACCAGGTCGCGGGCCAGCGGGACCAGGGCATGCCCGATCTCGCTCAGGCGGATGTGCCGCCCGCCGCGATGAAAGAGCTTGACGCCGAGGCGCTTCTCCAGGGAGCGGATCTGCATGCTGACGGCAGGCTGGGACATTTGCAGGCGGCGCCCCGCCTCCGAAAAGCTGCCCGCTTCCGCCGCAGCCAAAAAAACTTGCAGCTCGTAAATATCCAGCATGATGATGAGGGTATCCCCTGGCAGGCCTGCGCGCCTTCTCGTTTGGCATGTCCCTCGCTTCGTGAATATTGTAACAATTCATCTATCAGGGAATCAATATGATAGATGTCACTTCGCATTCGATTCGCTTATGGGTTTACATAAGCAAATCATATAAGAAAAACTTATGCAAGTGGTTGTGCTGCATAAAGGATGTTGTATAATAGGATTTGTGAAAATTCACACAAAAAGAGTCCAGGAAGGCGACCCGCTGCCTCAACCGAGGCTGCTTAGCGCAACAAAGGATGGACAGGTGACTCGAACGCTGCTCTTGCTTCTCGCGTGCGGGGTTGTGCTGGGGGCGCTCGCCGCCGGGTGCGCGCCGCCACCCTCGGCCCTGGCCGCCCTGCAGGCCACCGCCACCCCAGAGGGCCAGGCGACGGTAACCGCCAGCCCCACGCCAGAGACAACGCCGCTTCTGCCTCCCACGCCGACCCGTCCCCCCGACTTCAACTGCATCGACTGCCACAGCGATGCTGAGCAGCTCCAACTGCTGGCTGAGGAGGAGGACGTGCCGGAGCCGCCCTCCGAAGGCTCCGGGTGAGGGGGTTCTGTACCTCCGTTGGAGGTCTGGGAGCGCGTTTTAATTGACCCGGAAGTGCTGCTTAATGACGTGCACGGCTACATCCCCTGTACAGATTGCCACGGGGGCCAGAACGTGAGCGACAAGCACCAGGCGCATACCGGCATGGTGCAGGACCCCTCCACCGACGCGGTGGCGGCCTGCGGTGACTGCCACCCGGACATCGCCCCCTTCCAGGCGCAGAGCCTGCACAACAGCCTGGCCGGGTACGACACCGTGCTCTACGCCCGCAGCTCGCCGGAGAACCACCCCACCATCGAGGTCGGCCAGTCCTTCCATTGCAACAGTTGTCATACCACCTGCGGGCAGTGCCATATCAGCCAGCCGACCAGCGTCGGCGGGGGCCTGGTGGCCGGGCATGAATTCATGCGCACGCCCTCCATGAGCCGCAACTGCACGGCCTGCCACGGCAGCCGCGTCAAGAACGAGTATACCGGCGCGCACGAGGGCCTGCCCGCCGACGTGCACCTGCGCGCCGGGCGCATGGTGTGCACGGACTGCCACAGCGGCGCGGAGATGCACGGGACAAACTACGGCGACCAGCCGCCCGCGCACCGCTACGACGGCCCGCAAGGCCCCAGTTGCGAGAGCTGCCACCAGGGGCAGTTTGGCATCGGCTCCGGCAACCCGTACCACGAGGCGCACGGCACTGAAGTGCTCTCCTGCCAGGTCTGCCACGCGGTGTCGTACATCAACTGCACGGATTGCCACCTGGAGCAGACGGAAGACGGCGTGCCCTACTTCCGCTTGCAGCACGAGGAGATGGGCTTCTACATCGGGCGCAACCCTCTGCGCAGCCCGGAGCGGCCCTACCGCTTTGTGCCAGTGCGGCACGTGCCCACCTGGCCCGGCCTGTTCGACCTCTACGGCGAGGACGTGCTGGACAACTTCGACGCCCTGCCCACCTGGACCTACGCCACGCCGCACAACATCCAGCGCAACACGCCGCAGACCGAAAGCTGCGAAAGCTGCCACACCAACGACGCCCTTTTCCTGACGCCGGACAAGGTTCGCGAGGAGGAATTGCTGGCCAACGAGTCGATCATCGTGCTCTCCGCCCCGCCGCTGCCGCAGGAGTACCAGCACCTGCCCAGGCCGGGCGAGGAAGTTCAGCCGTCGGAGGCCACCGTGAGTCCGCTGGACGCGCCGCCGGCCACCACCGATCCACTGGACGCGCCCGCCGGGAGCGACGACCCGCTGGATGCGCCTGCTGGGAGCACCGACCCGTTGGACGCACCCGCCGGAAGCGACGACCCGTTGGACGCGCCTGCCGGGAGCGGTGACCCGCTGGACGCGCCCGCCGGGAGCGGTGACCCGTTGGACGCGCCCGCCGGGAGCGCCGATCCGCTGGACGCGCCGCCCGCGACGACCGACCCGCTGGACGCGCCGCCCGAATAGGCAAGCCGTAGCATGGGGCGAGGCGCGCGCCTCGCCCCGCCGGGACATCATTCCATACGAAAGGAGCCTTTTCTCCCCTCCAACCATTCGCCTATGTGAAAATCCGACTTCTCCCCTCGCCGGATACCCGGTGAGCCGGACCTGTTCTGTAAGCGTATAAGTCTCCCAAGGAGGAACAACACCCATGCTCAACCGTTTCGTCACCCTGCTCATCCTGCTCAGCGTGGCGCTGGCTGGCGCGGCCCCCGCCCTGGCCGCCGAAGCGCCCGCCACACTCCCCCAGGCCCGCCAGGAGGGCGAGCTGGACCTGCTGCGCGTCATGCAGGCCTACATGCCCGGCATCCCGCAGGGCTTCGGCGTGGTGCGGGTGGAGGACCTGGCGCTGGAGCTGACCGAGAACCCGCCCTTCCTGCTGGACGTGCGCCAGCCGGAGGAGCTGGAGGAGTTCGGCTACATCGCGGGCGCGGTCAACATCCCCACCCGCGAGGTGGCCGCCAACCTGGACCTGCTCCCCAGCGACCTTGACGCCCCCATCGTCGTCTACTGCAAGGCCGGGACGCGCGGGGCCATCGTCATGACCGCCCTGCAAATCCTCGGCTTCACCAACGTCCGCAACATGGCGGGTGGCATGGACGCCTGGATCGCGGGCGGCTACGACGTGGCCGCCGCCCCGCCGCCCGAACCCACCCCCGGCCAGGCCGCCCCCATCGACCCCGCCCTGGTCCAGGCCGTGGACGCCTACCTCCAGAGCGTCCTGCCGGAGGGCTGGGGCATCGTCCGCGCTGAGGACCTGGCCCTGGAGCTGCTGGAGACCCCTCCCTTCCTCCTCGACGTGCGCGAGGTCCAGGAAGTGGAGACCAACGGCGCCATCGAGGGCGCGCTCAACATCCCTCTCCGCGAGGTGGCCGCCAACCTCGACCTGCTCCCCACCGACCAGCCCATCGTCGTCTACTGCGCAGCGGGCCATCGCGGGGCCATCGCCATGGTCGTCTTGCAGATGCTCGGCTATGACGCGCGCAACCTGGCCGGGGGCTTCAACGCCTGGGTCGCCGCCGGCTATGACATCGTCGGCGGCCAGGAAGCCGCCCCCGCCGTCGAAGTGACCCTGCCGGAGGGGGCAATCCTGAGCGCGGAGGCCATGCAGCCCATCGCCATGGGTTACCTGGCCGCGCTGCCCCAGGGCTTCGCTTCCATCCCGGCCCAAACCTTGATGGACGAGATGGGCGAGGTGTTCATCCTGGACGTGCGCGAGCCGGCGGAGTACGAGGAGGGCTACATCGCGGGCGCGGTCAACATCCCCCTCCGCGATCTGCTGGAGAACCTCCACTATCTGCCCACCCAGGAGGAGCCGATCGTGGTCTATTGCAGCGCGGGGCATCGCGGCGCGCTGGCGACCATGGCCCTCGGCCTGCTGGGCTACGAGGAGGTGGTGAGCCTGCGCAGCGGCCTGCGCGCCTGGACCGGCGAGCTGGTCACCGGGGAGCCGCCCCAGATGACGGCGGGGGCCTTCCCGGAGGTGGACGCCGACCTGTGGACCACGGTGGACGCCTACCTGAGCGATCTGCCGCAGGGCTTCTACACCATCAGCGCGGAGGACCTGAGCCTGGCCCTGGTGGAAAACCCGCCCTTCCTGGTGGACGTGCGCGAGCCAGCGGAATATGAGGGCGGCCACATCCAGGGCGCGGTGAACATGCCCACCCGCCAGCTTGGCGACTTCATGGACCAGCTCCCGGACCCCGACACGCCGATTGTGATGTACGGCAGCATCGGCCACCGCAGCGCGCTGACCATGATGGCCCTGCAGCTCAGCGGCTATGAGGACGTGCGCAGCCTGGTGGGGGGCAGCGACGCCTGGACCGCCGCCGGATTCGAGATGACCACGGACTGAGCGCAGTTACACCAGACGCGACGCACAGAGGCGGCTCGCCATGAGCCGCCTCTTTTTGCCACCCGGAGTCCTTGTCGTAACAATGAGGCAGAGTTGCCCAGGCAATCGTTCTACACTATCATGAGCAGGCGAAGGGCAGGTGGGCCAGCGCCCACGGCTGCTGAACCGGACGCCACCAAAGGAGAGGCAGATGGCCGGCGTCGTTTGTCCTCAGTGCGGTCATGACGACCAGATACGGAAGGTCCCTTCCATCGTAGCGGAAGGAATCAGCGAAGTAAGGATGTCTGGAGTGACGGGTGGTGTGGCGCATGCAGGTGACCAATGGGGGGTGTACAGCGGGTCTTCCACGCAGAGCGGCGTTGCCAGCACCGTGCTGGCCCAGCGCCTTTCGCCGCCACCCAAACCTGAGGGGCCTGGCGGGTTTGAGTGGATGCTGGCCAAGTTCGGCATGATTACAGGAGTTGGGGGAGCAGGGTGGGTTCTTGCATTGCTTTGCACCCTGTCCTCGCCGAACAACCATAACCTCTTCTTATACCGACCACATAGCACAGACATAGGTGACATTCTGGGTGGCATTCTGTTTCTCGGCTGCTTCTTCGGTGTCCCCTCTATTGTCCTGTTTGTCCTGAGCCTCAGATGGCGCCGGAAGCTCAACCAGGAAAAACGGCAGGCCGCCGACCAGGTTCCCCTCTGGGAGCAGGCCCTGGAACGCTGGAACCAGGTCTACTACTGCGCCCGCGATGACATCGTCTTCGACCCGGCAACCGGCGAGTGGTGCTCCCCGGCTCACTTCCACGAGTTCCTCTACGCCGAGCCGCAGAAGATCGGGTAGCCTCCGGGCAGGCAGCGCCCCGCGCCCCACGCAGAATCGATCCGGGCCGGGCTGGAGACCCGACCCGGATCGCGACACGGATCGCAGGGGGCGCTAGCCGGTCTGTGGCTGGCCGCCGGAGAACACCTCCAGAGCAGCCACCACGGCCACCAGCGCGCCCAGGACGATGCTGGACCACATCTGCGTGCTCTGCCCCGCGCCGCTGAATTGCAGCACAAAGGGCGCGATGATCGCCAGCACACCGGCCAGCCCGGCCAGCCAGTACTCCCAGTTGGACTGATCCTGCACCAGGCCCTCCAGGATGGAGGCCAGCAGGATCACCGCCCCCAGGATGACGCTGCTCCACAGGGCGTTGTTGTCGTTGTTGTAGCCCAACACGAAGGGCGCCAGGACCAGCGCCAGGCCCAGGATGCCCGTGATCCAGAATGCGTAGCGTTTCATCTCCCGTCTCTCCTTTGGGCTTGCTCAGCCCTCCCGCAAGGGCCGCGCAATCTGCACAGGGTTGGCCTCGAGGCCCTGTTTGTCCTCATAATGGGTCAGTTTTGCGGCGCTAAGAACCCCATTAATTGGGGGTTGGGGTGTTCATTGCGCCAGGCAGGCCTGGGGAGATCAGTGACCAGAAACAAAGAGGAAAAAGAGGGAGCCAGCCACCCGCGAGGGCGGTGGGGGGTGGCAGGCGGCTACTCGCCCTCCGGCTCCGGGCCTGGGGGCGGCGCGGTAGCCATCAGGGTGAAGCAGAAGCGCGCCCCGCCCAACTGGCTGTCCTCCACCCAGATGCGCCCGTTGTGCGCCTCCACGATGTGCCGGGCGATGGCCAGGCCCAGGCCGCTGCCGCGCCGCTGGCTGCGCGACTCGTCGATCTGGTAGAAGCGCTCAAAGACGCGGTCGCGCTCCTCCGGCGGGATGCCGGGGCCATCGTCATCGATGTAGACGGTGACCGTGTCGCCCAGGGCGTTGAGGGTGGCGGAGACGGCGATGTGGCCCTTCTTGGCCGTGACCTTGATCGCGTTGTGGATCAGGTTGGCCAGCACCCGCCCGATCTGCGCCGGGTCCACCAGCACGTAGATCGTGGGCGGCACATCCACCGAAACCTTGAGGTGCTGCTGCTCGATCTGCTCGTCCAGGTGCTCCAGCGCCTCCTCCACCAGCACGATGAGCGGCATCTCCACCAGGCGCATGATGGCCTGCCCGGATTCGATCATGGAGAGGTCGTGCATCCCGTCCACGATGCGCTGGAGGGTATCCAGCTCCCGCCCGATCTTGCGCAGGAGCTTGGCCCGCTGCTTCTTGCCCACGTCCGCGCGGCCCAGGGTATCCCGCAGCAGGCGGATGGCCGAGATCGGGTTGCGCAGCTCGTGGGAGATGTTGGCGACCATGTCGCGGCGGGCGCGGTTGAGCCGCAGCAGTTGCGTGATATCTTGCAGGGCCAGGGCCAGGTACTCCGCCTCACCGGCAGAGACCCTGGCGCAGCGCGCCCGAAAGGCACGCTGGCCGACCCGGAACTGGGCCTCCGGACATTGGGAGTGCTCCAGGGCGCAATCCAGCAGGTCGCTCAGGTCCGGGCTGGGGATCAACGACTCGATGCGGCCACCGACGAGGGCCGCCTCTGGGAACATCTCGCGCGCGGCCCGGTTGGCGGCCACCACGCGGCGGGCCATATCCAGCAGGAACAGGGGATCGAAGGCGCTATCGGCCAGCAGGGAGAGCAACGACGGCCTGGGATAGGCGACCATAGTCCCCGCCCTACCCCTCGAAGCGATAGCCGATGCCCCGCACGGTGACGATGCGGGTTGGGTTGGAGGGGTCGGCCTCCACCTTTTTGCGCAGCCAGCGAATGTGCACGTCCACGGTGCGGCGGTCGCCAAAGTAGTCGTACCCCCACACCTTGGAGAGCAGCAGGTCCCGCGAGAGCACCACGCCGTGGTTGCGCATCAGCTCGGCCAGCAGGTCGTACTCTTTGTGGCTCAGCCTCAGCTCCACGCCGTCCAGGTAGGCGTGCCGCCCGGTCAGGTCCAGGCGCAGGTTGCCGGAGACCAGTTCGTCCTGGGCGGGGGGGCGGTTGGGGGCGCGGCGCATCACGGCCCGGATGCGCGCCAGCAGCTCGCCCAGGCCGAAGGGCTTGACCACGTAATCATCCGCGCCGCTTTCCAGCCCGACGATCTTGTCCACCTCGCTGCTGCGGGCCGTCAGCATGATGATGGGGATGTGGGCGATGGTCGGCTCCCGCCGGATCATGCGGCACAGGCTCAGCCCATCCAGCTTGGGCAGCATCACGTCCAGGATGATCAGGTCCGGCGGCTTATCCACGATGCGCTTGTAGGCGGTCTCACCGTCGCTGATGGTGGTGACTTTGTGCCCCTCCTGGGCGAGGTTGTCGGCCAGAGTTTCGGCAAGGACGGCATCGTCTTCAACAACGACGATCTTTGCCACGGGGTTGCCTCCTTGGTCATGCTTCACCTTGGAAGGGGTAGGTGGGCGGTAGGTTTTGATCGCTGGTTTGAGATAAGATTTTGGTTTCACCATGCCCCTATCATAACAGAAGTTACCCGTTAGGGGGTCATTAAGATCGTGCCTTGTGCTTCACTTTCTCTTAACATACTAGTAGCCCACGCCGCCGGGCAGCAGGACACAGCGGTTGTAACAACCTGCGGTCAGGAGGGGGGTATCCGGCGGTGGGCCTGTCTGGCGGGGGCTGGGATCAGGGGGATGTTTGTTCTGCGGCGTGCTGCTCCCGCTGCAAGAAGCGCAGCGCCAGGTACAGCGCGGCGACCATGCGGGCGTCATGAAGCCGCCCGGCGGCGATCAACTGCTCGAAGCTCGCCAGCGGCGCTTTTTCCACGCCGATGGCATAGTCCTCGTCGCCCTGCAGGGTGGCGGGGGTCAGGTCGCGCGCCAGGTAGACGAAGCTGCGCGTGGTGAGGTACTTGGACCAGGGGTGCAGCTCCGCCAGAAAGTCCAGGCGGGCGGCCCGGCAGCCGACCTCCTCCTGTAGCTCGCGGTTGCCGGCCTCCCGCGCCGATTCGCCCGGCTCAAACTGCCCCCCCGGCAGGATGAGCACGTCCCGGCCCATGGCGGGCGAAGGCTCCACGGTGAAGAGGACGTTGCCGCTGGCCGTCAGGGGGACGAGCAGAATCTCGTTGCCGGCCCGGACGTAGGAAACGGTCTGGCTGCCGTGCTTGCCCTCCACCAGGGAGAGCCATTGGTCACCACAGAGCACTTTTTCCACGCTGTCCCCCATCCCGGCGCTGGCAGCCGGATGTCGTTTTCGCCGTCGCCCACATTATAGCACCGATTCGGCGGGCCGCTCGCCAGGGATTACGAGATGGCGCGTTCCGGTTATAATGATAATGATTAAGGAAGCGCTGGCAACCAACGGTTAGTTTACCTTGAGGTAATGGCACATGATGCTACGTCGAACAGGAGGCACTAACAACAGAGGTGGTCTGCTACAGCGCGCCGCTTACGCGCTCAAGGTCGTGCTGCTGCTGGCGGCGCTGGGCGTGGTGATCTGGGTTTACCACGGCGATGTTTACGTGGCGCTGGTGCTGGCCGGCTGCGCGGCGGGGCTGTTCGTGACCGGCATCGCGCCCGACCTGCTGCCCCACCTGGCCCGCTGGCTGGTGCGGCTGCCCTTTCTGCTGGGTTTCCTCATCCCGCTGTGGCAGGCCCTGGACGCCGCCCTGCGCAGCGAGCTGGACGACCTGCTGCGGGCCGGGCAGGTGCTGGGGCTGTACGCCGTGGCGGTGCTGGTCCTCTTTCTGCTCCCCCGCTGGATGAAAGGCCCCTTCCAGCGGCTGCTCTCGCTGCGGGCGGGAGGGGCCAGACGCACGATGTCGCCCGGCGGGGGGTTCTCGCGTCCGGGGCCGTCCGGCGGCTACACCCGCACGCAGCCCTTTTCCAGCGGAAGCCCGCGCCCGCAGAGCGCCGGGGGCGGGTTTGGCCGCTCGCGGGCCTTCCTGCCGGAGGACGAGGATGAGGACGACCTGCTGAGCAGCTACACCCGCTCGCGGCCCTTCACCACGGGGGGTGGGGGCACGTCGCCCTTCAGCAGCAGCATCGACGACATCGACGACGAGGAAGATGAGGACGACGACCTGCGCGCAGCAAACGAGGAGCTGATGCAGCGCATCCGCTGGCGGCGGAAGAAACCCGGCCAGTAACCCCAGACCGTAGCGGCAGGCAGGGGCGGCCCGGCGGGGGACCGCCCCGCTTTGTTTGTTTTCCCCAATGCCGGTTCGTCGCTATAATCCGTTAAAGTATTCGCCGTCACCCTTGAGAGATCGTAAAGGCTGTGACGACTCTCCCCGCTAACACTTGCACCTGCGCTGCAAGTGCAGGTGAGCGGGGAGCTTCTCAGGCTACGCTCGCCGCAACCGGCCACGTTAGCGCCTGACCGCCCCGTCCAGGCGGATTCGATTGCTTCAAACAAGGCCGGGTATTCCAACCTGGCACGGTCCAGTACGTTACAGGATGCATTGACATCCCGGTCGAGTACCAGACCACAGTAAGGACAACGATGCACGCGAACGCTCAGGCTCTTCGGCACAACCGCCCCACACCGGCTGCACACCTGCGAGGTGTTGGCGGCCTTCACGGTCACCACCTGGCTACCAGCCTCTTCCGCTTTGTAGCCAAGCAGTTGTTGGAAGGTCCCCAATCCCGCGTCGTGCGCGCTCAGGGCGAGGTGGTGGTTGCGCGTCATGAAGTCGAGCGTGAGTTCCTCAAGGGCAATCAGCCCGTAAGTGTTGGCAAGCTGGCGCGTCAGCTTGTGCCAGAAGTCTCGTCGCTGGTTCGCCACGCGCTCATGCAGGCGAGCGACCCGCTCGGCAGTCTTGCGGCGGCGGGCGCTGCCCTTCTGCCGCCTGGACAACCGCCGTTGGGCCACACGCAGCTTTGCCAGCGAACGCCGCAGCCAGCGCGGGTTCTCGACCAGCATCCCGTCGCTCAGCGCCAGCAGGCTGTACAGCCCCATGTCAATGCCCACCGCAGGGCCAGCGTGAGCGAGCGCGGGCCTGTCCAGCAGGGGCTGGACGTTCCGGTCCGGCAACTCGGCCATCAGGCACACGTACCAGCGGCCCACGCTGCGCTTCAGGATGACGTGCCTGATTTCAGCCTTGTCCGGCAGCGGGCGGTGGTACTTGACCTTGACCTCCCCCACGTTCTGGATGTAAAACAGGGCACGATTGCGTTCATCAAAGCGGAGCTTGCAGCCGTCCCCGTAGCGGTATTCCAGGCTGCGAAAGCGATGCCGCCCCTTGAAACGGGGAAAGCCCGCCTGCTCCCCTGCCTCCAGGCGGCGAAAGAACGCGTGGAACGCTTTGTCCAGGCGGCGGAGCATTTGCTGCACGCTGGTCGCGTTAAGCTGGCCCAGGGTGTCCGGGTTGGCCCGCCGCTGGTCGCGGAAATGCGCCCACTGCTGCGGATAGGTGATGCCTTTGCCCGTCTCTTTGTAGGTCGTGACCCGCTGTTCCAGGGCCGCGTTGTAGAGCGTGCGGCCCTGCCACAGCAGGAAGTCCAGGGCGCGCGCCTGGGCGTTGGTGGGGTACAGGCGGTACTTGTACGTGCGGATCATCGTTGCTTAGCACCTGAAACAATTCTATCAGACGGTAGCGTTCAAAGGCAAAGAGACAAGGAGGCAAGCGCCATTCCCCACCCCGCTAAAGCGGGGTGTCCCCTGGCGCGATTCTTATGGAGAAAGTCATCCCAATGCCTGTACGCTGTGGTGTTGATCGCAAAGAAATCTTGCGACACGCTCAGCGTTGTTTCCCTGTCCCTTGTCCGGAATCGGTATATCGGCGGCGTGCTCTGCAGCGCGCCTTCGATTTTCCCAGGAGATATCTCAAGCGCCACGCCGCGTTCAACCTCATAGAGAGGAAGCTGATCGCGGATCAATTCTTGAAGCTCTGCCGGTTCTCTTGCGCTGATGCTCAGCACGGTCGGAAAGCGAACCTGACAGATCACCTCACGAAGCGGCGCGTTTTCCAGGTACACGTCATCAAAGGTTGGCAATGCCAGGGACATAACTGCCCGCCTTTACCAGAGCTGTGTGCACGGCCAGATTCTACCACGGTTTGAGGCGCTGGAATGACTGTGGCTGAGACACTGCGTGAAGCCTGGGGTCAGGTCGGCAGGGCGTCCAGGCGCGTGGTGTCCTCGATCTCCAGCACGAAGTCCGCGCCGAAGGCCTGGGCGGGGGTCAGCATGCCCTTGGGATGCGCCCCCAGTGTCCGCTCCACGGCGCGCACGGCGGCCAGGGCGGTGAGCCGGTAGGCTTCCGGCGTCACCAGCCAGGCCTGCGCCGCCTGGCCCTGGGCGTTGGCCGCCCACGCCCAGACCTCCGAGCGGCCCTGCTGGCGCGTGGCGGCGTCCGGGCCACGCAGGATCAGCCCGGCCCCCGCCTGGACCAGCCGCCGCAGCACCCCGACGTAGAGCAGCCCCCGCAGCAGTGGCGCGGCGACCCGCGCGGCCCGCACCAGCCCGGCTGGCAGGGCCAGATAGACGGTGATGTTGGGGATGCCGGTGGAGCGGTGGGCGGCCTCCAGGTCCGGCCAGGGGACGGGCAGCGCCAGCCGCTCCCCGTGTGGGAAGGGCAGCCGCCGCGCGCCCTGGCCGAGCGGGTAGGGCTGCAAGCGCCCCTCCCGGCGGACCAGCCCGCCGCGCGCGATGATCTCCACCGAAGTCCTGCCGGTGCCGGGGCTGGCCTGGGGGATGGCCCGGATGCCGATCTCCAGCTTGGTGGCGTCGGGGACCTGGGCGGCGACGTGATTGGCCAGGCAGTCGGTGGGCACCACGTCGAAGCCGACGCCGGGGATGATGGCGATCTCGCGCACGTAGGCGGCCTGGTCCAGCCGGAAGAGGGCCTGAAAATGGGGAATCTCGCCGCTGATGTCCAGGTAGTTGGTGATCCCGGCCAGGCAGGCGCGGAGCATCGGCTCGCCGGTCCGGCTGTAGGGACCGGCGGCGTGCAGCACCAGGTTCACGGCGGTGACGGCCTCCCGCAGCGCGTCGGCGTCATCCAGGGGGACGGCCTGCCACTCCAGGCCCAGCCGCTCCGCCAGGGGGCGGAGCCTGCCCGCGTCCCGCCCGGCCAGGATGGGGCGGTGTCCGCGCCGCACGGCCTCCTCCGCGATCAGGACGCCAGTATAGCCATACGCGCCGTAGAGCATCCATTTTGCCTCAGGCATCACGCCTCCTCCGTATCAGCAAGCACACCTATTTAACCGCCAAAGTCCCCGGATCGCCAAGAATCGAAAGGAACGTGCGGACAGGGGAAACATTGTGGATTATTATTGATGGTAACTTGCTGTAAGCAGCGGCTTGAGTCTCTGGAAAGGAGGCAAGAGTGGCAGGCAAGGCTCAGGCAGTAGAGTCCGGGAAGGAGCTGGAGGACCGGGTAGCTGAAATTGGGGAGGCGCTGAACATGGAGGTGAAGCGTCGGGTCAGGGTCGGCAAGCGCCTTTGGGGGAGGGATCGCTACATCGATGTCGTCCTGACTCACCCTGTCACACGAAGAAGCATTGGCCTTGAGTGCAAGTATCAGCGGGTGTCTGGAACGACAGAGGAGAAGCTGCCGTCAACCATCGAAGATATCCGGGCCTGGCCGATCCGGGGCCTCGTGGTTTTTCATGGCGAGGGTTTCTCCGTGAATATGCGCTCCTATTTATATTCGACCGGCCTGGCCGTGGAACTCGAAGACCTGGAGGCCTGGCTGCGCCTCTACTTTGGCCTCTGATAGTTGAGCACCACCACCTCGCTGATGGCGCCGCGCCGGTCGGCCCGCGTGTTGATCGCCCGCCGCGCCTGCACGATCTCGATGGTGAAGTCCGCGTAGAGCCTGTGCACCAGCGGCGTGTCTGAGTTGCTCAGCATCAACCGGCAGCCCCGCGCGGCCAGCTCCCGGTAGACGCGCGCCAGGTCGCACTGGTCGTCCTCGTCGAAGTCGTCCGCCGAGTAGCCGGTGAAGTTGGCGGTCTCGCTGAGGGGATGGTAGGGCGGGTCGAAGTAGACGAAGTCCGGCGGGCCTGCTTCTGGCCGCTCCCGGAAGTCGCGCACGGCGATCTCCACCCCCCGCAGGGCCGCCGAGGCCGCGCGCAGCCGCGCCTCGTCCAGGATGGTCGGGTTCCTGTAGCGGCCCATCGGCACGTTGAAGTGCCCCTTGCTGTTGACCCGCCACAATCCATTGTAGCAGGTCTTGTTGAGGTAGATCATGCGCGCGGCGCGCACGACGGGGTCTTCGTCCTGCCAGGCCGGGTCGCGATCCCGGTTGCGGACCTCGTAGTAGTAGGCCCTGCTGTGACGGGCCTGGTGCTCCGCCAGCAGTTCGATCAGGCGGTCCACGGCGTCCCGCACCACCTGATAGACGTTGATCAGCTCGGCGTTGGAGTCAGCGAGGCAGTAGCGCCGGGCGAAGCCCCGCCCGCGCAGGTAGAAGAAGACCGCCCCGCTGCCCACGAACGGCTCGTAGTAGGTCTCCGCCCGCTCCGGGAAGAAGGGGGCATACTGCTCCAGAAGCTGGCCCTTGCCGCCCGCCCATTTGAGGAAGGGGGCGGCCTGGGGCAGGTCCAGTGGACGATTCTCCGGCAAAGGGACCTCCGTGTGTGGGCGGCGCGACAGGCAGGCCAGGTGGCCGGGGGCCTGTCCCCGCCGTAGCGCGGGGGGCTACGATTCCAGCGGGGCGAACACCTGCCGCACGGGCAGGCTGAAGCCGGGCAGCACCTCGCCGCCCTCCAGCGTGCCGCTCTCGTCCAGGGTGCGCGCGCCCTCCGGCGTGTGGGTGACCACCGTCCTCGTCTTCGGGTAGACCACCCACACCAGCCGTGTCCCCGCCCGCAGGTACTCCAGCGTCTTCTCGTGGATTTCGGTGGCCGTGTCGCCGGGGGACATCACCTCTACAGCCAGGTCCGGCGCAACGGGGAAATAGCCGCCGGTCAGCGGGCCGGGCAGCCGCGCCCTGGAGACGTAGGCCACATCGGGGGCGCGCACCGTATCGGGATCGGTGGCGAGGATGAAGCCGCCGTCCGCGCCGCTCACGTAGCCCTCCGGCCCCTTCTCCCAGACGTGGTTGCCGATCAGGCGGGCTATATGAGCGGCAAGGATCGCATGCACGTCTCCCGTGGGCGTCATCTCGCGGATCTCCCCCCTCACCAGCTCGCGCCGCACGTCGTCCCGGCGAGAGAGCGCCAGCAGATCGGCGGCAGTGTGCAGTCTTTCCCGTGCGACCATGGCTTTTTCCCCTGACTCGGTGGCTTCTATTGTACCGCATGGCGGCGGCATGGGGCCGCGCCGCGCTGCTGGTGTCGGGTCAATCGTCCCCCTCCGGGTCGGCGGGGTCGGCGGCTTCTGCCACGTAGCCGCCGGGGCGGAAGTAACGCACCTGCCGGTAGGGGGCGGTGGCCTCCAGAATGGCGTCCTTCATCAGGTTGCCGGAGACGTGCATCAGCGTGTCGCCGTACTGGGGGTCGATGCCCATGCTGGCCTGGCAGGGGTAGTGGTGGTGATGCAGCCCGCCCTGCTCGGCGGCCTCGTCCACCGGCGTGCCCACCAGCCGCTCGGCCACGTAGCGGGCGCAGCCGCAGCAGGCGTCGCGGGTGACCGCCATCTCCGTGATGCGGCGGCTCCCGGCGTCCACCGTCGCCTGGAAGGCGGGCCGCCCGAAGTGGCGGGCAAAGGCGCGGATGAGCGGGTCGTCGTAGGGGGCGCGGTGGCGCAGCGCGTTGTAGTGCGTCTCCGTGAGGGAGCAGAAGGGCTTGGGCGTCACGCAGGCCACGCCCCGCTCCGCCAGCCAGCCCCGGAGCTGCCGCGCCAGCCCCACCGGCAGCCAGGCGACGTTGTCGATGGGCGCGATGACGGCCCGCGCGCCGGTCATCCCGGCCATCTCCGGCAGCATCTCGGCCACGCCCTTCACCTCCGCCAGGGAGAGGATCAGGTCGCAGGGGGGCAGCGCCTCCGGCAGGTGATCTTCCGGGTAGTCGATGATGGGCGGCAGCACCGTGGGCGTCTGCCACGTCTCGATCTGCCAGTCCTCCGGCGCGTGGCGGCGCAGGTTCTCCACGTGCCGCCAGCCGTAGTCGCCCGTCACCAGGGCCAGAATGCGCATGTCCCTTCTCCTTTGCGCTCTGCCATCCTTCATAGCATATAGCCTACAATGATACCCCACAATCCCCAAATTCAGCGTCGGGGCTGCCGCGCTCCCCGGCCAGGCAGCGCCGGTCTGCTTAAGCCGCTGTTTCCTCCTTAACCAGAAACATCCTATAATAGGATCGGTTCGCGTCCCAGCGCGCCACGCATGCGCCTCCGGCGGCCCGACTCTGCTCTGCCCCACAGCCCTGGAGGCCCCCACACGTCGTCTATCGCGCAGCCGCCGGCTGCCCCGCCCCGTTTGGTTCCCTGGTTTCAGAGGGCGAGCCATGCTGGAAAAAGTTGACCTGACGCAGAAGTTCCCCAAGAAGCAATATAAAAAGCTGCTGCCCCGGCTCCAGCGCCGCCTCTACGACCTGCAAAAGGCCTGCTGGGATCACAACGTGCCCTCCATCATCCTCTTCGAGGGGTGGGACGCCGCCGGCAAAGGCTCCACCATCACAGAGCTGACCACCCGCCTGGACCCGCGCGGCTTCAAGCTCTATCCCATCCAGGCCCCCCGCACCTACGAGCAGAACCATCCCTGGCTGTGGCGCTTCTGGCTGAAGCTGCCCAACTACGGCGAGATGGCCATCTTCGACCGGAGCTGGTATGGCCGGGTGCTGGTGGAGCGCGTGGAGGGGCTGACGCCGGAGGAGGAATGGCGCAAGGCCTACCGCGACATCGTCGATTTTGAGCGCATGCTGGCCGACGACGGCACGGTCATCGTCAAGTTCTTCCTGCACATCAGCAAGCAGGAGCAGAAGCGCCGCTTCAAGCGGCTGGAGCAGGACCCGCTGGAAGCCTGGCACGTGCAGCCGGAGGATTGGGAGCACCACAAGAAGTACGACCAGTACGTGGTAGCCATCGAGGAGATGTTCGAGCGGACGGACACCGAGTGGGGGCCGTGGACCATCGTGGAGGCCACCAATCGCTGGCACGCCCGCAAGAAGGTCTTCCAGACGATCATCGCCCGCCTGGAGGAGCGCCTGGGCGACGCCGCCCCGCCCGCCTATGCATATGAAGAAGAAGAGGAAGCGGAAGCCGGGCCAGGCGCGGGCCAGGGCGCGGAGCTTGAGGAAGCCGAGGCGGCGCAGCCCGCCCCGCCACAGGCGGAGACCGCAGCCGGTGATGGCCGCCGCCGGCGGAGCCGCAGGAGGCAGGACGATGCTGGCAACAGTTGACCTATCGCTGGCCCTGGACCGCGAGACCTACATCACCGAGCTGACGCGCTACCAGCTTCAGTTGCGGGAGCTGGGCTACCAGGTCTACGTGCAGAAGCGCCCGGTCGTCATCCTCTACGAGGGGTGGGACGCCGCCGGGAAGGGCGGCAATATCAAGCGGGTGACGGAGAAGCTGGACCCGCGCGGCTACGTGGTGCACCCCATCTCTGCCCCGGCGGGCGAGGACAGGACCCACCACTACCTGTATCGCTTCTGGCGGCGGCTGCCGGAGCGCGGGCAGATCGCCATCTTCGACCGGAGCTGGTATGGCCGGGTGCTGGTGGAGCGCGTGGAGGGCTTCTGCTCGGAGGCGGCCTGGAAGCGCGCCTACCGCGAGATCAACGCCTTTGAGCGGCAACTGGTGGATTACGGCACGGTGCTGGTTAAGTTCTGGATTCACATCAGCCAGGAGGAGCAGCTGCGGCGCTTTGAGCAGCGCCAGAGCACCGAGTACAAGTCCTGGAAGCTGACCGACGAGGACTGGCGCAACCGCGACAAGTGGGACCAGTACGAGGAAGCGGTCACCGAGATGCTGCTCAAGACCAGCACCATCACCGCGCCGTGGACCGTGGTGGAGGGCAACGACAAGTGCTGGGCGCGGGTGAAGGCGCTCAGGACGCTGGTGGAGGTGCTCTCCAGGGCGCTGGAGTACGAGCCGCGCGATCCGCTGGAGGTGCAGGCGGAGAAAAAGGCCAGGAAGGCGGCCAAAAAAGCAAAAAAGGCGGCGAAGAAGGCCAAGACTTGAGGCGGGGCCGCTGAGCAGTGGTAATCCCCCGCCAAAAATGTCATAATAGGGGGGCCGTCGAGCCTCAGCCACAACCGAGCAGCCGGTCCGGGGGCGTTTCCTCCGGGGCCAGGGTCACGCCGTGCGGCGCAATCCGCCGGGCCACGCCCGCCTCAGGGCAGCCTGTTGGGGGGGGGGCCTTTGGCCCCAGGGAGAAAGAACCCGATCATGACGGAGCCGTTGTCTGTGGCGCTTCTACAGGAGGCGGCCAGAGCCATCATCCAGCGCACGCGCTACTGCTTCCTCGTCACGCTGGATGAAGCGGGCAGGCCGAACGCCCGCCTGATGCAGCACTTCGAGCCGGAGGACGACCTGACCCTGTGGCTGGGGACCAGCGCCGCCTCGCGCAAGGTGGCCCACATCCTGGCGGACGACCGCGTCCTGATCGCCGACGAGGACCCCGACGACCCGGCCTACGTGACGATGCTGGGCGCGGCCCGCATCGTGCGGGACCCCGTATTGCAGCGCCAGTACTGGGTGGCCGAGTACCTGGAATCCTTCCCCGCTGGGCCGGAGAGCGAGGACTATGTCCTGATCCGGATCACGCCGCTGCGCATCGAGCTGATGAGCTACGCCCGCCACATCACGCCCAGCCCCTATGGCCTCCGCCCGGCAGTCCTGGTGCGGGCAGGCGATAGCTGGGAGATAGAGGAGGTCAAGATGGCGAAAGATGGCAAGAAAGGCAAGAAGGACAAGAAGAAGGGCAAGGGCAAAGGCAAGGGCGGGAAGCAAGGCAAATAGCCTGCCCCCTGGGCCGCCGCCTGGGCGCGCGGCGATGGCAGTTACACAGCCTGGCCGCCAGGACTTGCGCGTCTTTTTTGGGAAAGGGTGATCTATGGAGTACACGCATCTCGGTCGAACCGGTCTCAAGGTCAGCCGCCTGTGCCTGGGCACGATGAACTTCGGCCCACACACCAGCGAGGCCGACAGCCACGCCATCATGGACAAGGCGCTGGACCTGGGCTTCAACTTTTTTGATACGGCCAACGTTTACGGCTGGAAGAAGGGCGAAGGCGTCACGGAGCAGATCATCGGGCGCTGGTTCGCCAAGGGCGGTGGGCGGCGGGAGAAGGTCGTGCTGGCCACCAAGGTCTACGGCGAGATGGGCGACTGGCTCAACGAGGGCCGCCTCTCCGCCCTCAACATCAGGCGCGCCTGCGAGGGCAGCCTCAAACGCCTGCAAACCGACTACATCGACCTCTACCAGATGCATCACATCGACCGCAACACGCCCTGGGAGGAGATCTGGCAGGCCATGGAGCAGCTTGTCCGCGAGGGCAAGGTGCTCTACGTGGGCAGCAGCAACTTCGCGGGCTGGCACATCGCCCAGGCCAACGAGCTGGCCAGGGACCGCCACTTTATGGGCCTGGTCTCGGAGCAATGCCTCTACAACCTGGCCGACCGCATGGTGGAGCTGGAGGTGCTGCCCGCCTGCCAGGATTACGGCCTGGGGGTCATCCCCTGGAGTCCGCTGGCGGGCGGCATTCTGGGCGGGGCGCTCCGCAAGGCCGCCGAGGGCCGCCGGGCCTCCGACCACGTGCAGAAGCGCATCGAGGAGCTGCGCCCTCAGTTGGAGCGCTACGAGGCCTTCTGCGACCAGCTTGGCGAGCAGCCCGCCGACGTGGCCCTGGCCTGGCTGCTGCACCGGCCTGCCGTCACCGCGCCGATCATCGGCCCCCGCACGCTGGAGCAGCTCACCGGCAGCCTGCGGGCGCTGGAGATCAAGTTCAGCGAGGAGCAGCTCAAGGCGCTGGACGAGATGTGGCCCGGCTACAAGACCGCGCCGGAGCACTTCGCCTGGTAGACAGCCAGGAAGCAACGTCGGAGGACAGCGGCGGCCCACGGGTTGCCGCTGTTTTCGTTTTTGGGGCAAATCGCGCAGCGCGCGGGGCGGCCAGGCCGCCTACCGCCTGATCTCCACCGTGCGCTCCAGCAGGTGGCCGCAGTTGACGCAGGTCACGGTCCAGCCGGCCTGGCCGCCCCTGGCCCAGGCGCCGACGCGCAGGTAGTCGCTCTTGCACTCCGGGCAATGGCCGTGCCGCAGGCGCAGGCGGTCCTCCACGTGGGGGCGCTGCGCTTCCAGGTGATCCAGGAGATCGCCGGGCGTGGCGGTTTTGTCCACGTGGGGGCGGGATTGGCGTCCGAGCACGCGGCGCAAGAAGCTCATCGACCTTTACTTTCGGCTGTGTCTACGAAGTCTATGGTACATGATCGGCCTGAGGGCTGCAAAATGGAGGTCTGGGGGGATCAGGAGGGGGCGGGATGCGTCAGAAGCCGAGCAGGCCGGGCACCATGAAGAGCACCAGGGTGGCGGGGACCCACCACGCCGCCGCCCAGGGCAGCGCGCGCGGATAGTGCTCCCCCAGGAAGAGCAGGCCGGTCACGATGAGCGGCAGCCCGACGCGGCAGGCGGCGACGAAATCCTGCCAGGTCAGGTCCGGCATCACCAGGGTGAAGCCAGCCCCAACCAGCAACAACGCCGCGCCGAGGGTCAGTTGGCGGGTGCGGGCGGTGCGCCAGAGGGCGGCCAGGCTCAACGCCAGGGCGGGGAGGGCCAGCCACAATCCGGCGAAGAGTTGATGCATCGGCTCCTGGATGGTGAACCAGCCGTAGAGGGGAAGGTCCAGCCTGGCCGCCGGGTAGCCCAGGGGGAGGCGTCCCAGCCAGAGGCGCAGCAGCAGCACCCATAAGAGGAAAGCGACGTGGGGCAGCAGCAAGAGGGCTAAAGCCTGCCGCCAGCGGGCGCGCCCCAGCGCGGCATGGAGGGCCAGGCCCACCGCGATGACCAGCCCCAACTCCTTGGTGAGGGCGGCCAGGACCAGCCAGAGGACCGCCCAGCCCGTGCGTTGATGATCATAGGCGGCGACGGCGGCCAGAGCCAGGGCGAAGCACAGCAGCTCGCTGAGATCCAGGCGCAGGGCCAGCAACGCGCCTATCCAGACAGCATAGACCAGGCCGTAGGCGGGCGGCGCGCCTCGCCGGACGAGCAGGTAAGCGAGCAGCCCGGCGCCTGCGGCCAGGGCCAGCACATTGACCGCGATGAGGGTCCAGGGCACGAGCGCGGCCTGTCCCAGGGCGAGCAGCCGCGCAGCGAGAGGGTAGAGGATGCGCATGTAGCGCAGGCTAGGCCCATCAATGAGAGGGACGGCTGCTGCCCCGTCGCGGGCGATAAAGTAAAAGAACTGTCCGTCGTAGCCTGCCGAGCCGTCCGGGTCGCCGGCCATGAAGCGCGAGCCGCGATGGGCAAAAGCGAGGGGGTCGCCCTCGAAGCCGATCAGCACCAGCCCGACGAAGAGCGCCGCGCCCAGCAGGGCGAGCAGGCCGATACGCCAGCCGCAGCGCCGGGCATGGGCCTCGCGCGCGGGGCCGGCCTGGGCCGATGGGGCGTGGCCCTCACGGGCGCTCAGGGATTTCGTTGCCGTCTCCAGTCCTCACCCCTCCTGTTGTGAATGTGAATCGGCTGCTGTTGAGGCAGCGCTCCGTCTCAGGCCCCATCGGCGTATATTGGGTTGGCCGTGCCGCCGGGCGTGGCGGTGGGGACGGGCTGGCCGCGCAGGTCCTCGAAGCCCAGGTCGCGCATCCATTGGCAGAGCAGCGGGCCGCCGTGGCGGTCCGGGCGCGGGATGCCGTCGGGGCGGGGAATGCCGTCGAAGCCGCGCAGGTAGCCGAAGGTGCCGTCGATCTGGGCGCGGGCGGCGGCGGACTGCTCGCGGTCCCCGATGGCGACGGCGTGGATGTGGATGGGCGAGCCGGGGTACAGCTCGTCCGGGGCGCGCAGCCAGGCGGCAAAGCCCGCCACCCGCAGCGCCCGGACCATCGGCTCGATCTCGCTCCACAGCACCTCCCAGTTGATGCGGCTGCGCACGGAGAAGTCCACCGCGCCGCCGCCGTCGTGCGTGCCGAAGCTGGCCGCCACGCCGCCCGCGTTGTAGCTGCCCTGCGTGATCGCCAGCCGGAAGTCCACAAAGCCGCCCTGCGCCCAGTAGAGCGCCTGGGCGTGGTCCAGCATGGCCAGGGTGCGGGCATTGAGCTGGGCGTTGCCCACCCACACGCGGCTGTAGTCCTCCGGCGGCGGCCAGCAGCCCTCCGGCTCCAGGAAGGGCGTGGCCGTCGGGGAGGGGGTGGCGGTGGGGCTGGGCGTGAAGGAGGGGGCGATCCCGGCATGGGCGGGGGTACGCTGCCCCGCCGTCGGGGAGACCGCCGCCAGCGTCAGGATGAGGGCCAGGCCCAGCAGGCCCAGGGCGGCGCGGCGCATACGTGGGTGGGGAACCGGGGATGGCTGCATCACCTTCCTCGCGCACAGGGGAAAACGGTCGCTCTGCCCCCTATGATAGGATAAAAATCGATGGGGACCAACGGCGCGGCTGCCTGCCGCAGGGGAATCGCCGGGTTGTCACAGGCTGGGGAGGCGGTGTGGCGGCCTTCAGTCGTCTGCTGCCGCGTCCAGGGGGCGGGCCTCGGCGGAGGGAGGGGCCGCCGGGGCCTCTGCCCTTTCTGCCTCTGCCGCTTCGCGGGGCAGCCACAGGAAGCTCAGCAGCGCGGCGGCCAGGTAGATGACCCCGGAGAGGGCGAAGGTCCCGCGCATGTTGAGGCCCACCGCCACCGCCGAACCCGCCAGCGGGGCCACTGCCCGCGCCCCGGCCACCACGGAGTTATCCAGCCCGTAGACCGCGCCCTCCTCGCCCGGCTCGGTGAAGCGGGCCAGCAGGGCGCTGGGCGCGGCCACGATGCCGCCGCTGGCCACGCCGGTCAGCGCTTGCAGCGCCAGCAGTTGCCAGGCCTCGGTCACCAGCGACTGCGGCAGGTAGAAGAGGCCCGCCGCCAGCGCGCTGCCCACCAGCACCGGGCGGTGGCCGATGCGGTCCCCCAGCCGCCCCAGGTAGACCGCGCTGGCCGTGGCGGCGAAGGACTGCACGCCGACGACCAGCCCGGTGTAGGAGCTGACGGGGGCGGTCGCCGGCAGCAGGCTGGCGATGAAGAGCGGGGCGATGGGGGTGATCATGTTGCGGCCCAGGCCGCTCAGGAAGCGCACCGCGTAGGTCAGCGGAATGCCGCGCATGGAGATCACGTGCCGCCACTCCGCCACAAAGCTGAGCTGCTGGTCGATGATGCGGGGCGAAGGCGCGAAGCGCTCCTGCACGCCGCGCCACACCAACAGGCCCGCCCCGGCCAGCAGGACGGCGGTCACCACGAAGGGCACGCGAAAGCCGAAGGCGTCCGCCATCGCGCCGCCGATCAGCGGCCCCACGGAGATGCCACTCCACAGGGCGACCTGGATCAGCCCCATGGCGAAGCCGGTGCGCTCACGGGGCGCTTCGGCGGCCACCAGGGCGTTGGCGGCGGAAACCGTCCCCGTGATCATGCCCTGGACGGCCCGCAGCAGCACCAGTTGCTCCGCCGACTGCGCCAGGGCCATCAGCAGCAGCAGCACCGCGCCGCCGAAGGTGGCCCGCTCCACCATCAGCTTGCGCCCGTGGCGGTCCGCCAAAGCCCCCCACAGCGGCGAGGCGAGCATCATGGTGAAGGCCTGGGCGGAGAAGACCAGGCCGGAGAGCAGCTCCACGCTGAGGCCGGTGGTGGAGCCAAGGTCCTGCACGTAGAGCGGCAGGAAGGGGAAGATGATGGAAAAGCCGGTGGCGGAAAAGAGCTGGGCGACGAAGATGATGGCCAGCGTGCGCCGCCAGTCCGCCCCTTCCCACAGCCGCCAACGCCTGCGCCTGACGATCACTGGAGCGACTCGGAAAAGGAGAGGATGTAGCCGTTGCAGTCGCGGAAGTAGAACTCTTCCGTGTCGTAGAAGGTGGTGTGCAGCTCCGCCACGATCTCCACCCGGTCCTTCAGCGCCTCGTAGAGCGCCCGCACCCCTTCCACCTCGATATAAAAGGTCTGCGAGGCCCCGATGGGCGTCTGCTCCAGGCCCAGGCCGGGCAGGTCGTGCACCAGGCTCTCCCGCGACTGGAACATCAGCTCCACGCCATCGCGTTTCATCATGGCCCAGCCGAAGTGCTCGCCGTCCGGGGGGACGGTGACCAGCAGCTCAAAGCCGAGCACGTCCCGGTAGAAGGTGATGGTCCGCTTCACGTCCTCGACCATCAGGTTGGGGGTCAGTTTTTTCAGCATCGACGTGCTTCTCCGTCACATTCTGCGGGCGAGGTGGGTGGTTCGTGGTCTGGTCGTGGCGGGGCGGCTGGGTCTGGGGGGCGCTCCCGTGAACGCCGTGCCCCCGTCCGCTCTGGGCGTCCACCTGTGCCGGTGATTATACCGGAGATAGGGGGGAAGGGACAGGCAGGGCCGCCCGCTAGGGCACCCAGGAGGGGTATTCGCCGCCGCCGCTGGTGATCTTGCGCGGGCTGCCGTTCTCCGGCTCGATCAGGTAGATCTCCTGCGTGCCGCTCTCGTCGCTGGTGAAGGTCAGCAGCCGCCCGTCAGGACTCCAGCTACTGCCCCAGTCGTAGCCGGGGCCGTCGTAGACCTCCCGCAGGTTCTCCCCGTCGGCGTCCATCACCCACAGCCCGGCGCGGCCCTCTCCCCCCCGGTGGAAGGCGATCAGGCCCCCATCCGGGCTGTAGCTGGGGGACCAGTCGTTGCCCTCGCCGTCGAAGAGCGTCTCCACCTCGCCGCTCTCCAGGTCCAGCCGCAGGATGGCCCCCGTCTGGATGTTGTCGTCCGTCCAGGCGTGGAAGGCCACGTAGCGGCCATCCGGCGACACGGAGGGATGCCCGTCGCGCCGGTCGTCATCCTCGGTCAGGGCCACCGGGTCGCTGTTGTTCAGGTTCAGGCGGTAGAGGTTGTGCTGGCCGTTGAAATCGTCGTCGGAGGCGTAGAGGACGGAGTCGCCGTCCGGCGACCAGGCCGGGGTGCGGTCCTCCACCTCGTTGTCGGTGAGCTGCGTCACGCTTTCCTCGCAGGAGGCGGCCTCGTCGCCGTTGACGCAGGACAGGTCCATCAGGAAGATCTCGTGGTCGCCGTCGCGGTCGCTCATGAAGGCCAGGCGGCTGCCGTCCGGCGACACGGCGGGGTAGAGATCGTCGGCGTCGTTGTCGGTGAGCCGCACTTCCAGCCCGGTCAGCAGGTCCAGCAGGTACAGTTCGTTGCCCTGGCCGTCGCGGTCCGCGTAGAAGACGATGCGCCCACCCGTCTCGTCCAGCGCCTCCAGGGGGTCGCCCGTGGGCGTGGGGGTGAGGGCGGCCTCGGCGGTGGCGGTGAGGGCCTGGGCCGCAGGGTGCAGCGGCCCCAGTTGCGGCACCACGGTGACGCCGGCGACGGTGGGCGAGGGGGTGGGCGTCGCCGTGAGCGGCGGGTTCTGCGCCCCCAGCAGGGAGGAGGCCAGGGCCAGCGCCACCGCGAACAGCCCGCAGCCCAGCAGGCCCCCCAGCAGGATGCTGAGCAGCCAGGTGCGGCTGCTGGCCCGCACGCGCGGCCTGGCCCGCCGCACGCGGGCGCTGCTGGGCGGCGTGGGCTGCTGGTCGCGCCGGGGATAGTCCGGGCCAGACCGCACCGGCGCGGAGACGTGCGCCGCCTCCTCCTCGGCCATGCGCTGGCGGGCCTCCTGCAGGTCAACCGGCTTGGTCTGGGCCGTGCTCTCCGCGATCTCGTCGGCGGTGGCGTGGATGGCGCGGGTGAGGGCGGCGGCGAACCCGGCGGCGGTCTGGTAGCGCTCCGCCCGGTTCTTGGCCAGCCCGCGCCGCAGCACCTGGTCCACGGCGGGCGAGAGGGCAGGGTTGGCGCCCAGGGCGGAGGGGATGGGCGCGGTGACGTGCATGACGGCGATGCCGTAGGGCGTGTCGCTCTCGTAGGGCCGCCGGGCGGTGAGCATCTCGTAGGTGACCACGGCCAGCCCATACACGTCGCTGCGCCCGTCCAGCTTGAGGCCCTGCGCCTGCTCCGGACTCATGTAGGCGGGCGTGCCCACCACGCCGGAGGTGGTGATCTTGCTGCCGCTCAGGGTGATGTAGGCGATGCCGAAGTCGGTCAGGTAGGCGTCCCCGGCCTCGTCCAGCAGGATGTTGCTGGGCTTCAGGTCGCGGTGCAGCACGCCCTTGGTGTGGGCGTAGTCCAGGCCGTCCGCGATCTGGCGCACGATCTTCTCCACCTGGAGCGGCGGCAGCGGCCCCTGGGCCAGCAGGTCGTCCACGTTGCCCGCGTCCATGTAGCGCATGACGATGTAGGGCATCTCGTCCACTTCGCCGTAGTCGTGCACGGGGACGATGGCGCGGTGCTCCAGCGTGGCCACGATGGCCACCTCCCGCTCGAAGCGGGCGCGGAAGGTCTGGTCGTGGGCGAACTGGCGGGGCAGGACTTTGACGGCCACGATGCGATTCATGGAGATCTGGCGGGCTTTGTAAACGACGGCCATGCCCCCCCGCCCGACTTCCTCCAGAATCTCGTAGCCGCCGAAGCGCTGGCCAACAAGCTGGTCGGCCATAAGAATTGCGCCAGGGGACACCCCGCTCACCTGCACTTGCGGTCACGTCCAGTGACCACTGGGCAGCGCAGGTGCAAGTGTTAGCGGGGTGGGGAATGGCGCTTGCCTCCCTTCTTTGTTTGTCTTTGTTTGTTTTTGAATGCTACAGTCTGGTAGAATTGTCCCAGGTGTAAGCAACGATGATCCGCACGTACAAGTACCGCCTGTACCCCACCAATGCCCAGGCGCGCGCCCTGGACTTCCTGCTGTGGCAGGGCCGCGCGCTCTACAACGCGGCCCTGGAACAGCGGGTCACGACCTACAAAGAGACGGGCAAAGGCATCACCTATCCGCAGCAGTGGGCGCACTTCCGCGACCAGCGCCGCGCTAATCCCGACACCCTGGGCCAGCTCAACGCCACCAG
>FWWM01003050.1_pt1 | contig 42840 bp, 39 predicted proteins | sample 2228351 | NCBI WGS metagenome assembly FWWM01 (sample SAMEA103939774, study PRJEB20133) | metagenome
ATCCAGGCGGCCCAAATCCTCCTCCACCTGCTTGACCAGAGCCTGTACGCCCATCTTTTTCGCCACATCCTCCACATAAGTCCACACCCGACGCCCCTGGGAATGAATTTCAGCCTGCAACGTCTCCAGGCTATGGGGATTGATGTCGTTTGCTGCCACACGGGCCCCCTGCGAAGCAAAGGTCAACGCCACCTGGCGCCCTGCTCCCCGCCCGGCGCCGGTCACCAGCACAACCTTATCTTGAAATTCCATAGACCTCCTCCGGGGATCAAACAGATTTTGACATTGCTGGCAAACTCCCACACAGGCTCATGTTGAGTGTGGCCAAATCCATCTACCAATTTCAACCGCCAGTGAAACGAATAGCGTCTCCCTGCCAGACAGGCCAGCGTTCGTTTGGCTTCTTGAGGCGATCGCTCATCGTGGCGAAGATACCTTAAGGCGCTCTGTCACATCCCAAAACCGGGCCGGAATTGGTATGGGCATTCAGCGGTAACCCAAAATAAGGGGAAGGATCAAGCGTATTGCCGATGTGCAATTCATTCAAAAACTTGCCCTTGCCATCGTCTTTCACGATAGAAATATGCAAATGCACTCCAACCGGGTTGTGGGGATCGCCTGAATAGTTGCCCTGATAACCCAGCAGGCTTCCTGCGGGCACGAACACTTCATATGTGCCGGGCGGAAAATCATCCACAATGTACGAATGGCCATTTGCGTCAGCCAGATGGGTGTAATACAGCCAGATCTGGCGATCTGGCTGGAGGGGATCACGAGGCACACGCTGGATCAGAGAAGATTTCCATTCTGGAAGACGGGTAAGGTATCCATCATAGGCCGCAAAGACCGGGGTGATACCCGGTTCCGTTCCCGCGAAGATATCGATCCCCTGATGCCGATGCCCGGGGCGGAACGAATCGCCCCACAAGAACCCGATCATCCCATCGGTGGGGAATAAAAAAGGAGCGCCTTCACATCTTGTGCCAGCGCGCATGATCCATTCCGGGTGAGACGGGGGATTTGCCAGGAACTGCCGCAGGCGCACAACTCGTTGTGTGGAAGGGAGCGATCGGAGATAAAGCAGAACTCCTGTAACTACGGCCACAATCACCACCACCATTAATGTGCCTCGTCTGTGCATGGCACAATTATATATCAAAGCCTCATCTCCCCTGAGACCAGTTCGGGTCAGTGACAATTGCTCTGATGTTCACCGCTGGGCGCCGGGAGAGAGTTTCGTGTCTTCTCGCGCTGGTGATGTTGAGCAGGTTTGCGTCAGGAGGATCGTGAAACGGCGTGATAGCGAAAGACTGTATACCTGCCAGGGCAGAAAGCGCATGGCGTTTAACTATCTTGCAGGGTCGTCTGGTTCTTGCGTCTCCCAACCAAAACTCTAACAAAATATCAACCTTTGTTTATTGCTTCTCCAATAAGGCCAGGATAGGATACAGGTACTTCAAGGTATAACAGAAAGGAGAGAGCCATGACCTTCTATATTCGACCGGTTTCCTATCGTCGGTACGTCGTTCCTCGCCGCTGGATGCACATGCCCGAAGAAGAGACCACCTACCGGCTGGCCGTGAATGTACGCGAGGAAGAGGATGGGTTTGTGTTGACTGCCCTGACGCCAGGCCTGAAAGCCAATGACCTGACCATTACCGTGCTGGATGACACGGTGACGATTGAAGGAGAATTCAGGCACGACGACGGGGAGTATCTGATGTGCGAATTGCCGCGCGGGCCTTTCCGCCGTTCACTGCGATTGCCTGCCCCGATTGAAAGCGATAAGGCTGAGGCCCGTATCACCGATGGAGTTCTCACCCTGCGATTGCCAAAGGCGGAATCGGCGCGCCCTAGGACGATTAAAGTGGTGGCGAAATAATCTGCCCCATCCATGGCGCAGGCGAATTACAGCGCGCCGGGAGCGTGAAATTTCTCAGCCCGGTCTTCTGCGTGCTCTGCGATCTCAGCGGTAAAACCACTCTTTGCGGGAGAGTCCTCTCGGTCACTTCCGAAGTCGCCCAGGCTTCGGAAGTTTTTTGTTCAGGTTTGCTCGACTTCGGTCACGATCACCCCTCGAGCACCAGCCAGAAGCAAAGCCTGGGCTACTCTTTCGGCATCGTTGGGAGCGACCAGGGCGATCATGTTGCCGCCACGTCCACCGCCAGAGAGTTTGGCTCCCGCCGCCCCAGCCTGGCGTGCCGCCTGTACCAGTTGATCCAGTTCTGGCGAGGAGACGGTCAATTCTTGCAGCAGGGCATGATTGGCATTCATCAGAGGCCCCAGGGCTTCTATGTTTCCCCGCTCGATGGCCTGCCGGGCCGATTGAGCGATAGAGCCGATCTGGTCAAACACCTTCTCCCATCGCCTGGGATCGGTTTGCCACAACGCCCGGACATCGGCCACTGATTGACGCGTGGGGGCCGCAATTCCCGTATCGCCGATGACCAGGATGAACGATCGGCCCACATGCAAAGGTTCAGGGGAGGTTCCCTTGACAAAGTATACTGGCCGGCCATAGGTGATCACCGTGTTGTCAATCCCTGAAGGGGTGCCGTGATAGAGTTTCTCGACCTCATACGCACAGGCGTTGACTTCGTCAGAGGGCAGGGATCGCCCCAGGAAGGCTGAAAGGGCCCGGATCAGGGAAATGGTCACGGCTGCGCCCGATCCCAGACCGGAGGCGATCGGGATGGTCGAGGTGATGTGAATGTCGAGATCGGGAGGGGAGGCAAGGCCCAGGCGGTGGAAGACGATTTGGATGGCAGCCCCGATAGGGTGTCCGGGGGGAAGCGAGGTCAGTTCGGCCTCCAGGGAGACCTGCGGGGCGTGGATCCAGACCCCGGGGCGGGGGGATTCCGTTACGGTTGTTTCGGCAGATACCCGATTCACCGGCACGGCCAGGGCAGGCCGGCCGTAGACGACCGCGTGTTCACCAAAGAGAATGATCTTGCCCGGAGCCGAAGCGGTCACCATGGCTCACTGACGATAGAAGATGATCAGCACAGCCACTCCAAACAGCGCAATGGCGATCTGCAGAGGCCGGTCAGAGAGCAACACTTCCTCGGGAGCCCCGGCATCGTGGGTGACCTGAATAAGGTAGAGATAGCGAAAGATGATGTAGGTGATGAAGGGGATGGTCAACATCATGCTGTGATTGGCCGGCAGGTTGGGCGCTGAGAAAGTGTAAAGGGAGTAGGCCAGGATGGTGGCGGCAGACACGATGGTGATGTATTGGTCAAGCAGAGGAATGGTGTAGCCTTCCAGAACTTTGCGGTGAGAGCCGGCCTCCTGGTTGAGCAGTGCCAGTTCGGCCCGCCGTTTGCCAAATCCCAGGTAGAGCGATCCCAAGGTGGTGACGACGTAAAGCCAGGGCGAGAAGCGTTCTACGGTGATCAGGGTGGTGCCGGCATGGACGCGCAGGACAAAGCCAGCGGCTACGATTAACACGTCCAGGATGGGGATGTGTTTCAACCAGCGCGAGTAGGCCAGGTTAATCAAAAGGTAGACGACAATCACCAGGCCAAACGCCGGGGCCAGTAGCCAGGCCCCTGCAATGGATACCGTCGCCAGGATCAGGCCGGCCACCCAGGCTACTGGTATGGGTAGTTGACCTGAGGGAAGGGGCCGTTTGCGCTTTTCAGGGTGCAGACGATCGGCTTCGAGATCCGCCAGATCGTTGAAGATGTAGACGGCGCTGGAGATCAGGCAGAAGAGCAAGAAGCCAGCCAGGGTGCGGATAAATGGTTCGGGTTGGAATAATTGTTTGTCAAACACCAGGGCGAAGAAGACGAAGCCGTTCTTCGTCCAGTGACGGGGACGCATGGTTTTGATCAGGGCGGCGAGCATGGGGGAGATTATACTAGAAGGGGAGAGCGTAATGCCAACTTTAGTTGGTGAGGAAAACCACGGAGACGCGGAGACACGGAGGGGGAGAGCGTAATGCCAAACTTTAGTTGGTGAGGAAAACCACGGAGACACGGAGACACGGAGGGGGAGAGCGTAATGCCAACTTTAGTTGGTGAGGAAAACCACGGAGACGCGGAGACACAGAGGGGGAGAGCGTAATGCCAACTTTAGTTGGTGAGGAAAACCACGGAGACGCGGAGACACAGAGGGGGAGAGCGTAATGCCAACTTTAGTTGGTGAGGAAAACCACGGAGACGCGGAGACATGGAGGGGGGAAGGGAGAGGGGAGGGGACCCTGAGCCGGGAGGAGGCGGCCGGCCCAGGGTCCAGGAGGAAGCGTTGCTGGATGGTCAGGGTAGGTTTGGGGTGGGGTTATTTCCCTTCCAGCCACATGTAGCGTTCGATCGGGATGTCAATGGGAGTCAGGACGTAGCCCTTCACATAGGGTTTGACCAGTTGATAGGAGAGAGAATGGGTGGTGAAGAGCACGGCCGCGTCGTCCACGATCATTTGTTCGGCCTGCTGGTAGAGGGCAATTCGCCGGGCTACATCAGGTTCAATGCGGGCCTGTTCCAGCAGCGCATCCAGCGCCGGGTTGGTGTAGTATCCCATGTTCTGGGCTGAATCGCTGTGGAAGAGCACATCGGCAAAGTTTTGCGGATCGGGATAATCGGCACACCAGCCCGTGCTGAAGAGATGGCCGTGGTTGCCGCTGTAAATCTGGTCATAGTAGTAGTTGGGTTCCAGGTTCTCGATGGTAAGGGTGACGCCCAACGTCTGTTTCCACATCTGAGCCATGGCGGCCACGTCGGCGCCGATGTAACTGCCGTAGCCGGCATTGGTGAATACAATCGGGGGCAATCCCTGGGCGCCTGCATACTTCGACTCGGCCAGCAGACGACGAGCCTGCTCTGGATCGTAGGACAGACCACGCAAGGCCACGTTGAATCCAGGCAGGCCGGGCGGGTATAGCCCAATCGCCGGAAGGGCATGACCCTTGAGTACCACATCCAGGTATTTGCTGCGGTCAAAGGCCAGGGTGAAGGCTTTGCGCACGTTGGGATCGTCAAAAGGTGGGCGGGAGACGTCAAAGACGACGTAACTGGTACACAGGTCTACTCCTGTAACCAGTTCTCGATGGAGGGGTTCGGTCGGGTCGGTGAAGCGCTCGATCGCATAGAGGGGAAGATCGGCTATATCAATTTCACCGCTTTCGTAAAGGCGGAAGGCAACACCGCTATACAGGTTGATGACCACGTAGGGAATGGCCGGTGGTCCGAGGTAAAAGTCCGGGTTGCGTTCGTAGACAATACGCTCGAAGGGCTTCCATTCCACCAGTTTGTAAGGGCCTGTGCCGTTGGGGCGACGATACCAGTCCCGGCCGGATTCGACGTTGTTCTTGTCCACCACGAAGGCAGTGGCATAGGTGAGTTTCAGTAAGAAGTAGGGTTTGGGGGCATCGAGCGTGACCTGTAGGGTGTAGTCATCCAGGGCTTTCAGGCCGCGGATGGTGTTGGCTTTGCCTTGATGCACTTCGGCGACCCCCACAATGTCACCCAGGTAGGTGAGCACGGTGTCAGAGCCGGTTTCAGGACGAGCAGCGCGCTCCCAGGAGTAGATCACATCCTGCACGGTGACCGGACGACCATCGTGGAAGCGGGCGTTGCGCCGCAGGTAAAAGGTGTATACCATGCCATCTGGGCTGACTTCCCAACGTTCGGCCAGGTCGGGCACCAGGTTGAGGCGCGGGTCGAAGGAGACCAATCCGCTAAAGACGCGTTTGTCGCCCGAGCCATGAGTAGTCGCTGGATCGTAGTAGCGCGGGTTGGTCACTTCACCCCCAGAGAGCACCAGGGCTTGCCTGAGAGGTACCTGTACGGGAGAGAGGACCGTCGCCGGTCGGGCCGCCAGGGCAATTCCCAGGGCGAATAGGGCGAGGATAGATAGAGTAAGGCGGTTCATGATGAGCCTCCTTTTTGTTTTTGAGAGCGCAGGAGGATGCCCAAAACCAGAATGCCGATTAGAAAGACCACGCTACAACAAACTACAAACAGGACCACGGTCCACGCGATCGGCGCAATGCCAGGTTCAGGTGTTTCCTGGGCTGGCGAAGGCAAGGATGGTGGTGAAGGCGGCGCCGCTGCCGGGCTGGGGAACAGGAAGGGAGTGGGGGTCACCGGCTGGATGAAACCAGAAATGGGCGGGATGGTGGGCACGATGGTGGGGATAGGCATGGCCGTTGGCCGGGCTGAGAGGGAGAGCGGCTTGGCCCCCACGGCAGCACGCCATTCGCGCTCCAGGCCCTCCACATCGAATCCATAGACCTGGAGCAGGGCCGCGTCAATGGTTTGTCCTTCCCGGATGGCGACCAGAAGAGCGTTCATTTTCTCCCGACCATAGGTTTCGAGCAGGAAACGGACAATGCTGTAGGATTGGCTATAGGAGAGATAGGCCCGATCGGGGACCTCGGAGAAGGGTCCGCTCAGCGATCGCACGCTGAGCAGGGTGTCGTTGCGAATCGCTCGCTCCAGTTGGGCTTGCGAGGTCGGGTCCAGTTCTCCTTCGCTATATACAGCCAGTCCCTCGCTCAACCAGGTGGGCATGCTCCCCAGGCAGGAGAAGGTGACGGCGCCAATCACGACGTGGCTCAACTCATGAACAATGGTGCTCAGACCCCACTCTAACTGACGGGGAGAAATTCCGATAATCACAATGCCATTTTCTGGAAAGGCTATGCCTCCGGTCCAGCCTGGCTCGTAGAGCACGGCATCGCGCATATCGGCGGTGGTTGCGTAGATGTAGATATTCACCTGCCTGTCCAGACGAATGCCGGCATCCGTTTCCAGGCGTTGCAGGCCCTGCACAGCCGCATTGAGCAAGGTTTTGGCGAAGGCCCGGTCGCCAGAATACCAGTGCAGGGCGATATTCCCTTGGGTAAGGGTCTGCCAGGCATGTTGAGAATCCAGCCAGGTGACGGTCTGCCGGTCGATCAGCGTTTCCTGTCCCTCCGCGGTCACCAATCGCCAGCGCCACCAGAGGGTTTCACCGGGTGGTAAGGAACCCGACTGACGCATGTCCCAGGTCCATTCGACCGAGACCTGGCGGCCAGGACGAAACTGTGGGAAGGCCTTTGCTACCACGTCACCGCAGGTGAGTTCGTTTGTGCCATATTCCAGGGTGATGGCTGTGATGGAAGAAGAAGCCTCAAAACGAGCCTGAAAGGTGACTTTTTCAGGGAAACGGATAATCGCCTGGTTCTGCTGAACGGTGATCGATGCCGGGGCAGATGCCATTACAGGCGTAGAGCCAAACCCCAGCACGATCAATACAAGAAGTGAGAAAAGACGCAACATACACAACCTCCTTTGGGTTTGTCTTGAGGGCGAGGGGGCGGACGAGACGTCCGCGATCCCAGGGGGCGGATGAGAATCTCTCACTCCGTGCTCAAACGAGCAGTGGCGCCACCATCTACTACCAGCGCCTGACCGGTCATAAAGGAGGACTGTTCATCGTCGGCCAGGAAGTAAATCGCCTGGGCGATCTCTTCGGGGCGTCCGATCTTGCCGCTCACTGTCTTGCGGGCCAGGTTTTCCAGTCGCTCTTCGATGCGATCTCCGCTGACATGGCCGCGGTTTAACCCGGCCCGCAGCATGGGCGTATCCACAGCACCAGGCAGAATGGCGTTGACGCGAATGTTATCGGGTGCAAACTCAATGGCCATGGCCCGCGTCAGGGCCAGCAAGCCTCCTTTTGAAGCGGCATAGGCGGCGATGTTGGCCGAGGTCTGAATGGCATGGACAGAGGAGACGTTGACGATCGCCCCGCCACCCTGTGCCTTGAGCAGCGGATAGGCCAGCTTAACCCCCAGGAACACCGAGCGCAGGTTGGAGGCCATGACGGCATCCCACTCTTCCACGGTGGTTTCCAGAAGTGGTTTGGCGATCTGAATGGCGGCATTGTTGACCAGTGCATCCAGCGAATCGGTGAACGCCTGGACCTGATGGAAGATGGCGGCGATCTCTTCCGGGCGAGAGATGTCTGCCTGAATGAACAGACCATCGTCGGGAAAGCCCTCGCCAAACGGGGCGCGATCCACGCCGATCACCCGCCACCCCTTTTGAGCGAACAGGTGCACCGTCGCCCGGCCAATGCCACCCGCAGCACCGGTGATCAGGACAATGGGTTTGCGATTGGTCATGGTGATCTCCCAAAGCGAAAAAGCAGAGACAACCGGGCTGTTCTCTTCATGAGGTTATTTGATCAATTGCCAGAAAAGCCCGGCCGCCAGCAAGGCCAGGATGGCGCCAAAGATGAAGGGGGCCGGGGCGCCGAATCCACTCCAGGACCCAACCCCTTGCCATAACACGCCGGCGATCAGCGAGGCAGGGAGTGCCGTCAGACCCACTGCGGCGGCGTGTAAGCCGTAGGCTGAGCCCCGCAGGTTTTCGGGGACCAGGTCAGCGATCAGGGCTTTGGCCACCCCTTCTGTTGCCGCATAGTAGACTCCATACAGGCCGAAGAGTGTCCACACGTGCCAGCCCGATTGAGCAAACGCCAGGCCGAGGTAGACCAGTCCATAGGCGAGCCAGCCGAAGAGCAAAATGCGTCGTCGCCCCAAATGATCGGAGAGAGAACCCAACGGCCCGGCCAGCAGAGCATAGATCAGGTTGAACGTCATCACCATCAGCATCACCTGGGTCACACTCAGGCCACGTTCCTGACCACGCAGGACAATGAACGAATCCGAAGAGTTGCCCAGGGTAAACAGCACCACAATCCCCAAAAACCACTTGAAACGGCGATCGAATCCCTGCAACGACAGCATCGGCCGCGCCGGAGAGGCTCTCGAAGTGACCTCACGGGCCCCCAAAGCCAGGATCAGCACAGCCAGCACGGCCGGGATAAGGCTGATCCACACCGCTATTTGAAACGTGGATCGGTCGAGCAACGTCGCCTGACCGGATTGGACCAGCATCACAATCGTCGCCGCCAGCCCTAACCCAACAAAAGCGCCGAACGTATCCCCCGCCCGATGTACGCCGAAGGCCAGTCCCCGGTAGGTTTCATCCACCGAGTTGGCCACCAGCACATCGCGTGGAGGATTGCGAACGCCTTTGCCCACCCGATCAGCAAAACGCACACCCAACACCCAAAACCACGAATCAGCGATCGCCAGGAAGGGCTTGGCCAGGGTAGAAATGCCATAGCCGGCTACTGCCATCCACTTATAGCGGCCAATCCGATCCGAAAGAGCGCCAGAATACAGTTTAAGCAGGCTGGCGGTGGTTTCCGCCACTCCATCAATCAAACCGATGATGGCTGTGCGGACTCCCAGGACGTTGGCCAGAAACAGGGGAATGAGATGGACGATCATCTCCGATGAGATGTCAGTCAGGAACGAAGTGATTGTGGTCACCCAAACATTGCGAGATAGCGCCCTGAGATTGCGAAGGGTTCTCATGGCAATCAGCCTCAAAGGGAGATAGGGGGCAAAGAATGATTGACTTCACTGCCAAAAGGTCATTTCACCACAGAGTGCGCAGAGAACGCGGAGAGTTTGGGTTGTTGAGCAAAACGCGGCATGGTTCGATGTGGATTTTGAAATTTTCGGCTTTGCGCTCTCCACGTTCTCGGCGATGAAGGGTTTTTGCAGTAGAGTCATGATTTCCGTCAGGGACGATCCTTGCGCTGTGGCGAATGAACACCCACTTCGGGGATGGTCACTCTCCAACCCAACCGGCTTCAAAAGTCACTCCTCATCTTCATCAGCGATCCTGCCGGGTTGTTGCACCTGTAAAACCTCTCCGTGCACGTCGATCACCACCTTGAAGCCCATCATCCCCAGATAGGCGCGCACTTCTTCTGGCAGGCCGATTTGCAGGAGTTGCTCCAGTTGTTGGTCCAGGTTCTTGAATTGTGCAGTGATGGCGGCTACGCTAAAGGGGTCATCCTGGCCTAGCATCCGGGCCGCCTGAGCCGCCAGCAGGTCTTCATGACCTTGAATGGACCGGCGCATCTCTTCCAGGACGGCCCGGTCCACCTGCTCGGCGGGGATGTGGCGGCGGAAGCCAGCGTCATCTACCACGTAGCACGGCTCGCGGCCCACGTAAGTCACCTCTACCGGGCGATCCAATTCATCGAAGACTAGACCAGCAAACACCGGTTTTCGCATCATCCGCCTTCCTGTTTTCCTTCAATAATGGCCAGCAAGATTCCGGCGGCGATTCCCAGGCGTCGGTCTAACCGTCGCGCCGGGTCTGGGCTGAAATCTATTTCCAATTCATATCGGAACGGGTCGAAACGCTGACGTAGATCGGCCAGGCGAGTCTCTCCCAGAAACAGATCATAATCCTGGGGCAGGAGCCAGCCCAACAAAAAACGGCGCAACAGAGCCCGGCCGAGGGTATCTTCTACCAGCCGGCCAAGGGGTTGATCAGTCGCGTCGAGCAACTCCCAGGTATCGCGCAGCCATGAAGCCATTCCCTGGCGTCTCCACACCCCTATTTTCTGGCCGCTCAGGGCATCCATCACATCGTAAGCCGCTGAGAAGTCCAGAATCTGGCGGGCCTTGATCAGCAGAATCTCTTGCGACTTATCCTCATCGGCATAGACGCGAATATCCTCTCGCAGGCGGAACATTTTCTGCTCCACGTACAAGACCAACCGATCGGAAGGATCGTAGATGCGCACCTTGCCGGTCAAGGCCAGCACCTGGCGACGCAGACGATAATGATCAAATGAGAATGCTGAATGCATATCTGATCTCCTCAAGCAGAACAGAACAGACGGATTCGTCGCCCGAGGTACCTACACCACGTGAACCCGCGTCCCCTCCCCCGGACGGTGGAGGTAGTGCGCTTCAGGCGGGACGACCGGCATGGTCCACCGATACAGGAATCGTGCCGCCGAATTGGGGAGATTCACGCAGCCGTGGCTACGAGGCTTGCCGAAGTCATTGTGCCAGTACGTTCCATGCAGAGCGATGCCTGTGCCGGTAAAGAAACTGACCCAGGGTACGCCAGGGAGATCATATATCCCGACCTTTGCATCGCCCTGATTGGTCATGTGAATGGAGGGGCCTTTGTGATAGGTCGTGAAGCGCCCGCCGGGGGTTCGAGTTCGGCCAGCGCCGGTGGCACAGGGGGTTTGTAACACCAGGCGGTCGTCCTCGAAGGCCAGCAGGTATTGGGCTGCCAGGTCCACGTAGATTCCCTTCAGGGCGGAGGGAACGTCGGGGGACAGGGGAGCCAGTTCCTCGTCCGGAAGGAGGCGTAGGTGGGTTGCGTCCAGGTAGAAGGATTCCTTCAGGTAGAAGTCGTATATCTGATACCAGGTGCTTCCATCCTGTTCATTCCCGATGACGCCGGTCACCCAGTGGGTACTGCCATAGTATACCCGATAGGCGCGGCGGGCATAGGGGCTGGGGGCGCGACGGGTATCAGAGAAGGGAACTGTCACCTCGCCCAACAGGCGGGGACGGGGCAAGGACAACACTGGCGTTTGGAACACCGTGCGCACCGGCTGGATCTCGGCGGAGTGGATGTAGCCCTCAGCCGTGCGATACCACAGGCGGTTGTGCGCACCCTCGCCGGTCAGTTGGGCGTGCAGTTCGAGGATTTGATCTTTGCCGATCAGGCGGATCTGGCGGGACTGAAAGGAAGGGGCTTCGTATACCGGCACGCCACTGATGGTGGTACGCCCCTGGAAGGTGACCGGGGCCTCGGCCAGGGCGTCCTGACGGAAGAGTTCGGCCAAGGCCAGGCTCAGCATTCCGGCGCCGATCAATTTCAAAACATCCCGGCGACTGAGGGTCATATCTGGATTCTATCAAAGAAAGGGGGCGCAGAAGGATTGTTTTGCCGTTCTGCGCCCGGTCTTCTGAGGCAGGTTCAGGCCACGGGACGGAAGTGCAGGATGTCGGTGATCGCACCGACCCGCTGCTCTTTGGGTTTGAGCACTGCCTCCATCTTCATGCCGATCTGGAGAGCATCAGGATCGGCTTCCAGTTTGTGCAGCAGGCCTCCATCCCCAAAGCGGATGAAGCCGACCAGTTCAGGTTCATCTAACGGGCGGCCTTCCATATCCACGAACAGGAGGGTGTAGGTATGGAGTTCGCCGATCAGGCCCACGTCCACCCAGTCGGTTAACCCGGCCAGGCAGCGCTCACAAAACGCCCGGGCCGGGACGTAGGTGATTCCGCATTGCGGGCAGGGGGTGCCCAGGATTTTGCCTTCTTCTTTGAGCGCACGGAAGAAACGTTCTCCAGCCAGGCCAAAGGTATAGCGGTTAGGAGAAGGAAGGCTACCGCGCCAGGCCAGAGGGGCTTGCGGATCGGGTTCTAGCAGAAACATGGTTGCTCCTTAGGGTGTTGCTGGTAGACAGAAATTTGTCTGCAGGGCAAACGGAGTAGGACAAACCATCCGTAGGACAAACCATCCATAGGACAAACCATCCATAGGACAAACTGAAGTTTGTCGTACGTTATTCCTGAAGGGGCTTGAAATACAGGATGTCTGTGATGGCGCCCTGGCGTTCGGCTTCTGGCTTCCAGACCGCCTGCACGCGCATACCGATATACACGTCTTGGGGGGCAACCTCGCCCAGTTTGTGGAGAATGCCGCCCATAACCACCGAGGTGGGGCTCAACGAGGAGGCTCCATCCAGCGCGATCACGGCCGGGATTTCGGGGTGTTGCAGGCGTTTCATATCCCAGGAGATGTAGCACAACGAGAAGGTGTTCACCACGCCGGTATCCTGCACGGGAACGTATTCGCTCATTGGGCGGAAACACCACTCGCACACCACACGCGGCGGGACCACAATCTTGCGGCAGTGAGCACAGGAGGAACCCAGAATCTGTCCACGCTTCAGGCCAGCCAGGTAGGTCCCAAGAGCGACTCCTGTATCCCAGGCGTATTCGGCCTTCAGGCTATCGTGCACGAATAGGACCTTGCCATTGGTGAAATCGTCCTCGCTCAGGGATGTGCCAGGGAAAGAGGAAAATCGAACCGTCATGTTGGCTACTCCTTGTCGGTTATCGTCCCATAACCACGACCGTGCCGACCTGCATCAGGTCACCCCAGGCCTGAGCCACGCCGCGGCGGGGATTGCCAGGCACCTGGCGAGCACCAGCCTCGCCGCGCAGTTGCCAGAAGAGTTCGGCAATCTTCATCAGGCCGGCGGCAGCAATGGGGTTGCCCACACCGAGCAAGCCTCCCGAAGGGCACACCGGCAGGTCACCGTCTCGGGCGGCAGTTCCATTCAGGTAGAGTTCGATGGCCTTGCCCCGTTCGGCCAGTTGCAATCCTTCCAGATGGTGCAACACTTTGTAATCGAAGGGGTCATATGGCTCGGCAATATGAATTTCTTTTCGAGGTTCTTTGATGCCGGCCATCTCATAGGCCATACGCGCCGCATATTCCACATAGCGCGGATAGACCAGGTCGCGATTGGTCCAGTAGGCCGTATCCAGGCACCAGCCCACGCCTTCGATCCAGACGGGTTTATCGGTCAGGCGTTTGGCCACGTGCTCTGCTGCCAGGACAATCGCCACGGCTCCGTCGGAGACGGGAGAAACATCCAATCGTTGCACTGGCCAGGCCAGGACTTCAGAGTTGAGCACATCTTCTACCGTGATGTGGGGATCGCCCAGCAGGGCGCAGGGATGGTCAACCGCATTGCGCTTGTGTTGTACCGCCACGCGGGCGATGTCTTCTTTCTTCAACCCGTAGGTGGTCATGTAGCGGTTCATTTCCAGGGCGAAGATCCACAGCAAGTTGGGGCCAAGAGGTCGTTCGGTAGTGTGGTCAAAGATGGTCAGGAAGGCGGCCTGGGCATGGGGATAGTAGGAGGACATTTTCTCTTCGGCCACTACCAGCACAATATCGAACATTCCCGAAGCCACGTGATACCAACCCTGAATGGGGACAAACACGCCGGTTCCCCCACCCACAAAGGAACGCATGAACGGTTTGCGCCAGGCGCCAGCGCCATCGCTGACGTATTCGCCGTTCATGTGGATTCCATCGAAGGCATCGGGGGCAGTGCCAAAGCATACGGCTTCGACGTCATCCAGGGTTAATTCACACGATTCAAGGGCCATTCTGGCCGCTTCCCAGGCCAGTTCTTTGGGGGTTTCCAGGGCGCGCCGGACGAATCGGGTCATCCCTGCGCCGATCACAGCCACTTTGCGCATATGCCACTCCTTTACTGATTGCTCAAGATCGCTACGGCGCCACTGGTGGTGGGCACGCCGCGCCAGGATTGAACCAGGCCGATTTCGACATCGTCCAATTGATGGGCGCCGGCTTCGCCACGCAATTGCCAGACGGCCTCCAGGGCCCGATATAGTCCGGTGGCCTCCAGCAGGTGACCGGTGCCCAGGCTGCCGCCCGAGGCGTTGACCGGGAAGGCGCCATCCGGATCGAAGGCGCCATCCTTTAACAACACGCTGGCCTCTCCCCTTTCACACAGGCCCAGCGCTTCCAGGGATTGCAGTTCTTTGTAGGCATAGGTGTCGTCCACTTCGGCAAAGTCAATTTCCTCAAAGGGAGAGCGTATGCCAGCCTGACGGTAGGCCATGCGTGCGGCCTTTTCCAGGTAGGGCAACGTGGCCCAGGAACGGGATTCGAGGGAGGGGGTATCGTTGCACCAGCCGATGCCGACGATCCACACTGGGCGATCGGTCAGCGAACGAGCCACCGACTCAGCGGCCAGGACCATCACGATTGCCCCATCTACCGGTCGAGCGGTCTGGTGTACGCCCAGCGGCCAGGCCAGAGGCGGTCCGCTGAGCACTTCCTCGACGGTCAGATCGGCAGCGAAGGAAGCCAGCGGGTTGCGCAGGGCATTGCGGCGGTTTTTGACCACCACCGCCGCGCAGGCCTCCTCATCTGTGCCGCTTTCGTACAGATAGCGGTGCATTTCCAGGCCGGCCACCGCGTGGGTATTCAGGCGCAACGGGCGATTGAGCACCGGGTCCTGGGCATAGGCGGTGAGGGAATCCAGGGTGAGGATGTTGGAAGCTTTGCTGTGGCCTTCCACCACCACGATCCGACACAGGCCGGTGCGGATGAGCATGACCGCCGTCGCCAGGCCATGCAATCCATCGCCGGTGATGGTCTGCATGGGTTTCATGACTGCGCCCAGTTGATCGGGCGTGTATTCGTCGGTGATGCTGGTGCCTTCGTGAAAATCTTCGGCCACCGTGACGAACGAATCCACGTCACGTCGGGGATCCACGCCCGCATCCTCATAGGCACGCACCGCGGCTTGATAGGTCATCTCTTTGTAGGAGAGATCGGGAGTCTTTGGTCGGAATCCTGCCCAGCCGACCCCCACAATGGCAACACGTTCGTTCATCGAGACTCCTTTCGAGGTTGGAATTTGGGAAGATGAGAGCGAACGTTACAGACCCACAGGGAGAACAGGGGAGTTCTCCAGGATAGGGTGATCTTACCGTTTTTTGCAGGGAAAATCAACAGGATATCGAGTATGATTTCAGGGTGTTCAGCAAGCGGACGGGGACGTCCGCGCTCCCAGGCCCAGGCGGGCAGATGGGGACGTCTGCGATCCCAGGCTCAGGTGTAGATGGCTGTGAGCATGGATTTTTCTCTCATCACCCCCGATTTGTTCATCGGCTGCACGCCGAGCGTGAACGATTATCCCCTCTTACGTCGGTTGGGCGTGCGCCTGCTGATCAATATGCGCTGGGAGCATCCCCTGGCGCCCGATCCATCTCCTGATCCGCTGAAGATTCTGTGGTTGCGAACGATCGATCATCCGTTCTTTCCCATCCCCATCTCTGCGTTGCAACACGGGGCGCAGGCGGCTTTGGAGGTGATTCGCAGTGGGGGCAAGGTATACGCGTTTTGCGCCCACGGACGCCATCGCAGTGTGGCCATGGGCGCGGCTATCCTGATTGCGCAGGGGTACGATCCGCTGGAGGCGATGCGGCGGATTGCGGAACGGCGTCCAGTGGCCGATCCGTTCGTTTTTTACATTCGCGGGCGCATCCTGAAATTCGCGCAGGTATGGCCACGATCAGGCCGGGGGTGAGAGTTCGTCTTCTGAGAGCAGTTGACGTGCCAGAGCCTGCAGGGCTTCCGCATCTTCCACTTTCATTGTCCGCCAGTACAGGTCCAGCAGTTCCAGAGGGGTCAGTGTGCTGATCATCTGATTCTGGGGCAGGCGGACGCGGGCCTCGATCTGCGGTCGCTTGATCAGGTGGAATTCAAAAGCCTGTGCAGCATGACGACGCAGAGCGGTTTCGTCAATCAAGGCTTCCATCTGGCGAGGGTAGTCGATCACCAGGCGCACGATGGCCCCTTGTAGGGTGTCTGGGGCTGGCAGGGTGGTAAACACTTTTTCCATGACTGCGTCACCAGCTTGAAGTCGAACTCGATACTCCAGGAAGGGACGGGTCTGAAGGGTGCGCCATTCCACACGGGTGGGTTGACCAGGTTCGATGTGGGCGATCACAAAGCGACGTTCTTCGTGGGCCTCGCCGAAGTCAATCCGTTCAATCGAACCAGAGTAGACCACCGGGGGCTGGTGGCCGTGGTTGACGTCCTGGGGTTTGTGGATGTGCCCCAGGGCCACATAGGTGAAACGGGGATTCTTCACCAATCCGCTCGGAAGGACGAAATCGTTGCCCAACATCACCAGGCGTTCGGTGCCATAGATGGCCCCCTCGACCGAAGCGTGAGCAGTGAAGACGATCGGCAGGGCAGGGTCGGCGCGTTGTAACCAATCCTCCACCAGGGCGACGATCCGTTCCTGAATGCTGCGGTAGATTTCTTCGGGTTGCTCGGCGCTTGCTTCCAAATAGGCCATCAACCCGGAGCGAGAGATCCAGGGAATGGCCAGCACCTGCAGGGGAAGTCCCCACAGGTCTTCGGGGCCCAGGAACGTCGGGCGGTCAATGACGCGCACGAAGGGCACCTGGAGCGTATCGAATTCTTGAATAGCATGAGCGCGCCCGTAGGCCGGGGAAACATCGTGATTGCCGATCAGCAGCAGGGTAGGGATGCGCTCTTGAGAAAGGCGCACGATACGCCTGCCCCATTCGCGCTGAAAGGTGGGCGCTGGAGAACGATCTTTATAGGCGTCCCCGGCAAACAGCACCAGGTCCAGGCGCTCTTCAATGGCGGTATTGACGATGGTATCGAGCGACTTGAGGAAGTCAAGCACCCGCAACGGCAGACCACTGGCCGGGTCATGGCGGCCGTAGTTGGCCATATCAATGTGGGCGTCGGCAAAGTGCAACAGGCGCATAGGGTGTGCATGCAAAAGTTGTCAAGAGGTGAAGAAAGGCATCCGCAGATTACGCAGATTACGCAGATTTTTTTGACGTTTCTGTATTTGGCGATGAACGCGGCGGGTGTTTTCTGACAAGATTTGAGTGCCCCTGCCCATAGGTCTATTGAGCCGTGTTGCCACCATCCACCAGCAGCAGGTGACCGGTCACGAAGGATGAGTCATCGCTGGCCAGGAAGAGAACAGCACGGGCGATCTCTTCGGGGCGGCCAAAACGCCCCATGGGTATATAGGCACTGGCATCCCGAATCGCCTGTTCGAGGGTAATCGGATCGGAGTATTTGAAATAGCCCTGTTCCAGCCAGCGATCCACGAAGGTATCGCCTGGACACACGGCGTTGACGCGAATCCCATCGCGGGCGAAATCCAGCGCCATGGATTTGGTCATCATGGCGATCGCACCTTTGCTGACCACGTAGGGAAACACGTTGCGCCCGGCCACCACCGACCAGTCAGACCCGTTGTGGATGATCACTCCACCTCCCTGACGCTTCATGTGCGGGATCACCAGTTTGCTCATCCGCCACACAGCGGTTACGTTGATCTCCATCGTCTCGCGCCAGATTTCTTCTTCGGTGGTCTCGGCGGTGCCACGGGTGACGATGCCGGCGTTGTTGAAGAGGATGTCTATGCGACCGAATTCGTTCAAGGTGGTTTCGACCACCCGTTCACAGTCTTCCAGGCGGGTGTGATCGGCCTGAACGTACACACAACGGGCGCCCCGGGAGCGACATTCCGCTTCTACTGCCTGGCCCAGGGCTACCCGGCGACCGGTGATCACCAGGTTGGCGCCTTCTTCGGCAAAGACCAGGGCCGTGGCTTTGCCGATTCCTGAGGTGGCGCCGGTAATGATAGCGGTTTTTCCTGCCAATCTGCCTGACATGAGAGGTACCTCCTGCGGGGATGGGCACGAATGGTTATGGTTGAGGATACCGGATCACGTTGGGGTGGGTGTGGCGGGCACATTCGAGTTTGTCTTACAGGTCCAGGCCGGCGGCACGGGCGCGTGCCAGCACCCGTTGAGCCTGTTTGAGCATGGGCATGTCAACCATCTTGCCATCCAGGGCAAAAGCGCCGCGCCCTGCCTGTTGGGCGGCTTCAAAGGCTTCGATTACTTGCCGGGCATGGGCAATGGTTTCTGGATCCGGCGTGAAGGCGGTCTGAACCGGTTCAATTTGGGCTGGATGAATGACCTGTTTGCCAGAATATCCCAATTGAGCGCCGAACACGGCTTCGGTGCGGACGCGTTCCAGATCGGTGAAGTCAGGGCAGACGATGTCAATGGCCTGCAGGTCATAGGCGGCACAGGCCACTACCACGGCCTGGCGAGCATAGAGCAGTTCGATGGCTTCGGGGGTACGCCTGGCTCCGATGGCGGCGGCAAAGTCTTCGCCACCGAAGATGATCCCATCCAGGCGGGGATGAGAAGCCAGATCGGCCAGGTGCAGAATCCCGCGCGGGGTCTCGACCCCGATCAACAGGCGGATCGAAAGCAGGGGCCAGCCATACTGCAATTCTGCGCCGGCGATGACGTCATCGGCCCAGCGGATCTGATCCAGCGACTCCACTTTGGGGATGACGATTCCCTGGGGCCGATAGGGCAAAACGGTGGCGATGTCTTCGCGTTCCAGGCCGGAGCCGACGGCATTGATCCGCACCAGTTTTTCACTGCGACCAAAATCGAGTTCCTGCAAAGCCCGGACAATGGTCTGGCGCGCCGCCTCTTTGCGGTTCAGGGCCACGCCATCTTCCATGTCCAGGCAAATGCTATCCACGCCCAGGGTCAGGGCTTTGGTGATCTTTTTCCAATCGTCGCCAGGGACGTAGAGCAGAGCACGTCGGGCACGCATGAGAAATATCCTGCCGGGCAAGCTGGCCGGGAGCGAAGTGCGCTCCAGGCGTCTGTAATTGTATCATGGCTGGGAAGGGGAGGAGGTACTTCGTCCAGGCAGGCAGTTTGTCTGCCACGGCGGTTGGAGAATCGCTGCCCCGGTGTAAGTATCTCTGTAAGTGTCCGGCAAGAGGCTATGGCTTGTTATAATAGTCCAGCCCGGTCATGGCTCATCTCAAAGGGCGGGCAGCCTGTGTGCCGGCGCCCTTGGGCAGAGCATCTCTGTCTGGCTTGCGGAGGCTTCGATGACGGTCGCTCTTGAGAGATTTCAATCGCTTTTGCGCGAACTCTTCCAGTTCGATTGCGCCGACCTGGACTTCGGCCTGTATCGGGTTATGAACCACAAGCGGGTGGTGATCGAGCGCTTCATCGCCGAGGACCTGCCGCGCGCCATAGGCGAGTAACTGAACCGTGGCGCGCTGGCGGCGCAATCGCAGGTTGTGCAAGACCTGGAAGCCGCGCGCAAGAAGGTGCTCGAAACCCTGGGCGACGACGCCCTGGATGCTGAGGGCAACCTGGCTGAAAAATACCGCGAGACACAAGCCGGAAAGGAATACCTGGCTGCGCAGGAACGCGCTCGCTCCGCCCAAAGCCGTGAGGCGCTGGAAGCCGCCGTGTATAACCACCTCTACGCCTTCTTCAACCGCTACTGGCAGGACGGCGACTTCATCTCCAAGCGCCGCTATTCCAAAAAGGAGCGCTACGCTATCCCCTACAATGGCGAGGAAGTGTATCTCTACTGGGCAAACCACGACCAGTACTACGTCAAGACCAGCGAGCACTTCACGGACTACACCTGGAAAGCCCCCAATGGCGTGACCGTGCACTTCAAACTCAAAGCCGCCGACGTGGAGCAGAACAACGTCAAAGGCGAGAAGCGCTTCTTCCTGCCGCGCTTGAACGAAATCACCTGGGAACCTGGCTCCCCGCTCCCACAGGGAGCGGGGATGGGGGTGAGGGGCACGCTCACCATCCCCTTTGAATTCCGTCCGCTCACGCCGCAGGAGCAAATCACCCACGGCCAGAAGAACCAGCAGGAGGCCATCATTGCCAACGCCTTGAAGGACATCCCGCAACGCCTGACCTCTGCCGGGTCTGCTGGGAACGCGGACGTCTCGTCCGCACGAAGATTGGCAGTATGCCGCGCTAAGGATCAGGAGCCAGGTCGCTCAGCCGGCGCAGCAGAGCCGGACGCAGAGCCTGTACCGCCCGAGCGCGATGGCTCAGGCGATTCTTGGCTGCCAGAGGCAGTTCGGCCATGGTCAGGCCGAGATCAGGGATCAGGAAGATGGGATCGTAACCAAAACCGCCCCTCCCGCGTTCCTCAGGGATGATCTCGCCTTCACATTGACCCTCAGCCAGGTCCAGCTGACCTTGTGGATCGGCCAGAACTACAGTGGCACGAAAGCGCGCTCTCCAGGGACGGGGGGCGTGGCACTGACGCAGCGCCTGGAGCAACAACTGACGGCGGTCACGGTCCGTGGCACCGGGGAAGGGCGCAAAGCGCGCAGAATGCAGGCCAGGAGCGCCATCGAGCGCGTCCACTTCCAGGCCGGAGTCATCGGCCAGAGCAAGCACACCAGCGGCACGCGCAAAGGCCAGGGCTTTGCGGGTGGCGTTTTCGGCATAGGTGAGCCCATCTTCCTCCACGGTCAGCGCCAGGCCCAGATCGGCTGGCGTGACGATGTGAACGGGCAGGTCGGAGAGGAGATGGCGCAGTTCGGCCAGTTTGCCAGGGTTGTTGGAGGCCAGAAGCAGCAGGCAAGTCATGGGTTCTTGTTGGAAGAGGCAGGGTCAGGAAGGGAGGGCAGGGGAGCCTGGCCCAGGCGTTGACGCGCCCATTCGGCATGTTGACGAACGAGCGGTTCGGGGTCACCAGCCGCCTGCTCCAGGGCAGGCAGAGCCCGGGGATCGCCCAGGTTGCCCAGGGTCACGGCCACGTTGCGCAGCAGGCCGCTCCGCCTGGCCCGGCGCAGGGGACTTCGGCGGAATCGCTGGCGGAAGTCGTCGGGAGAGAGCGCCAGGGTGGCGATCAGGTCGGTGGCGGCCGATCCCGCGCCGGGGAGTCCCGATTCGTCCTGGGGGCGGAAGGCCGGGTCCCCTTCGGGGGCCGCGAAGCGGTTCCAGGGGCAGACGATCTGGCACAGGTCGCAGCCAAAAATCCAGTTCCCTATCTGGGGACGCAGGTCTTCGGGGATTGCGCCTTTGTTCTCAATGGTCAGGTAAGAGATGCAGCGCCGGGCGTCCAGAGTGCGGCCTGGCAGGATGGCTCCCGTTGGACAGGCCTGAATACAGCGCGTGCAAGTGCCACAGTGATCGGTGGGGAAGGGAGGATCGGGCTCGAGTTCGATGCCCAGCAGGATTTCTGCCAGAAAGAAGTAGGAGCCGTGACGGGGATGGATCAGGCAGGTGTTTTTGCCGATCCAGCCCAGGCCGGCCCGTTGAGCCAGGTCGCGCTCCAAAAGCGGACCGGTATCGGTGTAGTAGCGATGGGGAACGGGATGGCCGAGACGTTCTTCGATGAATGCTACCAGGCGTTCCAGGCGTGGCAGGAGGACTTCGTGATAATCTTCGCCCAGCGCATAGGCAGCGACCCGACCGGTGAGCGGTGTCTCAGGAGGAGCGGGAGGAGGGGAGTAGGGAATGGCCAGAACCAGGATCGAACGGCATTCGGGCAGGATGGCCCGCGGATCGGCGCGGCGCTGGCGCGAACGTTCTGTGGCCAGATAGGCCATCTCGCCATGATAGCCCTGTTCCAGCCAGCGTTCAAAGAAGGCGAAATGGGGAGGGGGATCAGGGGTGGTGACGCCGGCCAGGAGGAAGCCCAGCCGGCGCGCTTCGTGCAGGATGGCGTTCTTGAGCGTCTCGGTCATCCCTGGACGATGATCTTGACATAGAAAAAGGCGCCAAACGGAATCCCTCGCGCATTGGCCATGCGCCAGGTGCTGGTGTATTCACCGGCCCGCGTGGGGGCCTTGAATTGAACCGCCACTTCGGTTTCCTGGCCAGGTTGAACGGGCAGGTTGAGAGCGGCGGGAGTGCCATCCATGCGCTCCCCATAGGCAAAGACCACACGATAACCAGCCCCCCAGGTGCAGGTGCCGGTGTTGCGAATGCGCCATTTCTTGAGGAACTCTTGACCGGGGGCCAGCACAGAGCCATCTGGGTAATTCACGTCTACTGTGGTCGGGTCGAAGGCCGAGTCGTCACACAATCCTAGCGGTGTACCAGATAATCCAGGAGTGAGCAAAATACCCGCTTCGACGGTAAAGGTGGGAACAGGAGTGTCCTCTTCGGTGGGGGTGGCCGTGGGTTCGATCGTGGGTTCGGTAGTCGGCGTGGCTTGCGGGGTCAACAAAGCCGCAGCCTGTTGGGTGGTCTGAATTTGGGCGATCACGGTTTGAGCCGCGGCGGTTTGAACAGCGCCGATGTCGGGGGTAGGAACAGGGGTAGCCTGCGTGCCACAAGCAGCCAGGATGACCATGACCAGCAGGCCAGGGAGAAATGTCCGTTTCATAGGGCCTCCAGAGGGATAGAGATGACCAGGGTCATCGCCGGACCTCAACAAAGATGCTCAGGAGCGAACCAAAGGGCACCTGCTGATGGCTATACATCTGGTAGTGGGCTTCGTATTTGCCGGGTTGTTTGGGAGCCACCAGGGTAAGGGAAATCTCGGCGATCTCGCCGGGTTTCACTTCCTGCTGCGGAGTGCGGATCACAAAGGTAGCGCCACCAAAATTGGTGTTGCCCCCAACCTGTACCAGGTGATACCCGGTCTCCCACTTGCAGATGCCGGTGTTTTTTACCAGCCAGCCCTTCTTGAAAACGGTTTCGGGTTTCACCACGCTGCCATCGGGGAGGCCAATATCGGTAACCCAGGCCAGATCGTTGCACAGAGGGCCAGTGGGGGTGGCGATGGGGGGTTGGAGCACCGGCGGCGTTGGTGTAAGCCCAAAGAACGCGCCCGGCGTAGGGGTTTCTGCCGGGAAAGTCCCTATAGAGAGGGTGGCGATGGGCGTCCAGGTGGGCGAGGCGGTAGGCGTGGGCGAAGGCTCGGTCGTGGGTGTGGAGGTGGGAGCCGAAGCGGTCAGGGCCTGGGCCGTTTGGGTCAGTTGCACCGAAACGGTGTACACGGCTTGAGTCATGATCAGGGCCACATCCGGGGTGGGGGCCGGCGTGGAGGCGGAACCACAGCCGCTCAATCCCAGAGCAAACAGAAGGAGTAAAAGGATGGTTGTTCGTCGCATAGGAAGATCTCTCAAAGACGAGTTGATTATACCCTGAGCCTGGCCCCCCGTAAAAAAGGGAGAGACAGAGAAGCCCAAAAGGAGCCGTGAGATCGTTCAGGGTGTGGGTGTGAACGTGGGAGTGGGCGTCGGCGATGGCGTGTCGCTGGGTGTGGGTGTGAACGTGGGAGTGAGCGTCGGCGATGGCGTGTCACTGGGTGTGGGTGTGAACGTGGGAGTGGGCGTCGGCGAGGGGATCGGTGTAGACGTGATCGTCGGGGTAGAGGTGAAGGTGGGCGTAGGGGTAGGCGTTCGGCTGGAAGTGGGCGTGGGAGCAGGGGTAGGAGTGCCCATGCGCACGATTCGTGGACCGATCCACAGGGCGAAATCGTTGTTCGGTGAACCGTTGGCATGGACGATGAGGAAGAAACGCACATCCTTATTCGCCAGCGCGCTCAAGTCAATGTTGAGCGTGTACCATTTGCCTTCATAAGCCTCATTCCACTGCCCCAGGTTGCGTAACGGACCATCGCCTACCTGATAATCCAGGCGAAAGACCACATTGCAACCGATCGAATTGTAGCGACAGTGCACCCGTGCCTGAAAGCGATCGCCCTGGCGAATGCGAATCGGGGGATAGGTGCCGCGCACGAATCCATTGTTGACCTGGCGAGGGACGACGAACAGGCCTCGCTGACCGGCCGGTGTGCCGTTTTCCAGGAGGGGTGTATCCACAGCATAGACGAAACCTTTGGGATCTCCATCGCTGCCCGGGCAGGGGAGCACTTCCTGGCCGTTATCCCAACTGGCCTCGCAGACGCGTTCGACAAAGTCATAGGCCACAAACGTCTCTCCCACCACGCGGACGTCTACCCAAAACGCGCCGCTGGCCTGGTTGCCCACCCCAAACAGGACTCCGGAAGCATTGCGTAACTTGAAATAGCCGCGATATTGACCATCCAGTTCCGGGCTGACCAGGTTGACGGCCACATCCACCGTCTGCCCTGGAGGCACTGAAGACGGCAAGGGCACCGAAAGCGGGGCCCCCATGCGGTCTCCACTGACGAACACCAGGGCATAGGCAGTCGTCCAGGTGCAGGTGCCGATGTTCTTGAGACGCCAGATTTTAGTGAACGGCTGATTGCGTCCTACTACCGAACCATCAGGATAGGAGACATCGCTCACAAACTGGGCCCAGTCACACCGCGAAACAGGGGTATTGGTCCTGAACGGAGAGGCAGTAAAGGTGGGCAGGGGCGTGCTGGTCGCCAGTGCGGTTGGCGAGGCCAGGATCGGTGATGCAGTGGGCGTCAGGGCTGCCTGCGTGGCCATCGCCTGCAGCGTATAGGCCGCCTGCGTGTAGAGAGCGTTCAGCGTGGAGGCCGGCTCGGGGGTCTCGGCACGGGGAAAATTGCACGCGGCCTGAATCAGCACAATGATTATCAGGGCAACAACCATCCTTCGAGCACGATCGTTCATCATCACAACCTCCCGATCTCAAAACGAAGTCAGCGGGAACAAAGTTCCACCAGGTGACTGTTGTGGGGTTGCGTGGTAAGGTGCAAAGATGTTCAAACGGCCAAAGCGGTCATGTTCTCCTCACACCCTGCGTCTCCTGCCGGCCTCATGGACACTCGAACGTAAACTTCACCTTGTCGAACTCGATATAGGTGGGATACAGCTGCACCAGTTGGATCCACTTCGGCCCCTGCGTATCGGCAATGTGAAACTTCCACTGATCGGTAAAGGTCAGGGTAGTGGCCTCGGTGATCTGTCGTTTAATGCGGCCGGAGCGCCCGCCGTCGCTGTGATAGAACTGAAAGGCCACCTCGCCAGCCGGCCCGTTGAACGAAACGTAGGCGGTCACCGTATACCAGGTGTTGGTGGCACAACCCGAAGGCGGATTGCGATCCAGCGTATAACGCACCGAAGCCACCCCGTAAGTGGGCGTGACGTTGGCCGCCACCACCACGATCTCCACCCAGAACGGCAGGTTACGCGGCCCGACACCGAAACTCACGCCATCGGGAGTTTGCAACTTCCACTCCCCCTTATACGTACCCGGCGAGGTCGGCGCGGCCAGCCAGATGCTCACGTCCACGGTCTGACCGGGAGCAACCAGTTGGGGCAGATTGTACTGGAACAGGCCATCCATACGTTCCCCGCTCCAGAACACCAGTTTATACTCCGGCGTCCAGGTGCAGGCACTCTCGTTGCGCAACCGCCAGGTCTTCCAGAACTTCTGCCCTGCTGCCATGATCGTCTGATCAGGGGGGTTTTCAGAGACCAGACTGGCCGAGGCACAATGAGCAAACGAGCCGGGCGGCAACGTGGCCGTGGGCGTCACGTCAGGAGTCGGGGTGAGCGAAGGGAGCGGTATCTCCGTTGGCGTGGCCGATGGCCAGATCAGATTCTGGGTGGGGACCGACTGCGCCTGCACCGTCAACGCCACGGCAGTGGCGATTCGCGCCGGGTCACTGCTACAGGCGCTCACACCCAGAGCCAGCACGATCAGCAGGAAAAAACTCCATCGTTTCATACGCATCCTTTCCGAGGGGAGGGAGTATAGTCCCGGTTCATCAGAACCTCCTTAAACCTGGAACGCCATTTTACCCGAACCGGTTCCCTTGCTTTATAATGACTTCCATGCCCTCCCAACGTTTCCCACCGCTCGCTTCCCGGCGGACCCGAGGCTGGCTGGCCGGCCTCCTGGCCCTGATCCTGGCCCTGGGCGTGATCCTGCTCCCGCCGCTTCGCGGCCGTCTGGCCTGGCGCTGGGAAGCCCTGCGCACCTCCCTCGTGTACTGGCTCAACCCGCCTGAACAGGCCCTCTTCCAGCCCACCGAGCAGGCCCTGATTGCCACCGTAGTCGCCCAGACCATGCAGGCCTATCAGACCCAGGCCGCTTCCACGCCCGCGGCCACCATCCCCGCTGCATCGAACCCGATCGCCACCCCAACCGCTACCCCCATCCCCCTGCCTGACTTCGTTCAACTGGACGGCGTGAAATACGAACATCAACACGGCCGCTACAACTACTGCGGTCCAGCCAACTTCTCCATGGCGCTCACCTTTTGGGGCTGGGAAGGCAACCGGGATGTGATCGGTCAGGCCCTGATGCCTGGCAACAACCTGGATAGCCAGGGCAAACCCGGCGACAACGACGTCAACGTCATGCCCTACGAATTGCAGGACTACATTCGAGAAAACATCCCCTCGCTCTCATCGGTGCTTCGCTATGGCGGAGAGATCGACCTGTTGCGACGTCTGGTAGCGGCCGGATTTCCGGTGCTGGTAGAGAAAGGCATTTATGAAATTGACCGCAACGGCAAACGCTCCTGGATGGGTCACTATGCCTTCGTCACCGGCTATGATCATCCCAATCGTCAGATCATCTATCAGGATACCTATCAGCCCTCTGGCGCCCCTGCTGGTCACAACCGGCGCATCTCCTATGACGAATTTCTGGAAGGCTGGCGGGCGTTCAACTACCTGTTCATCGTGGTTTACCCCCGGGTTGATGAAACCCAGGTGTTCTCCCTGCTTGGCGATTGGGCCGATGAAACCTGGGCGGCGCGCCATGCCCTGGAGATCGCCCAGGCCGAAAGCCTGACCCTGAGCGGCAACGATCAATTTTTTGCCTGGTTCAACCGTGGCACCAGTCACGTGGCCCTGTTTGAATATGCCGATGCTGCCATCGCCTACGATTACGCCTTCACCTTATATGCTGGCCTGAGCCAGGATAATCGCGTGCGCCCCTATCGCATGATGTGGTATCAAACCGGCCCCTACAAAGCCTACTTCTGGACTGGCCGCTACCTGGATGTCATCCGCCTGGCCACCACCACTTTGGAGGAGACCATCAGCAAGCCAATCCTGGAGGAAAGCCTGTACTGGCGCGGCCAGGCCTACTACATGATCGGGGATACCCAAGCCGCCATCAACGACTATCGGGCCGCCCTGCGCTACCACCCAAACTGGGGTCCAGCCCTGCAGGCTCTGCGCGATCTGGGAGTGCATCCCTAAACAGACCACCCCGCCGACCTGTGGTCGGGACAGGCTTTCCGTTCCTGAACCGACCACAGGGTTGTTCGACCTCTGGTCATGCCAGACAAAGCCTGAAAACTCCGTCTGCCCACGCTCTTGACAATTCACTCAATCTGCATATAATAAATTTAGGAGTACTAAATAATGTCCGCCTTCAACCCTCAACATCGCACTTCCACTGCTGGCCAGATCACCATCGCCCTGTATCGGATTGGTCAGGCGATCGAGTATCTCCTGCGCCACCGAGGCCAGGCCAACCACCTATCCCCTGCGCAGATTCAAGCCCTGATCTTTTTGCGCTATGCCCGCCCTGAGGTGCGCACCATCGGTGGTCTGGCTCAACGCCTGGGAGTAACCTATGCCACTACCAGCAACATTGCCGATGCATTGCAGGCCAAAGGGCTGATCGCACGGCGCCCCTTGCCCGAAGATCAGCGAGTGATCACCCTTCATCTCACGCCCCAGGGAGTGACACGGGTTGGCGAGGTGGAGGATGTGCTGGATGAGATCGAGGCCGCAGTGACTGAACTTGCCCCAACCGACCAGGCAGCGTTACAACGGGCCAGCCAGGCTATCGTCCGACGTTTACAGCAGCGCGGCTATATCCAGGTCTACGAAATGTGTTGGGGATGTCAATTTTTCCGCCCAAATGCTCATCCAGAGACCCCCCACCTGCCCCACCATTGCACCTTTGTGGATGCTCCCCTGGCCGAATCGAATACCTATCTGGAATGCCCTGATTTTGTCCCCACCGAAGAAAGGAGGTGAGACCATGCCCTTGCCGATCGTGCTCTACGGTGCTGCGGATTGCGAGGATACCGAGCGAACTCGCCACTTCCTGCAAACCCACGCCATCCCCTTTCAGGAAATAGACGTGGATCAGGATACCGATGCAGAACGCTTTGTGATCATCGTTAACAAGGGTTTTCGCAGCACACCCACCCTGGTGCTTGGCGAGGGCAAGTGCAAGATCGTGTTAACTGAACCCGATCAGGCGCAACTGGCATATGTCCTTTCTCAGGCCGAATTCTGGATACAAGAGGTTCTCACCAAAGGAGGTTGACATGAGCACCCCCATTCCTGGATATACTTACGGAACTGCAGAAGCGGCGAAGTCTCCGCTGACCGTATCAGACCTGGAGTTGTTGAAACAGGCGGTCTTGTTTGGGCCAGAGGACGAGAAGTATCTGCGCCTGGCCGGCGAAGTGCTGGCCGACCAGATCGAGGAGATTCTGGACCTGTGGTACAACTTCGTCGGCTCCCATTCGCATCTGGTGTACTACTTTTCCGATGAACAGGGTCATGCCCAGGCTGACTATCTGGCGGCGGTGCGCAAACGCTTCGGTCAGTGGATTCTGGATACCTGCAACCGCCCTTATGACCAGGACTGGCTGAATTATGCCCATGAAATCGGTCTGCGCCACCATCGCTCGAAGAAAAATCAGACCGATGGGGCCAATGCCGTGCCCAACGTCAGTTTTCGCTACATGGTGGCATTCATCTACCCGATCACAGCCACCATCAAACCCTTCCTGGCAAAGAAGGGGCACTCGCCGGAAGAGGTGGAGAAGATGCATCAGGCCTGGTTTAAGTCGGTGGTGTTACAGGTGGCCCTGTGGAGTGTGCCGTATGTGAAGGAAGGTGATTTCTAAGCCCAAGTCGGATGAATCTGTCTTCTGCCCGGCGCTCTTTGCCGGGCAGAGGCGGTTTTTGGGGTGTTAACAGGCTAAAGTCTACAGAACGGGAATTCGGGTTAGCGCTCTCTGTAGAACAGGCTGAAGCCTGTCCATGAAGTCCGTTATTCCGAACTCACGTTACAGACTCTATCGGCAGACTCTATCGACAGACTAAAGTCTGTCGTACGTATTGTTTACATGACCACGATGGGTTCGATGCGCCAGGATTCCTGGCCCAGGATGTTTTTCAGGCGAGTCAACAGGTCGGGGCAAATGTGGGTGGTGTCGTTGGGGAAGTCAATCAGGTAGCCTTTGCCGTCTTCAAAGATTTGAAAGGAGAAGCGATCGTCCCCAGGGAAGGAGATCAGGGCGCCGTGCAGGTGTTTGATCAGGCGGCGATCTTTTTCTTTGTCACCACTGGAGCGCAGGATCAGGGTGATTTGTTGCGGAGGGCGCTCTCCCTTCCTAATCTGCGCCACCGAAAGGTAGAGGGAAGGTAAGGGGCGGAAGAAGTGCGGCACTTCCAACAGGGTTGGATCGGTAGAAAAGGCCATTGCTCCAGAAGTCTCAGGAAGGGCAGAGGCAGAAGGGACAGGGGACACCGACGCAACTACAGGCGGGATGGACACAGCCTCCGATGGCGAGGAAGTCTCTACCGCAGCGGCGGAGGGAAAGTTCGGATCGGAGGGGATGTCTGGCCATTCGGCGAGGGTGGCTTCGTCAAAGGAGGGTTGCCAGAGGGTCTCCCAGCCGGGAGGGAAGTTTTCCGGGGGAGGGGGAACGGAGTCGTTCTGCGGGGAGGGGGAAGGCGCCGCGGGCGTGGAATAGGCGGCGGGGGCATCGGCCACGCGGCGGGTTGGTGGTGAAGCGATCGATTCCCCGGAGGGCAGGTCCTGGCCGGAGAGGGGTTCTTCTGCCAGGGAGGGTGGGTGCGAGGGGGCGGGGGGGGCGTCCAGCGAAAGAGTGATTTTGACTTCCGTGTGTATGGCATCCACCAGTACTTTCGGTGGAGTGCTGGAAGTATCTACTTTACCTTCCACCAGGAGAATGCGCCCCGGTTCGAGCAAGGTGTGGTATTTTTCCCAGGTTTTCGGGAAGAGGACCAGGTCAAACAGTCCCTGCAGGTCTTCGAGGGTAACGAAGCCCATCGGTTTGCCGGTGCGAGTGACGTAGGGGCGAACGGTTTCAATGCAGCCGGCCACGCGCACCTGCTCTTCGTGCGCCGCTTCGCTCAGTTGCCCGGAGAGGTGGGTGACCCAGTGGGCCAGGTCTTTTTGATAAGGGGTGAGGGGGTGATCGGAGAGGTAGAGGCCGATCAGTTCCCGTTCCCAGTTGAGCATTTGACGGCGGTCAACTTCGGGGGCGTCTGGCAGGATAATGGAATCGACTGCTCCGCTCAGGCCACCGAACAGGCTGAGTTGTCCCATGCTAACTGCCCGGAAGTGGGCGGCACTGATAGCCATGATTCGATCCAGCCCGGCCAGCAGGCGGGATCGAGAACCGAAGCGATCCAGGGCACCGACTTTGATCAGGCACTCCAGGGCGCGCTTGCCAACGGCGCGCAGGTCAACACGGGCGGCAAAATCATCCAGGTTGCGAAAGGGGCCGCCTTTGCGACGGGCTTCCACGATCTCTCTGACGGCGCCTTCGCCGACGTTTTTCACAGCCCCCAATCCGAAGCGAATGGCGGGGCCAGAGGGCTGGTCTTCGATCTCAAAATCCCAGGCGGAGGCGTTGATATCCGGAGGCAGGACCGGAATGCCCATGGCGCGCGCATCGGCCACATAATAAGCGACTTTTTCCGTCTGGTTCTTGTGGGCCGAGATCAGGGCAGTGAGATATTCGGCCAGATAGTGGGCCTTGAGGAAGGCAGTCTTGACGGCAATCACGCCATAGTCGGCAGCATGACTGCGATTGAACCCATAGCGAGCGAATTCCTCCCAATCGCCGTAAATGGCGGCGGCGATCTCCCGATCCATGCCCCGGGCCACCGCGCCGGCGATGAATTTTTCGCGATGTTTTTCGATCTCTTTGGCCTTTTTCTTGGCAATCGCGGAACGCAATTCATCCGCCTCGGAGGGAGTGTAGCCGGCCAGGGCCATGGCGGCCTGCATCAACTGTTCCTGGTAGACCGGGATGCCATAGGTCGAATCGAAAATCGGCTTGAGCGCCGGGTGACGATATTCCACCCCGGCTTCGCCGTGCATGCGGGCGATGTAATCGGGGATGAACGCCATCGGGCCAGGGCGATAGAGGGCCACCATGGCGATCACGTGCTCGACTGTCTTGGGTTTCATCTGCATCAGATAACGGGTCATGCCAGCCCCTTCCACCTGGAACAGGCCGGCGGTGTTGCCGGAACCGAGCAGTTCAAAGGCTTTGGGGTCATCTACCGGGATGTTGTGCAGGTTGTATTCTTTGCCGTGTCGCTGGCGGATCAGGTCGCAGGCACGGGCCATGACGGTCAGGGTGATCAGGCCCAGGAAGTCCACCTTGAGCAGGCCTAGGGAGGAGAGGATGCCCATCTCGAATTGGGTCACCGTCTTGATGGGGGTTTCTTCGGAATTGGAGGTAGGGCGGTGGAGGGGAATGTATTCCACCAGCGGTTTATCGGCAATCACCACGCCGGCGGCATGGGTGCCCACGTTGCGCACAGTGCCTTCCATTTTGGCGGCAATGTCTACCACTTCACGCAATTCGGGATCGCTCTCGTAGATTTGTTTGAACTCAGGCACGGCCAGAGCGTCGGCCATGGTGATCAGGCGGCCCGGAACAGCCGGAACCAGTTTCGCCAGGCGGTCTATGCGGCTGAGTTCAATGCCTTTCACGCGGGCCACATCGCGCAGGGCAGCTTTGGTGCCCATGGTGCCGAAGGTGATGATCTGGGCGACTTTGTCTTCGCCGTATTTGCGGGCGCAGTATTCCAGCATTTCGGCCCGGCGATCATCGCGGAAATCCAGGTCTATATCGGGCATTTCGCGGCGGCCAGGGTTGAGGAAGCGCTCGAAGAGCAGGTCGTGCTCGAGCGGGTCTACCAGGGTAATATCCAGAGCATAGGCTACGATGGAACCAGCCGCTGAACCGCGGGCGTTGTACCAGATGCCATTTTCGCGGGCATACCGGCACAGGTCCCAAACGATCAGGAAGTAGGTGTCGAAGCCCATCTGGTGGATCACGTCCAGTTCGTATTCCAGGCGCTGACGCACTTCTGGGCGATCGGCGCGCGGGCCATAGCGACGGCGGATTCCCTCCTCGCACAGGGCGCGCAGATAACTCTGGGCAGTATGCCCCTGCGGGATGGGAAAGACCGGCAGATGATAGCCCTTGAACGACAGGTCCACGTTGCAGCGTTCGGCGATCCACAGGGTATTACTCAGGGCTTCGGGCACCTCCGCAAACAGGCGGCTCATCTCCTGGGGCGAGCGTAGGTAATAGGAAGTATCGCTCATGCGCATTCGGTCGGGATCATCCAGACGGGCGTTGGTCTGGATGGCCAGCAGAATGTCCTGATACTGAGCGTCTTCGGGATCGAGATAGTGAACATCGTTCGTCGCCACAAAATGAGCCTGGTAGCGGCGACCCAATTCGATCAGGGTGCGATTCAGTTCGTGGATTTGCGGGATGTCATGATGTTGCAGTTCGAGGAAAAAACGATTCGGGCCGAAGACTTCGTAATACCAGTCCAGGCGGCGGATGGCTTCGTCCTGGCGCCCTTCGAGGATGGTTTGGGGGATCTCGGCGGCCATGCAGCCGGAGGTGCAGATCAATCCTTCTGAATGGGCTGCCAGGAAGTCTCGATCGATGCGCGGGTAGTAATACATCCCCTCCAGTTGGGCGGCAGTGGCGATTTTGAGCAGGTTGCGATAGCCCACGTCGTTTTCCGCCAGCAACAGCAGGTGGGTGGAGTTTCGATCCAGTTTGGGGTCGCGATCGGTCATGCGCCGGGCGGCCAGGTAGGCTTCCATGCCGATGATCGGCTTGACGCCGGCGGCCAGGGCGGCGTTGTAAAATTCCACCACGCCGTAGAGGGCGCCGTGATCGGTGATGGCCACAGCCGGCATTTCCATCTCTTTGACGCGCTGCATTAACTTCTTGATGTTGATGAAGCCATCCAGAAGGGAGTATTCGGTGTGCAGATGGAGGTGGACAAAGGACATGGTGAGTGAAAATCGCGCAGGGTGGACGATCGAGTGAATGCCAGAGGATGAATGTGCCAATGGAGGGAGAGAGGCGAGGTAGGCGCCGGTTTGCTATCCGGCAGGCAGCATGAGCGGAGGAGAATTATAGCACGCTTGTTCTCGGGGCTTTCCTGCGACTCGCTTAAAACTTTTGGGAGATTGCCGCTCTGGGCTTATTCTCTGCGAAATGGCGTTCTATCTGGATCGATCACTTCATCGAATTCGCGCGCCGCCAGGTGGCCACTGAATACGGCCTGGGCAATGATCCCCGGCGCTTCGGCATCGCCTATGCGACGCAGGGTGTGGATCTGTCTCTGATGGAGTGCTGGCAACAGATGGTGATACAGGTCATCGTTGGGGATGCGTTCGGTGACCAGCAAAAGTGCGTCGGCGGGGAGCATGGTTGGGGTGGCGGTGATGATGTGGGTTAGGGTGAGCAGGCCCGGGGTCCAGGAAGCGAGGCGATGATGGGGGATCAGGATCACCCCCAGGCGGAGCAGGCGTTCATAGATGCGTTCCTGCTCGAGGGTGAATTGAGTCCAGCAGGCAATTGTAGGGGCAGGGGTGACCAGAGTAACGCGACAGCCATGTTCCACCAGATGTTCGGCCAGCACACTTCCCAGGTAGTAGTGATCGTCGTCATAGATCACTACCCGGCCGGCAGGCAGGCGTCCTGCAAACACGTCATCGGGTGTGAAGCACTGGGCCGTCTCGGTCAGGGGAATATGACGATGACGTCCAACCCCATCACGCCGCCATGTGGCTCCAGTGGCAATCAGGATGTGGCGAAAGCCTGTTTCGAGCACATCGGAAGCGGTCGTGGGACTGCTCAGGTACATGGCTACGTGAGGCATTTTTTTCAACTGGGTGAGACGCCAATCGGCTACGCGCCGCCATTCCTGGAGGCCAGGCAGACGACTTTCATGAGCAATCCGTCCGCCCCACTCTCGGCTGGCTTCTATCAGGACAACGGCATAGCCTCGCTGACCCAGGGCGCGGGCGGCTTCCAGGCCAGCCGGCCCGCCGCCGATCACCAGGATTTGGCTATCGCTTTTGCGCGGCGCAATCCGTTCCGGATGCCAGCCACGTCGCCACTCTTCCCCCATGGTGGGATTCTGGGTGCAGCGGATAGGCACAAAGCGGGTGTCGCCGGTGACGCAGATGTTGCAACCAATGCATTCGCGAATATCTTCCAGGCGATGTTCACGGATTTTCTGCGGCAGAAACGGATCGGCGATGGAAGGTCGAGCGGCGCCGATCAGGTCCATCACGCCCCGACGAATGGCAGAAACCATGGCTTCAGGAGAGGTGTAACGCCCCACGCCCACCACAGGTCGGGTGGTCAGGCGTTTCACAAAGGCGATATATTGTTCCTGATAACCTTCTTTCTCAAAGCGCGAGGTGGCCGAGTCGTTGCTCCAGCCGGCGATGTTCACATCCCACAGATCGGGCAACTCGGCCAGCAGGGAGACAATCTCGGCTGCTTCTCCATCGTGGGTCAGGCCTTCGGGGCCGATCAGTTCGTCCACCGCAAAGCGCAAGGCGACCGCACATCGGTCGCCGACTGCTTCTTTGGTGTCCTCGATCAGTTCCCGCAAAAAGCGCACCCGATTGGTCAATGAGCCACCGTATTCATCACTCCGGTCGTTGCGTGGAGAGAGCAGGTGAAAGGCTAGGCTCAAGCCATGGGCGGCATAACAGTAAATAATATCAAAGCCGGCTTGTCGGGCTCGCAAGGCTGCAGCCCGATGCCAGCGGCGAATCTGGCGCAGGTCATCTTTACTGGCAGCGCGGCACTGGCCGGGTTCGTATCCTGAACCACCGATCAGGCTCATGGAGCGCATTCCAAACGCTGGGCTACGGGAATATAAATTAGAAGCGGCATGACCGTTGTACGTCAACTCAATTCCAGCCAGGGCGCCGTGCTGGTGGATGGCCTCGGCAATGCGCGCATAAGGGGCAATGTCTTCGTCATCCCAGAGCCGTCCTTCCACATAGGGAGAGAGATCGGTGGTGTAATGAATTTCCACTTCTTCAGTACACACCACTCCCCATCCACCCTCGGCTTTGACTGCACGCATGGCAGCATGGCTCTGTGGCATACGGTGACCAAAACCGTTGCAATGAGGCACCTGATAAAACCGATTAGGTGCAACCACAGGCCCAATCGGCACTGGCTCGAACAATACAGAAAAGGGAGAGAGCATGGCATCCTCCGGAGAAGGGCGTGGTCTTGAGAAATATGATACCATTTGCCCATGCTCTGGCTGGTGATTTTTCTGGGGATCATCGGATGGATCGGGACGGTGTGGATTCTCCCCGCGGTGCTCTACGGCCTGCCGACGGTGGTTACCTCCCCTGAGCGGATTCGGGCAGCGCTTCGCCTGGCGGACCTCCAGGCGGGGAGACCCTCCTTGACCTGGGATGTGGCGATGGGCGGGTTCTGGTGATCGCTGCCCGTGAGTTCGGTGCGCTGGCAACTGGTATTGAGATCGGCCCGATTCAATGCCTGGTGGCTCGCTGGAATGTCAGCCGGGCAGGCGTGAGCCGGCGCGTGCGCATTCGGTGGGGTGATTTTTATCGCTCTCATCTCCGTCAGGCCGATGTGATCTTTCTCTACGCTACGCCCGAGGTGTTGGAACGGTTACGTCCTCGTCTGCGTCAGAACATGTACCCTGGTGCCCGGCTGGTTACAGTATGCTCAGAGATGCCCGATTGGCCCGCAGAGCGCGTTGACCGGGAACGATTGCTCTTCGTCTATCGAGCGAATGGCGGAGTCCATGTGGCGGATGAGACGTCCGCACTCCCAGGGGCGAACGAGACGTCCGCATTCCCAGGATGTCCGTCGGTGCGGACGAGACGGCCGCTTGACAAATCACTTCTTGGCCTGTATCCTTCACCCAGCAATCTGGCTCTCCTGTTCTCTACCTTTATTTCTCCTTCTGCTCCTATGCTGATCCATTCTGCTTCTCAACTGCTCACTCTGGCTGGCGGCCCCCAACGCGGGCGAGATCTGGGGCGATTGGGTATTATCGAAGACGGTGCGGTATTGATCCGTGAGGAGACCATCGTCGCCGTTGGCAAGACCGCCGATCTGCGCGCTGCGTATCCTGATGAGCCAACTCTGGATGCTCATGGCAGCGTGGTCATGCCTGGCCTGGTAGACCCGCACACCCATGTGATCTGGGCCGGCGACCGGGCCGGGGAGTTCGAGATGAAAATGGCCGGCAAGTCATATCTGGACATCCTGGCGGCCGGCGGGGGGATTCTTTCCACGGTTCAGGCCACGCGTGCCGCCAGCCTGGAATCGTTGATCGTCCAGACGCGCTCGCGCTTGGTGCGGATGTTCGCTCATGGCACCACCACAGCCGAGGCCAAAACGGGCTATGGGCTCAACGCAGCCAGTGAATTGCGCCTGCTCAAGGCCTTGCTCACTCTGGATCAAGAAGGCCCTCTGGAACTGGCCATCACCTTCATGCCCGCCCATGCCATTCCACCCGAATATTCTCATCATCCACAGGGCTACGTGGAGGAGATCGTCAACACCCTGCTTCCCATGGTGCGCGACTGGTGGGAAATACACGCCCCGGGCCGGCCCTTGCCGTTCGTGGATGTTTTTTGCGAGAAGGGCGTCTTCACCCTGGAGCAATCGCGTCAGATTCTGACCCGCGCCCGAGACCTGGGCTTTCTGCTCAAAATCCATGCCGATGAATTCGAGAACTTGGGCGGGGCACGCCTGGCCGTGGAATTAGGCGCCGCTTCGGCCGATCACCTGGTGAAAACTGCTCCGGCCGATTTTGCTGCTCTGGGGGCCTCAGAAACCGTGGCGGTTTCCCTGCCCTGCACACCGTTTGGCCTGGCCGAATGGGAATACACTCCTGCCCATGATCTGCTCGAGGCAGGGGCCATCCTGGCTCTGGCCAGCGATTGCAATCCCGGCACCACCTGGAACGAGTCCATGCAATTCGTCATCGCCCTGGCCTGTCGGATGATGAAACTCACCCCTGCCCAGGCCATTGCCGCGGCCACTATCAACGCTGCGCACGCCCTTCGTCGCGCCGACCGCATCGGCTCGATTGAAGTGGGCAAACAGGCCGACCTGCTTATCCTGTCGGTCAGTGACTATCGTCATCTGGGGTATCGGTATGGCACCAATCTGGTGCGCTATGTGATCAAGAAAGGCCGCCTGTATTCGGTGGACGTGGGTTATTCTCAAACTGCATAATCGTTCTGATTCATCACTATGGGATTCTTCGCCGGTCTGAATGCCGAAAAATATGATCGCCAGTACTCCGACCGGGTACTGGCGCAGCGCATTGCCCGCTACTTTCGTCCCCAGGCAAGACGCCTGATCCTGGTGGCCGTGCTGGTCATTCTTCTCTCCGTGCTGAACGCGGCCCTGCCTGTGTTGGTAGGATGGGTGGTAGACGCCCTGGGAGAGCAGCCTGGCCTGGGAACTATTACTCTCATCGGGGTTGGCATGTTGATGATCGCTGTCTTGCAGTGGGGATTGAGTTGGGCACGGCGTAGCCTGACCGTCCGTGTGGTTGGGGATGTGGTGCTCCAGTTGCGCCAGGATGCTGTCCGTGCTGCCGCTGAGCATGATCTTTCTTTCTACGACCAATTCTCATCTGGACGCATTCTGTCGCGCATCACCTCCGATACGAATGATTTTGGTCAACTGGTGGTGATCCTGACCGATGTGATTGCTCAGGTGTTCCAGGCGACTCTGTTAGGGATCGTTCTGTTCCGCATTGAGGCACGCCTGGCCTGGTTAATGATGGGTTTTCTACCTGTCGTCTTCGGCTTTGCGATCGGTTTCCGCACTCTGGCCCGACGCGTCACCCGGCGCGGTATGCAGGCGATGGCCAACGTGAATGCTACGATCAAGGAAACCGTGAGCGGCATTGCCATTGCCAAGAACTTTCGTCAGGAGCATAACATCTACGCCATCTTCAATCAGGCCAATTGCACCTCCTACCGGGTTAACGTGCAGCGTGGATTGGTGCTCTCGCTGGTGTTTCCGATCCTGAATGGCATGAGTGGCGTGTTTATCGCCATCCTGGTCTACGTGGGGGGGCACTCTATCGGCCACGGGCTGATCACCGCCGGGGCCTGGTATCTGTTCCTGCTCAGCCTGGATAATTTCATGTTCCCAATCATGAATCTGTCGTCGTTCTGGGCGCAGATTCAATCCGGGTTGGCTGCGGCTGAGCGGGTCTTTGCTTTGATTGACGCCGACCCTGACGTCGTCCAGATCGACTCGCAGGTGGTGGATCGGCTGCGGGGCGAGATCCGCTTTGAGCACGTTTACTTCCGCTATCGGGAGGGAGAGCCGGTTCTGGAAGATTTCAACCTGGTCATTCATCCTGGGGAGACGGTCGCTCTGGTAGGGCATACTGGCGCTGGAAAATCCTCCGTGGCCAAGTTAATTGCCCGCTTCTACGAATTCCAGGCCGGTTCGCTCACTGTGGATGGGCGGGACATCCGCACGTTGGACCTGGTTTCTTATCGCCGTCAACTGGGGATTGTTTCCCAAATCCCCTTTCTCTTCTCCGGCACAGTGGCGGAGAACATTCGTTATGCCGCTCCGGGTGTTTCTGACGCTTACATCCTGAGCCTGGCGCGCCAGATCGGAGACGGCGAATGGCTGGAGACATTACCCGAAGGGCTGGAGACGCAGGTGGGCGAGCGCGGTAATCGACTCTCGATGGGGCAGCGTCAACTGGTGGCGTTGATGCGGGTGTTGGTTCAGCGCCCGTCCATTTTCATTCTGGATGAGGCCACAGCCAGCATTGATCCGTTTACTGAGTGGCAGATTCAACAGGCCTTGAACCTGATTCTGAAGAGTGCTACCAGCATTCTGATCGCTCACCGTCTCTCTACGGTCAAAGCCGCCGACCGGATCGTGGTGATGCAGAAAGGGGCCATTCTTGAAGAGGGGACTCATGCCGAATTGATGGCTCGTGGCGGTTACTATGCTGATCTGTATAACACGTATTTCCGCCATCAAAGCCTGGCCTATGTAGAAGAAGCTCGCCAGGTGTTGCGTTCATCATAACCGGTTTGCGGACGAGTCGTCTGCGATCCCAGGTGCGGATGAGACACCTGCGTTCCCGGAAATGGACCTGCGTGGAAGAATCCCGTAACGGACTTTACGCCGGGTATCCGCCGATGCGGACTCTCATAATCCTCTTCCATTCCATCCCAGTTTTATGGTATAAGAATCTTGCCCTGCTGTGCGCGTGATGCAACATCCACGTTTTGGGCCAACACCCACAGAAAGGGTTCCTCTTTTCGGGGAAACAACGCGATAGGCCTGAGCCAAGGCGGCGTTTCCCGATCGGAGCCCACCTGCGATGAGCAGGTCCAAAACCTGGTTGCACACGGCAACGGCGGGGTATCTTTGTAGGAATGTGCAGGGGGAGGATCAGCTCGAGGAGCGATCCTGGCGCAATAGTTCCTGAATCATCTGATCGGGCACCTGCACGGCCACGACTTCACCGCGCACGGTGATCTCGCCGTTGGCCAGAATCCACTCTTCTACCACCACTTTTCGCCCTTTCACCTGTTTGATCCGTCCGCGCACTTCCAGCACTGGGCCGAGGGGCGTCGGTTTCAGGTAGTCCACGTGCAGAGAGGCCGTCAGGTAACGCAGCGGGGGATGCGAATCCATCTCACGGCCTTCGGCGCGATAGCCGGCCGCAGCCGCTGTCCCGGTCCCGTGGCAGTCAATCAATGAGGCCAGCAATCCACCATATACATAGCCAGGCACAGCGGTATGGTACGGTCGGGGCTGAAAATGGCAGACCGTCTCCTCGCCATCCCAGTAACTCTTGATCTGCAGGCCATATTCGTTCAACCTTCCACAGCCGTAACACACGGCCAGGTAATCTGGATAGTAATCTTGAAAGGCTTGAGTGGACATAAGGTGTGCGGGCCTCCTGACAGGTAGAAATTTCCCTCAAGGGGTGGGAGTGCCAGTTGGAGAGGGGAGCGGGGTCGGTGTGGTCGGTGGAATGCCTTCGACCGTGAAGGAGCCGCCCTGTTTGAAGGTCAATCCAACGAAGATGTGCACAGTGTATACACCGGGCAACCATCCGCCGGCCGGCGAGGCGCATTCACTGTAGTAGTAGCCGCCGGTGCTGCCATTCCAGGGATAGGTCTCGTGGAACACGTATTCGCCATTGCGATACCAGACGGCGCTCCACTGTGCGCCGGGGGTCATGTTGTCATAGGAGAAGGTAGCGTAGATGCGATCAATCGGGTTACGAAACACTGTCGAAGGATTCTTGGGGAGTCCTCCTTCCACTGCTGTGGAGAAGACCAATGGGCTGATCACGGCGTTGGGGTGAGGGGTGACAATGCTGGAAAACTGGACTTCTACCACCAGGGGCAGGAATGGGGTGGGCGTGATGGTCGGAGTATCAGTATAGAGGGGAGTATTAGTGATCGTGGGAGTCAGAGTAATCGTCGGTGTCAGGGTGATGGTTGGGGTCAGGGAAGGTGTGAGTGTGGGAGCAATGGTGGGGGTGGGTGGATAGATTTCAAAGGCGATCTGGAGAGCTGCGGTGGGCAGCAGGCCGGCCAGGGCGATCAGCGCCAACGCGCTCCCAAATGCCCACCAGGCCGCCGAGAGGCGCGCTCGCCGCAGTCGGTAAAACGTCAGCTTGCGAGCCGCTTGTACCTGACGGATGCCATTGCGCACCAGCACAATGGCAATCAAGACGAGCAGAACTGCAGTCGCCCAGAAGCCCGAGCGCAAGTCCATAGGGCAAATTATAGCACGATGTATGGCTCACTTAAACCACAGGAGAACAATGCCCAGGCATAGCACCAGCGTCACGGCCAGGCCGGCTTCTGGGCCAAAGGCTCCACCGGTCAGCCAGTCTGGTCCGCTTTCCATCAGATTCAACAGGGCACCGCCCATGGGCGAGGTACCGCTTACTTCCAGGCCAAACAGGTTGCCCTGGGCCCAATTCCAGGCCGAATGCAGGGCCGCAATGCCCCATAACGATCCCTCGCGCAGAGCATACAAGGCCGCAAACAGGCCAAACAGGGCCAGGTTGACCAGAGCCAGCCCGTTCAAATTGGGGTTGAGACTGTGGAAAACAGCAAACACCAGCGAGGAAAGCACAATTCCCACCCAGGGACGGTAGCGCACGGCCAATACTGGCAACAGCCAGCCACGCGTCAACGCTTCTTCGGCGGCACCCTGCACCATCCATCCCGGCACGATCACCAGCACTCCTCCCAAAGCAGCCGGGAGACCCGACAGGGTAGCGACCTCTTCCAGCCTGACGCTGCCCGATAGACTCAAGATGCCCGCTACACTGGCCATCATCAGGATGCCGATCCCAAAGCCGCGCCCATACTTTTTCCACCATCCGCTTTGTTCCAATCCCAATGTGGACAGGGGGCGTTTTTCCACCCATCGCAGCCAGGCCGCCAGTAAAACGAACATACCCCCAAACGACAGGATCAGTAGCATACTTTGCCAGAATGCCACCACCGCAGCCGACTGATCGATCAAAGAACCACTCATCAGGTCGACTGCCGATGGCCCATATTCGATTACCAGCACAATGATCAACGGCACCGCTGCAAAGCCGGAGAACAACAGGATGATCCCGGCCACCAGAAGTGCCACAGCCCAATGGAGCAGACGTTTACTCTGACGCGCCAATTCTAAAAGACGACTCTCATACAGCCAGGTTTTCATTGATTCTCCTCGTGAATGCCCGATAGATGATGAAGGGGGTTCTTGTTTTACAGGTGTCTGGCCAATTGTACTATGCTCTGATGTTGCCCTGATGCAGCAGTGAGACAGTTCAGGGCTTTAACCAGGAGTGGTCCAGGGTGCCATGGACGAGACGTCCGCCTTCCCAGGCAGGTCGGGCAGACTTTAGTCCGCCTAGGCCAGGTCAAAGACCTGTTCTACACGTGGCGAATGGGACGTCCGCGCTCCGGTGGCAGTGTGCAACGGACGAGATGTTCCATTCGCATTTCGCATTGGCGTGGCGCAAGCCTCCCGTGCTGCAACATGGTTTCCGGCTGTGATGATTTGTCCATTGGTGGCGTCCGGTTCGTCCGGCGACGCCGTTCAGAAAATTAATTTCCTGATACGCCGCACCGTTCGGGCTTATGACAGAAGAGCAACCCAGAGCAGGCTTTGTTGTCAGGAAGGCGACAAGGCTTTTTGGGGGTTAAGCAGACAGCCAGATTGGCGTTTAAAAAAACTTTCTGTTTCCCAGAAAGCGCTTGTTGGGCAGCACCACTAAAGTTTACTCATGCGCTCGTGCTTTTCAGCGACATGCCCTCACTGCGTCGTAATAAACGATGCCAATGCCATCGCCAGTATTGGAGGGGTTGAGTTTGTGCGTCCTCCCCGACATCGTTTCATCGCCGATGAAGACAAACTCGGCGCTCCGGATGTATTGCGCGTAGACTTTCTCCCGGTCGCTATCAAAGAGCGTTTTGCCATTCACCTCGACGGTCAGTTTCCACTGGGAGATCGTTCTGCCTTCGCGATCGTGCGTCGGTTTCGTTTTCTCCAGCGTGAGGCGGATGAAACTCCAGCGGTCGCGCGGCAGGGG
>FWWM01003051.1_pt1 | contig 42829 bp, 43 predicted proteins | sample 2228351 | NCBI WGS metagenome assembly FWWM01 (sample SAMEA103939774, study PRJEB20133) | metagenome
CCTTATAACCAGTTTATTTTAGACGATTTTTTTCATGGAACCCTGATCGTCTCTGAAGGATAAATTTACCGGTTAGAATTAGGGAACGCTTATATTCTGTGAGGAGATATATGGGAGATAATGAGTGGAAACCTCGAGTAGTGGCTGAATTGCACAGGGCGATCGCTGCGAGGAACGAGGGAAACGAAGGTATGGCGCGTGTCTGTGCACGCCGGGCAGCTGGTTTGATCGGTGGCGAATATCTCAGGCGAATCAACCATCCTGTACGAACACCAAGCGCAATCAACATATTAAAAACCCTCAGAGCAGAGGATTTGTCACCAAAAATTTTAGCCCAGATCGATCATTTTCTTATTCATGTGACACCAGAAAGACGACTCCCATTGGATGTTGACCTGATAGCTGAAGTTCACTGCCTGGCAATTGAATTGCTAGGTGAAGATCCGTTTGATTTCCCCCTTCCCTCATGAAAATCGTCAATCCAATCCAGAATATCCGCGCTCTATTGACCGCGCCGATCTTACTTCTCGAATCAGTGCCATGATCACCTGGGTCGTTGTGAGCAAGAAAATTATTCCGCTCAAGAGACTGGCAATGCATAATAAGATGAATTGCAAGGAATAATGCTTCGAAAATCTAACCCTTGGATTTGCTGGATCGGTCAGTCGCTGATACAACTTTTCAACGAATTCCGGTCGAGGTGAAACCGGAGTTAATGAACTGCTGATCAGCTTTTCGACCTCTCCTAAATCATCAGCTTCGGTTATAGTTTTCATTTTCTTTTCTCTCTCTCGACACCATCATCTTCTTCGCTCATGTTGAAATAGGTCTGCTGCGAGAATTCATCCCTCAATGAAAGCAGCGTGCGATGATATAAACTCTTGATAGCGCCTTCGGAACGTCCCATGATTTGACCAATTTCAGAATTGGATAAGCGTTCGACAAACTTCAAAATGATGAGTTGTTGCCTATCCGGTGGAAGAGAACGAATAATTCGCAACAGATTTTCTTTTTCTTCATTGTCAATTATTACCGATTCAGGATGATCACCGCTATGCCTTATGAGCAATATTTCATCTATTGGAACTTCACGCCGTCGACTATTGTCTCTGTGCCAGTTTGCGATCAGGTTATGCGCGATCCGGTATAACCATGCTGAAAGTGGCAGACCTCTGTTACGATAATTTTCTACATGCCTTAAAGCACGGAAAAAGACCCTGGCGGTCAGATCTTCTGCTTCGTGCTGGTTGCCTGTTCGATAGAATATATAGTTATATATTCTCCCGACATACCGCTCATAAAGGATACCAAATGCTTCCTGGTCACCCTGAGCAGCGCGTTCTAAAGCCTGATCGTCGTTTATCTCGGGCACAATCCTCACCATGAATGGTAAGGTGTCCTTGACCTAAAGAACACCTTTTCTGTTAAAAAGTTTCCCAGAGTATATCATGGTGATCGATAAATTATGATATAATCACCGCATGGGGATGACAGGCTTCGACGGAAGAAGCTGCTCCCAAATTGCGAGTCGAGAGGCGCCGACCTCGTAAAATCAGCGCAACCAATAAGTGCCAACCGCACTAACTTCGCTGCTCTGCCCCTCGCCGCCTGATCGGTGAGAGCAGAAGCAGGACCCTGATCTAGGGTCACGTCCATCTACCCCGCCCTCCGACCGGTGGTAGAATGGGCGTAAGAAAGTCGGAGTGCCGCATGGGAGGTCACTAAACATGCGAAAGAAGGACTTTCGGGTCCTAGTGGCTGGCTGGAAGGTTCCTTTGTCGTTTGAGGACCAACCGGCGAGACAAATCAATCGACTACACTCGTAGATATTTGAGGAGGGTTTCTTTCGGACGCGGGTTCGAATCCCGCCATCTCCACCTTCATTAAAGGTTTTTTTACTATTTCATTCTAGTCTCCAGACACCAACCCGCATGGTGTCTGTTTTCGTTATCAGATGCACTTAGATTTCCACCGCGACTATTAACCCCTTCAAATAATTACCTTCTGGAAAATTGAGCGCGACTGGATGGTCTGAATCTTGATAAAGTCGTCCGATTATTCTTCCGCTCACTCTGGCATCCAATCCGGCTGCCGAAACAACCTTTTGAAACATTTCCTCACTCACCCCTCCTGAACAGGAGAAAGTGAAAAGTATCCCATCCTCATTTAACAATTTCATTGCCAGGAGATTAATATCTTTGTAACCTCTCAACGCCCTATGCAATTGGGCATGGGTTGGCGCAAACTTTGGAGGATCAAGCACGATCAGATCGAATTTTTCTCCCCGGTCGCGAAATTTGCGTAATTCCACAAAAACATCCCCCTTAACCCACTCAACATTTTTAGGGTCCTGACGATTCAACTCGACATTAACCCTCCCCAGATGTAATGAATATTCTGATTCATCTACAGCAATGACACCCGTAGCGCCACCCAATAAAGCAGCGACCGTAAATCCACCCGTATAGCAAAAACAATCCAAAACACGTTTACCTGAGGTATATCGGGACAAGATATCACGATTTATCCTCTGATCGAGGTAGAATCCGGTTTTTTGCCCTCGGCGGACATCAACGTAATATTTTCGATTGTATTCTTCGATTAATATAAACTCAGGCGGCTCTTCACCGGATATCTTACCTGAACTCGGCTCCAACCCTTCTAAGGTTCTGACGTCGACATCCGATCGCTCGAAGACGCCCTTGTAATCAGGTAAAGATGCGAGTATTTCGATAATATCTTTTCGCCAATACTCCACCCCAGCAGTGAGAAACTGAACAACCAGAAAGCAATCATATGCGTCGACAATCAATCCTGGCAATCCGTCCGATTCACCATAGATCAGCCTTTTTGCAGAAGTATTCTTGAGTCCTGGGATAGATTCCCTAAATTTTATAGACTTCTCAATCTTCGAAGCGAAGAAATCGCGATCGATCACCTCGTCAGGATCGAAACTCCAAATCCGCACACGAATTTGCGAATGTGGGCTATATGCGCCTCGCGCCAGAAAATTCCCTTGCCGATCAACTAGGTCTACTGACTGACCAGATTTGATGGATAACCTGCCTGATTCCTGAAAATCCAGCGCACTCGCGAAGACCCAAGGATGCCCATACTTGAGCGATCGTTCTCTCCCAGGATTAATGGTCAGCTGCACCATCTATGGTTTACGCTTCCCTTGCCGGTTATTATTGAATTAACCCAATTTTCTTGCCCGCTTGCTCGATTACATCCATTGCGTATTCGATGTCTTCTGGTTCATGCGCAGCAGTTACCGTTGCCCGCAGCCGCGCCAGACCTGGTGGAACGGCTGGTGAAACAACCGGTAAAACAAAGACATTATTGTGATGCGCTTCCCTCGTCATGGCGAATGCCTGCTCATCATCCCCGCATAACACCGGTACAATCGCAGTGCACGTTTGCATCGTATCGAACCCTCTGGCTTGTAAACCGCTAATAAATTGAGTTGTATTAGCCTGTAATTTCTCGATTCGCCAGGGTTCATCTTTAATGACATCGAAAGATTCCTTGGCTGCTGCAGCCTGAGCAGGTGGAAGTGCAGCTGAGAAAATATACGCTCTACTTGCATGACGTAAATATTCAATTAATTCCTTTTTCCCCGCAACATACCCTCCCACCGATGGGATCGTCTTGCTTAATGTTCCCATTTTTATGTCTATCACACCTTCCATCCCAAAATGTTCCTCAATCCCTTTGCCATTCTTTCCTAATACCCCTATTGAATGGGCTTCATCGACCATCAACCAGGCTTTATATTTTCGACAGAGTTCAACTAATTTTGGAAGATTAATGATATCCCCATCCATACTGAAAACTGCATCGGCAATGACCAGTTTTGTCGAGTCTGAAGGGATAGCTTGTAGTCGTTGCTCGAAGTCGACCATATCATTGTGTCTGAAACGGATAAATTTGGCACCAGACATCAGGCATCCATCGACTATACTGGCATGGTTCAATTTATCTGAGATGACATAATCACCTCGACTCAATAAAGTTGATACCACAGTCAGGTTAGTCACATAACCAGATGAATAAGTCACTGCAGCCTCAGTGCCTTTGAATTCCGCGATTTTGTCTTCTAATTCTCGATGGAGTTTTAGAGTACCAGCTAACATCCGAACCCCATGTGTCCCTGTACCATAGCGATCGATCGCATCTTTTGCAGCTGCATTAATCCGTGGATGACCTACTAATCCCAGATAACTGTATGATGCATACATCCCCATCTCTCGCCCATTGACAACTACGCGCGATCCCCCTTTGAGTTCTGTGATTGGTAGGTTATAAAAATAAAGGTCTTCGGATTTTAAATTTTCCACACGCTCGACCATCACCTTCATTCTTTTCACAATCATGTCGTGATCGTTAGAATAATCCATTCATTCACTCCTTTGAAAAACTCAGATTTCTCATCCTCCGCTGACAAGATTTCGCAACCCATCCTCATCTAACACAGGTATTCCTAAGCTCAAAGCTTTTTGATATTTTGAACCAGGGTTTTCTCCTAAAATAAGATAACTCGTTTTTCTGCTTACCGTATCTGTTACTTTACCACCGTGAGATTCTATGAATTCCTTTGCTTCTTCGCGACTGAAACTCGGGAGAGTTCCGGTTATGACAAAAGTCAAACCCTCAAGAGTATATGATGCTTTGATAACCATTGGACCTTTACTGACTGGCCATACGCTGGCTTTCTTCAACTTCTCTAATACCAGACGGTTTCCAGGTCTTGAGAACCAGTCCACGATTGCCTGAGCGATATTGGGGCCGATCCCTTCAATATTTTGCAACTCCTCATAGGTTGCGCTCGCAAGACTATCCAGATCGGGATACAGATTTGCCAGATTGGTAGCCCCAACCTCACCAACCCCTCTGATGCCCAGCGCAGTTATCAATCGTGCCAGACTTTGCTCCTTGGAGTTCTCTATAGCTGAAAGAATATTCTCCGCTTTTTTATCGGCAAACCCTTCCAGCTTGAGGAGATCCTCTTTCTTCAGATAATATAAATCTGCTACATCGTGTACAAGACCCGCCTCAACAAGCTGCTCGACGATTTTTATCCCCAAACCGGTGATGTCCATTGCCCCCCGCGAAACAAAGTGCTCTAAGTTGCGGATTAATTGCGCGGAACAGGTAGCGTTGACACAAAACCAGGCTACCTCCCCTTCGATATGTTCGACCGGTTCGCCACACGCTGGACAATTCGAGGGTGGTACATAAGGCTTTTCCTGGCCGCTCCGAACAGAGACCACAGGTCCAATAATATAAGGGATGACATCACCAGCGCGTTTTACGAGAACCCTATCCCCTGGACGGATGTCTTTCTCTGCGATGTAATCGAAATTATGTAGAGTTGCCTGTTTGACAATTACACCGCCAATCTCAACTGGTTCCAAAATCGCGTAGGGTGTTAAAACACCTGTGCGTCCCACATTAACTCCAATGTCGATCAATCTCGTACTCACCTCTTGAGCTGGGAATTTGAATGCTATTGCTCCTCGCGGGTCCTTACCCACCACTCCCAGATCTTCAGCTAAATCGACTTCATTTATTTTTATTACGACACCATCCGCTTCATAAGGAAGCTCATGCCTTTTTTCGGCTCTTGCCTCGCCTTCAGCAATCGCCTCCTCTATCGTTTCGCAATATTTAATTGGTACTACAGGTAAGCCCATGCTTTTCAGGTATTCCACGATTTCAACATGCGTGCGCGGTTTTTTATTATCTAGCAAGACAATGTCATAAGTCAACAGCGTCAATGGTCGGGAAGCTGTCAAGGCAGGATCAAGCTGCCTTAATGAACCTGCTGCCGTGTTGCGAGGGTTGAGATAAGTCTTTTCTCCGGCTTCTTGCAAACGCCTGTTCAATTCAATAAAATCTTTGATATAGATAAATACTTCACCCCTAACAACAAGATAATCCGGCGCCTTCACACTCCCATCGAGGATAGGAATGCGCAACGGAAGCGCTCTGATGGTTCTCAAATTCTGGGTAACATCCTCACCAATATCTCCATCCCCTCGCGTCGCCCCTTGAATGAACGATCCATTGCGATAATGCAATACAACAGTAAGACCATCCAATTTTGGCTCAACAACAAAAGTCGCCTTTTCGACTCGTTCATCAAGCTTTCGAATCCTCTCGTACCACGCACGTACTTCAGCAGGAGAGAAGGCGTTAGCAAGACTGAGAATAGGCGCTGGGTGACTGACTTTATTGAACTTCTCGGCAGGTGGAGCACCAGTTCGTTGGGTTGGCGAATCTGGTGTTATCCATTCAGGATGTTCCGCTTCTATAGAGCGTAATTCTGCCATCAGTTTATCAAATTCATAATCACTGATGATCGGATCATCCAGAACGTGATAACGGTAATTGTGGTAATCGATTTGTCTTCTGAGTTCGATCAAGCGGTTGTGTAAGTTGTTTTCGCCCATGTTAGAAATTATAGTCCAATTACCGGTGTTATACCTCTTCTCAAAAATTCATTCGAGGGACACCCAAATCCTTGCAAGATCACACAGGAATTCCCTTCAAGTACTCGTTTGAAGGATATTCTGAACTTCTTTTACTGACCCTTTGTTTTTTACAGATTCTTTAGTTAGAGTTGATGCCGTGAAGAGTACGAGTACAATCCAAAGAATATCAGCCAACAATAAGTGCACCAATTGCATCCATATTGGAGCCAGAAGATAGACGTTGATAACTCCCGCAAGCAATTGTAGACCTATAGCAGCGGATAACAAATGCTTTAATCGCTTTTGCAGAGGATCGCCTTTCCTTGAGGTTATATAATTTGCGAACACAACGAGATATCCACTGACTATTACAGCGATAAATGGATGAAAGGTGCGAAGCCTGATCAGAAAATGGGCGGTAGCAGAAAAATCCTGCCTCAAACCTTCAACCAACGAACCGGATGGATATAAAGTGTCGCCTAGTGCCGCGACCGCACCGCTCATACCCAAGATCATTACCCCAGTCAGTCCTATGAGCGAGAGCCAAAAGGAGGGTCCTTTTATTTGTAATTGCACTGGTTTATTGAAACTCGACCACCAGGCAGTCAATGAAAGGCTGGCCACCAAGAAGAATGTGTTTCCCAGATGAATGGAACCGGTTATCGCCCTGGCGATGCTGTCATTCTCGCCAACCAACTCTAGCAGAACAAGACTGGCACCAATAAGTGCTTCCAAAATCATAAAAACCATTCCTAATACGATTGCAACCCGGACCGGATGTCTTTTGGGATAACTGAAAAGAGTCCAGATCAATAACCCAATGACGCTCAAAAGAGCGATCCCACTCGTAATTCGATGGATTAATTCGATAAGAGTTTCGATCCCCTCAGGTCGAGGTAGTACTTCGCCATTACAAAGTGGCCAATGACTTCCACAGCCGGCACCGGAACCAGTCGCTCGAACATATGCTCCCCATAAAATCACCAACAAATTTATGAGGACAACAAGCCACGCATAAAGAGCGTGATAATTAATCTCTCTACCTCTTATTAATAATTTATCCATAATAGAGTCTAGATATATTCCATACTTGATCCTGTCAATTATAATAGAGATAATTCTCACGCACTCCAATATTCAAGGGTGTTGATTGCATCATTAATTTACACAAACCGCATTAGGTCATTTACTTTGGAACATCTCAATGATGGGTGAAAGAATTCTTGTGGTAGAAGACGATCCGATTTTACGAGAAACTCTCGTCTACAATTTGAACCACCAAAACTATCAGGTGTTGGTAGCAGCCGATGGTCAGACAGCCCTCGATGAAGCTCGTAGATATCAGCCTGATCTGATTGTCCTGGACCTCATGATCCCTGTTATCAATGGCTTCGAGGTTTGCAGGATACTCAGGAATGAATCAAACATTCCGATTCTCATATTAACTGCGCGCGATGACGAGATCGACCGGATTCTAGGTTTGGAATTGGGCGCGGACGATTACCTCACCAAACCCTTCAGTATGCGTGAGTTCCTGTCTCGGGTAAAAGCACATCTGCGACGCGTCAAATTGGACAGACAGGAACAACCTGACCTCACCTCGCTTGAAGACAGTAAGCAGATAATCTCAAAAAATCTTGTCATCGATCCGTTGCGCAGAGAAGCACGCCTGGATAACAACGTGATATCACTAAAACCGAAAGAGTATGAATTACTGCTATTTCTGATGAGGCATCGTGGGCAAGCGCTAAGCCGCGATTTAATCTTAGAACGAGTATGGGGATGGGATTTCAGCGGTGGCAGTCGCACCGTCGATGTGCACATTCGCTGGTTGCGAAAAAAGATCGAGCCGGATGCAGATAACCCGGTCCGCATCATTACTGTGAGGGGTTCTGGATATCGTTTCGAAGGATGATATGTTCTTCAAATTAAATAAACGCGGGATCGTCTGTTATCTGGCTTCATTAGTCATGTTGATGGGGGTAACAATTATCTATCAAAATTTCACAATCAATGAGCGCACAATCGATCGGGCTAACCTTACAGCTTTGAAAACTTCTCTTGCCACAGCAACGATAGTCACAATCATCATTTCCAGCTTTTTGACCATATTATTTATTTATTTTCTATTTCGTCCCCTTCTGAGATTAAGGCATACTATTCAGGATCTGTCTAAAAGAAAATTACATCTAAAGAACTCCGAGGCCGAGAAAATTGATATTCTATCTGAGAATAATTTCTTAACTTATATCCATCACCTTCAAAATGAGGTTCAAACATCTCAATCGAAACTTAATCAATTTTATGAGGTGCTTGATAACCTGACGGATGGGATCATTATCGTCGCAACTGATGGCTCGATCCAATTCATGAATTCTTCTGCACGAAGGCTTTTCGCAGTCAAAGAAACACTGACTCGCGATATGACTTTAGCGCAGGTCTGCCGCCATCATGCTATTGTGGATCTGTGGAGAGATACTCAGCTTTCAGGTGAGAGTCACCAGTGCCCTGTTGAGCTGGCTAGACAACGAGTGTTTCTCCAGGTTTTTGGAATACCATTAACCGATGTTCGCTCAAGCGAAAGCCTCCTCATATTCAAAGATATCACTCAACAACACTATCTTGAGACCGTACGAAAAGATTTTATCAGCAATATTTCTCACGAATTGCGTACCCCGCTCGCTTCTTTAAAGGCTTTATCAGAAACTCTTCAGGAAACACTCGTAAATGACCCAACAACTGCGCGCCGGTTTCTAAATAATATTGAGGTTGAGGTTGATGCCCTGTCGCTCCTTGTCCAGGAGCTGCTTGAACTGGCACGCATCGAATCAGGTAAACTCCCTCTCCAGATGAAAGTAATTGATCCCGGAGCTGTGATCTCTTCAGCTATAGAGCGACTCAGAATTCAAGCGGAACGTAAGAATTTGTCATTTTCGACCGACTTGCCAGCCAATATACCTGAGGTTCTTGCTGACCCCATTCGTTTGGAACAGGTTTTGGTAAATCTGCTACACAATGCCATTAAATTTACCCCTCCTGGTGGTGTAATCAAGATATACGTCGAATTAACTCCAATGACTATCACATTCGTGGTTGAAGACAACGGGATAGGGATTTCCAGTAAGGATCTTCCACGAATTTTCGAAAGATTCTACAAAGGGGATAGATCAAGAGCAGGAGAAGGTACAGGACTCGGCTTGGCGATCGCCAGGCATCTGGTTGAGGCTCATGGAGGAAATATCTGGGCAGAAAGTGAGGAAGGCAAAGGCAGTTCGTTTTATTTTTCGATCCCGCTTTCGACGAGATGAATTAATCAATTGTTTACAATGCGATCACAAATTAATTACACGATTATTTCAAAACCATAAACCTTATACTATATACTTGCAGGGTGAAAAACAACATGTTGAGGAGAAAATAATTATGAAAAATATTCTTTTAAACCTGGTTTTGGTTACTCTAATCAGCAGTTTGTTGATCGCCTGTGGAGGAGCACAACAGGCAGGCGGTACGGGAGTTCCTGCAGAAAAACTCGAAGGAACAATTCTCGTAGATGGTTCGAGCACTGTTGCGCCGATCACAAGTGCAGTCGCTGAAGAGTTTCAGAAATTGTATCCAGGTGTCAGAGTACCAGTCGGTATATCCGGGACTGGTGGTGGATTTAAGAAGTTCTGCGCAGGTGAAACTGACATCTCCGATGCCTCCCGTCCGATTAAGGGATCCGAGGTCGAAGAGTGCAACAAGAATAACATCGCATACATCGAACTTCCTGTAGCTTTTGATGGCTTGGCTGTTATAGTCAACCCGGCAAATGACTTCGTCGATTGCCTCACGGTCGAAGATCTCAAGACTATCTGGGAACCAGCTGCCGAGGGGGTGATCGTAAATTGGAATCAGGTTCGTCCAGACTTTCCGGATCGCCCGTTATCTCTTTATGGGCCAGGCGTTGACTCTGGAACTTACGATTACTTCACTGAAGCTATCGTTGGTGAAGAAGGTGCCAGTCGCGGAGATTTTCTTCCCAGCGAGGATGACAATGTCCTGGTTCAAGGAATTGCAGGAGATGTCAATGCACTAGGTTTCTTCGGACTGGCTTATTACGAAGAAAATGCCGATAAACTAAAACTCGTGGGCATTGACAATGGCGGCGGATGTGTGCAGCCGAGCACCGAGACTGTTGCAGGAGGAAAATACCAGCCTTTATCACGCCCGCTCTTCATTTACATCAACAAAGATCGTGCTGAACAAAAAGAAGAGATCAGCGCTTTCATCACCTATTTCCTCGATAATGCTGCAACCTCTTCTGCAGAAGTCGGTTATATTCCCCTCACCGACGAGATCTATCAGCTGGCTCGGGCGCGATTCGAAAAACGAATTACGGGCTCAATCTTCGAAGGTCTCGGTTCTACCGTGGGAGTCAGCCTTGAGGATTTATTGCTGAAAGAGCAATAGCCTAATATATATTTTAGTGTGGATACAATCCTCACGGGGAGCCGGTCGATAATTTCTCGGCTCCCCTGATGGGATTTATTTATCGAGGAGCTTGTCATGCATTGGCCAGACCATAAAGCTGATACTCTAGACCTATCGAAAGGCAGTTTTCAATCGAGAATACATTCAAAATCTGATCTGACCGGAAGAATCGTCAAGACAATATTCTTCCTTTGCGCATTCTTGTCTGTGATCACAACAATAGGGATCATAATCACCCTGTTCCAGGAAGCCTTTCTTTTTTTCAAAGAAGTATCAATCATTGAATTCTTTACTGGCACACGTTGGACTCCCTTATTTGCCTCGAAAAGGTTTGGGGTCCTACCCCTGGTAAATGGGACAATCCTGATAGCCTTCGGCGCAATGGTCATCGCGATCCCGTTGGGTCTCCTCTCAGCCATCTACCTGGGTGAATATGCGAATGATAGAACAAGGAAGGTCTTGAAGCCTGTGCTCGAAGTTCTGGCAGGAATACCAACAGTCGTTTACGGTTATTTCGCCCTGCTTTTCATCACCCCGATCATCAAATTAATCTTCCCTCAGACGCAGGTTTTCAATGCCTTAAGTGCCAGCATTGTTATGGGTTTCATGATCCTCCCTATGGTTGCTTCTTTATCGGAAGATGCATTATCAGCTGTGCCACAATCCCTCCGACAGGCGGCTTATGCCCTTGGAGCAACAAAACTCGAGGTCTCAGTTGGAGTCGTTGTACCGGCTGCTCTTTCGGGGATAGCAGCTGCCTTTATCCTCGCCATATCCAGGGCTATCGGGGAAACGATGATCGTAGCAATCGCTGCAGGCCAACAGCCGAAAATGACACTGAATTTTCTCGAATCGATAGAAACCATGACGGCATACATTGTCCAGGTCAGTCTTGGAGACACACCCCAGCAGAGCATCGCTTATAATACGATATTTGCTGTAGGTTTATTGTTGTTTGTAATGACTTTTATTATGAATATTATCAGCCATTGGATCACACGCCGTTACCGGGAGGTTTATGAATGAGCCTTGTGGTAAGAGAAGTCGAAGAATTCACACCAGCAATCCAGAACAGAAAAAAAAGGGGGAGTTTATTCTCGACAATTGCACTGGCATCAATTGTCATAGCGATGTGCATGCTTTCAGCGCTATTGATCAAGATTGTGTTCGACGGCTTGCCATGGTTAAGTATCTCATTGTTCACTAACTTTCCATCCCGTTTCCCAGAAGAATCGGGGCTCAGATCCGCCATCCAGGGTACGCTGTGGTTGATCGTCATAACCGCCATTCTCGCTTTTCCAATCGGCGTGGGAGCTGCGATCTACCTCGAGGAATATGCACCTATAAATCGATTGACGAGTTTGATTGAGATTAATATTGCAAATCTTGCCGGCGTGCCCTCTATCATTTACGGCTTGTTGGGGCTGGGTCTCTTCGTGCGAACATTGAATCTTGGCCGATCCCTGCTTGCAGGTGCTCTGACGATGGCATTGCTGATCTTGCCAATAATAATCGTCTCGTCGAGAGAAGCTATCCGAGCAGTGCCCCAATCACTGCGGTTGGCTGCCTTTGCATTGGGTGCAACAAGATGGCAGACCATTCGTGACCATGTTTTGCCTTATGCCATGCCCGGCATTTTGACCGGCACAATCCTGGCGATGTCGCGAGCAATAGGGGAGACAGCACCATTAATCACAATTGGTGCGTTAACATTCGTTGCATTTGATATCAGAGGGCCGCTGGATATATTTACGGTACTGCCAATCCAAATTTTTAACTGGATCTCGCTTCCTCAAAAAGAATTTCACGGTTTGGCTGCATCTGGAATTATTATTTTGCTCATAATTCTCCTAGGTATGAACGCAACCGCGATTCTGCTAAGAAACCGTCTTCAAAAACGATGGTAGAAAGGTATTCGATGATCACAATTCAAACACAACCAAACAGAATCCAGCAAAACCTGGAGACGGATACCGCTATTGAAACCCGTGATTTAAGAGTTTATTACGGAAGATTCCTGGCTATAAAAGACATCAATCTCAAGATCTTTCCTCGAAAAATTACCGCGATTATCGGTCCTTCCGGATGTGGAAAGAGTACAATGCTTCGCTCGTTCAACAGGATGAATGAGCTTGTTCCCACCGCTAGGACAACCGGAGCCGTCCTCTGGCATGACAAGAATATCTATGACCTTGATGTCGATCCAGTCATCGTCCGCTCACGGATCGGGATGGTCTTCCAAAAACCCAACCCTTTTCCCAAATCGATCTATGAGAATGTCGCCTGGGGCGCGCGTATCAACGGATACAAAGGAAATATCGATGAATTAGTCGAGGAATCTTTACGGCAGGCAGCTTTGTGGGATGAAGTCAAAGACAAACTTCAACAAAGTGGTTTATCGCTTTCTGGCGGTCAACAACAAAGGTTATGTATCGCTCGAGCGATCGCTGTAAAACCGGAGATTATATTGATGGACGAGCCAGCATCAGCTCTTGATCCGATTGCGACATTAAAAATAGAAGAATTGATGCGAGATCTGGCTCTTAATTATACAATCATAGTTGTCACCCACAATATGCAGCAGGCAGCGCGCGTTTCTGACTATACTGCATTCTTTACTGTCGATGATGAAAAAGCCGGGGTGTTAGTAGAGTATGGTCCTACTAATCAGATTTTTACAAACCCACGCGACCGGCGAACCGAAGATTACATTACTGGCCGTTTTGGTTAATTTTCCTATTCGCATTCTTGATATACTTATTCCAACCTGACCTGGTCTTGATTAGAAAGTAGAGAGTGAATCATGTCCTTATCTCCGAGAGAAACCCTGGATAGGTCTCTAAAACAACTCCTCGACGATGTTCTCATCCTAGGGAGCATGGTTGAAGAAGCGATTCGGTCATCTGTCGAGGCATTAAAAGCTAGAGATTTCGAGGCTTCAAGAAGGATCTATCTGGATGATGCCAAGATCAACCATCTGCACTTTGATCTTGAAAACCGATGTATTATCCTGATCGCCACCCAACAACCAATGGCGCGGGATCTGCGGCTTCTAGCAGCCGTATTAGAGATTGTCACCGAACTGGAACGCATTGGTGACTATGCGAAAGGAATCGCCCGCATCAATCTTCTTTTAGGTGAGAAGCCGCTGATCAAACCGCTCATCGATATCCCTCGCATGGCAGAGAAAGGCATCGACATGCTCCACCGATCCCTGAGCGCTTTTGTCAATGGCGATGTTGAGACAGCACGCACAATACCTAAGGAAGACGATGAGGTCGATAATCTTTATAATCAGGTGTACAGGGAGTTGCTGACCTATATGATCGCCGATCCAACGACCATCGATCGAGCAAACTACCTCCTTTGGGCAGCTCACAACCTGGAAAGAATGGCCGATCGAGTAACTAATATTTGTGAGCGCACCGTCTATATGGTGACTGGTGAGATGCGTGAGCTCGACCGAACTGATGATGAGCTCGATGCTCTCGAACGAACCTATTGATCTCTACCATTAACCTAAAATCGCTTTCAAGGAAATACTTGATACCTGCACCTGATCGGTGTAAACTAACACTGGCACAGGAGGCATTATGTCTGCTTTGAGGTATATCGCTTATATCGCAGCTGGCATCCTAATCTTTCTTGGAGTCATTTTCATTTATAGCGCATTTAGTCCCCAGGGACAACCCGGGAATATTATCGTCGGAATAATCAGTGTTGGAATTGGGTTTGGCCTAATTTGGTTAGGAAACCGCCAACAAGCAACCCAATCCATGGAAAATGTCACCCTTAAAATCGATCTACCAGCTAATATCGACCTAGATACTCTCAAATGCCGCTCATGCGGAGGGGCTCTTACCACGGAAAATATCAAGATGGTGGCTGGTGCTCCGGTTGTCACCTGCCCTTATTGCGGTACAACATATCAGTTAACCGAAGAACCGAAATGGTAATGTTCCCTAAAATCAAGGTGAAGACAAGAAGATTTATACCCAGAAGTTATCGGGTATTTTTCCTGCTCCTGATCTTAGTATTGATACCCGCTGGAGATATCTATGCGCAGTCATACTCGTTCAGCCTCCCTGAAGAGTATGTGGATGTTTATTGGAACGAGGATGGCACCAGCTCGATCGATTATTTATTTGTATTCGTAAACGATTCAAATGCACCCCCAATAGAGTTCGTCGATGTCGGAGTTCCGAATCCCAACTACGATATAAAGAGCGTCGTCGCCTATATTAATGGCATTGAAATCAAGGATATTGAAGAATCGCCATATGTTGTCCCTGGTGTCGCCGTAAATCTCGGCAATCACGCCATCCCTCCGGGTCAATCTGGAGAAGTCAGGGTGTTCATCGGCCGTGTAAGGGATGTCCTGTATCTAGATGATCAGGATGATCAATATGTGAGTGCTGTTTTTGGTACCAGCTATTTCGAACCTGGAACTGTTAGAGGGTCAACTGACCTCACTGTCAGATTTCACTTCCCCCCTTCTCTCAAACCTGATGAACCCCGCTGGCACAAAGCTCCGCCTGGCTGGCCACCGGAACCACAAGCAGGGATCGATAGCGAAGGGCGCATCACATACGAGTGGCATAATCCTGCTGCAAACGGTGAAACTCTCTATACCTTCGGGGCGTCATTTCCCGCCAAGTACATCCCCCCACAGACCATTGTGAAGGAAGCACCTCCGTCTACATCTGTTGCTTCACCACTATCTGGCCTGTTAAATTGTCTAACGCCTGCTCTGGTGCCTTTCTTATGTTTTTCAGCTTTTGCGGCATTCATTGTTATCGGTATCGTTTCCTCTCAGAGAAGAAAATTACAATACTTGCCCCCCAAGATCGCCATCGAAGGGCATGGGATCAAACGCGGACTCACTGCTGTCGAAGCAGCGATCCTGTTGGAACAGCCAATGGACAAGATCATGACCATGATCCTGTTCAGTGTGATCAAGAAAAATGCCGCGGAAGTTGTCTCCAGGGACCCTCTCGCCATCAAAATCAAAGATCCGCTTCCTGAGGACCTCCAATCATATGAAATTGATTTTCTAGCTGCTTTTGAAGAAAAAGAGGGAGCTCCACGCAGAAAAGCGCTTCAAAAGGCAATGGTAGACTTGGTAAAAAGTGTTGGTGAAAAAATGAAGGGCTTCAGTCGCAAGGAAACAGTGGAGTATTACCGAGGCATCGTTCAACGCGCCTGGTCTCAGGTCGAGGCTGCTGAAACACCTGAGGTCAAGAGCAAACTATTCGAAGAGAATATCGAGTGGACAATGCTCGATCGCAATTACGACGATCGCACCAGAGAAGTATTTCGCACCGGCCCAGTATTCATTCCAACATGGTGGCCGCGGTATGATCCAGGATACGGTCGCCAGACAGTGAAACCAGTCACAACGGGTTCAGCAACAGGTCGTCCTTCAACCACACTCCCTCATCTTCCCGGTGCTGATTTTGCTGCTGCTATGGTAACCGGGGTGCAAAATTTCTCCAACAAAGTGGTTGGAAACATCAACGATTTTACCAGCACGATTACAAACATCACCAACCCGCCACCAAAACCACCGGCTTCGAGTAGTGGTCGTTCCTACTCGGGCAGGAGCGGTGGAAGCAGCTGCGCTTGTGCATGTGCATGCGCCTGCGCGGGGTGCGCCTGTGCCTGTGCAGGTGGTGGTCGTTAATATTAAATATTTCTACGTGACCGAAATGACATCTATCCGAGAGTTCATCAAACAGCGGTTTTCGCCTGTTCAGCCTCTTCCTCCAGGAATTTATCATTTCATGGCGCCTCCGGAAGACAAAAGAAATTACAAACTACATTTACGGATCGAGAAAAATGGCGCCGGGATCCTCATCATCAATGGTGCAACTGTTCTTCATCTTAATCAGACCGCAACGGAGTATGCATACCTCCTGGTCCAGGGAAAGTCTGAAAATGAGGCAGCGGAATTTATCGCTTCTCGGTACAGAATATCCTTCAAACAGGCGCTCCAGGATTATGCAGATTTTCTGGAACGAATTGACACTCTCGTTACCATTCCGGATTTAGATCCTGTAACTTATCTCGAGTTCGATCGAAAACCACCATATTCAGAGCTCGGCGCTCCATTGAGACTTGACTGTGCATTGACATATCAGCTGCCTGCAAACACAGACCCAAATCTTGCTCCCACCAAGAGAGTAAAATATGAACTCTCAACCAGCGAATGGAAAACCATATTGGATAAAGCTTGGCAAATTGGCATACCACATATCATATTCACTGGCGGTGAACCCACGCTAAGAGACGACTTAGTTGAGCTGATCAATCACGCAGAATCCTTGGGTCAGGTGACCGGTCTGTGCACCGATGGAGTGAAACTATCCAATAAGCAGTATCTGGACAAACTCCTCCTCACTGGCCTGGATCACCTGCTGATTATTTTTCAGGACATTCCAGAATGCTGGACAGCGGTTCGGAATGCCGCAGGAGAGGACATCTCTACCACTGTTCATCTTACCCTGTCTCCGGACAACCGATCAAATTATCCAAAATTGTTTGCTCAGTTTGCAGAATTTGGCATTCGCTCGATCTCATTAAGTGCATCTGATAGAAGTCTGTCAGATGAATTAATCAAAGCCCGTGAAAAGGCAACGCGTTCAGGGTTCACTCTTGTTTGGGATATTCCTGTCCCATACTCAAAAATCAATCCTTTCTTGCTCGAGCTCGAAGATCAAGAGACTCCATCAGGAGCTGGGATTGCCTGGTTGTATATCGAACCAGACGGGGACATATTGCCAGATCAATCAGTAAATCAAGTCCTGGGTAATATTCTTATTGACCCTTGGGAAACGATTTTGTATAAGTCGTCTTGATGCTTTCACTAGCTGATTGGCATAAACGATATATCTCACAAGCACAATGGACATGTGAGCTCAGGAGGCACCTTTATCGCCGTGTCAATTTATTTCAGGCAAACCGTATTCTGGATGTTGGATGCGGCACTGGTGCTTTGGAATCCGAATTTCCGGAATTTACCCAGGCCAAGATTTATGGGCTTGACCTGGACTTGAATGCACTTCGGTATTGCCTAAATAATACACCTGGCGGGTCTTATGTCCATGCGGACGCCTATAATATGCCGTTTTCCCCCTCTTCATTTGATATCAGCTTGTGCCACTTCTTTTTCCTTTGGATCCAATTTCCTCAGACAGTATTTGACGAGATGATTCGGGTGACACGTCCCGGTGGCTCTATTCTTATTTTAGCTGAACCTGATTATGGCGGGCGGATAGATTACCCTCCAGAGCTCGAAATTATCGGCAGGTGGCAAAGAGATTCTCTGATATCTCAAGGTGCTGATCCATTCTTAGGGAGAAAGCTCGCGAGTTTATTTCAAGATGAGAGGGTGTCCTTGATAGAGTACGGCGTCCTGGGTGGTAATTGGAAGCCCGAGTTTGATGAAACCAGCTGGGAGATCGAGTGGAAATTAATCGCTCACGATCTTGAATTCTTATCTGAGAAGAGTGTGATTGAATCGTTGGCTGCAATTAAAAAAAGGGATTTTGAGGCGTATCTCCGAGGAGAGCGTGTGCTATTCGTCCCTACTTTTTATGCCTGGGGAAAAGTCAATTAATCGACTCGAACCTGCCTAGTCCCTTGGAACACCGATCAATATCTCTTCACCCTCAACTCGGACTGGATATGCCGGGATATCGATGAACGCAGGGAGCGAAAGTACCTTTCCTGTTCTTAAATCGAATCTGGCTCCGTGTCTGGGGCAAACGACTTCAAATCCTTCAACCTCGCCTTCCCCCAAAGGCCCTTCATCATGCGAACAAACATCTCCGATAGCGAAAACCCCCCCAGCGATATTAAACACAACGATCGGACGATCATCTATCTCGACAAATAAGCGCCCTCCATTCGGCAAGTCGCTCAGTTTAGCGACGGGGACGAATTCTAAATTGGTTGATTCAATACCTCGATAATTATACATGCCTCAAGCGACTAAATCGTCATCAGCTTCCTGCAGTCCATACGCCCCCGCTTTTAACACTTTGAGTGATAGAAGAGCACATTTCAATCGTACCGGTCCGAGCTCGATCCCCAACATCTCGAGGATATCCTCTTTTGATAAGGAGCGGATCTCATCCAACGTTTTTCCAAGGATCGACTCTAGCAGCAAATCCGCAGAAGCCATCGAGATGGCGCAACCCTGTCCGCTGAATGCAGCTTCGCTGACCCGTCCATCCCCATCGAGTCTCAGGTCGATGCGTATTTCATCCCCGCACAGTGGGTTTGCATCCTCGAAAGAGATGTCATGGGGATCGAGAGTGCCACGGTGGTGAGGATGCTGATATCGGTCGATGATCAGCTCTCTGTAAAAATCATCCATACAAATAATTCCTCAGAAATAGATTAAATGCGGAAAATTTGTTTGACTTTATATATCGCTTCTACGAGTTTGTCAACTTCTTCTAGAGTGTTATAAAGATAAAAACTTGCTCTTGTCGTCGCATTGATACCGAGCTTTTCATGGAGTGGCATTGCACAGTGGTGACCGGCTCTGACTGCGATGCCTTCTGCATCCAGAACTTGTGCGACATCGTGAGCATGAACCCCGTCGAGGGTGAAGGCAGCTATCCCCCCTTTGTGCGGCGCAGCTGGTCCGTATACCCTTACCCCAGGTATCTCTTCCAATCGTTCGAGAGTATATGAGATGATCTCCTGTTCATGAGTGAAAATCGCTTCCAATCCGATATTTGAAAGATACTCTACAGCAGCACCTAATCCGATCGCCTCAGCAATTGCCGGAGTTCCAGCTTCGAATTTATGTGGCAATTCCTTATGATCAAACCCCTTCAGGGTCACTCTTTTGATCATATCCCCTCCACCGAGGAAAGGGGGCATGGATTCCAGCAGCTGTTTTTTTCCATATAGAACACCGATGCCAGTGGGACCACACATCTTATGACCAGAGAAAGCAAGGAAATCGCAGTCCAGGTCCTTAACATCGACGGGGATGTGCGGAACAGATTGGGCGCCATCGATGAGCACAATTGCTCCGACATCGTGGGCTGATTTGGTCATCTCTCGGGCAGGTGTGATCGTTCCCAGCACATTCGACATTTGGGTAAACGCGACAAGCTTCGGTCGGCGTTCTAACAATCGGTGAAATTCGAGGAGATTTAATAAGCCATCTTTAGAAATGGGAACGTACTCCAATCGTAACTCTTTTTCTTGTGCCAGAATTTGCCAGGGAACAAGGTTGGAGTGATGCTCCATCTCGGTTAATAGGATGAGATCTCCCGGTTTGAGATAGGTTCTCCCCCAACTCCAGGCGACCAGATTAATCGCCTCGGTTGTGTTTCGCGTGAAAATAATCTCGCGTGGTGAAGCCGCGTTGATAAATTTAGCCACCTTAACCCGTGCTGCTTCGTAGAGCGCTGTCGCCTCTTCCGCCAGGACATGAATGCCACGGTGAATATTGGCATTTGTCTGTTGATAATACTCATGCATCGCATTGATGACCACCTGTGGCTTTTGGGATGTGGCGGTTGAATCAAGATATACAAGGGCTTTATCCCCATGGATTTTTCGATTCAGTATGGGAAAATCAGCCCTAATACGCGTGATATCCAATACACCAGAGGAAACGAGCGATCTCATCGCTTGACTATCCTGGGTTTTACCCTCTTTCGACGGCTTTGGACAGGTCGGATATGAGCCGATCCTTTCGGAAACCAGAGGACGTGATCTGGAACCATCCACCCATCAGTAAGGTATACATTTTCCTTGAATTGGACCGCGATCATCTTCGGATCGACCTGAACAACCGTCCCGAGAAGCCAGTCGCGAACTCTTATTCCGGCTTCGTTTTCGTGATCGCAATAAGCTTCAACGCGATCACCAACCTTGAATAACTCACGTTGATCTGGGGCGCTTGTAAAAAAGATGTCTGACAAGTCGACCTCCTTGCTATATCCATTGGTTCCCCAAGAAATACAAAAATCCAAAATATTTATTATATTCGAGATTTATTTTGATCAACGGACCTTCTCAATCCATTTTCTCTTCAATAACCTTTTTCAATCGTTCTTGCACACCTTCGAAGGGGATCCGTTGCATGATCGGATCAAAAAATCCTTGAACGATCAATCGTTTCGCCTCAACCTCAGGTATACCCCTGGAACGTAAATAGAAGATCTCATGGGGATCGATTTTTCCAACGGTGGCGCCATGAGTACATCGAACATCGTTCGCCATGATCTCAAGACCAGGGATAGAATCGGCTCGCGCTTGATCACTTAGGATCAAATTTCGGTTTGCCTGATACCCATCGGTCTTCTGTGCTCCAGGTGCAACGTAAATCATCCCTTGCCAGACCGAGCGACTCTTTTCAGTTAATGCGCCTTTGAATAGAAGATCACTGGTTGTGTGGGGAGCAAGATGGTTCTGTTGAGTGTCGTGGTCAAGATGTTGGATTCCATCTGTAAAATAGAAACCTGACATCCTGCCAGTAGCTCCTTCCCCCACCAGGTCCAGGTTCGAAAAGTTCTTGGTTAATCGGCTTCCAACCGCGACAAATACCCAGTCCAGATTGCCTTCTCGAAAAACCCTGGCTCTTTCATGCGTAAAGTTCCAAACATGCTCTCCCCAGGATTGCAGCTCTACAAAACGGAGATTGGCTCCGGGCCCCACATGGATCTCTACAATACCTGCGTGGAATGCAGAAGCGCTATTGGATTCTGTCGGTGAAGCAGCCTCGTGCACGTAAGTGAGCGCGGCACCTTCCTCGAGCCAGATAATGATGTGGGAGAAATGCGCAAGCCCGTTACCTGGACCCCAATAAATGCTATGCAAAGGATGCTCCACATTGACACCCTTGGGCACATAAACCAGTATACCGCTCCTTGCTAATGCAGAGGCAAGAGCTGAAAATTTACCTTCTTGAGGAGTGACGATCTGACCTATGACATTGGCCAGGATATCCGCATGCCTTCGTTCTGCATTTGCCAGGTCTGTGAATATCACCCCAGATGATTTCAAGTCATCATCCACCATGATTTTAGAGTCCAGAGGAGTCAAGACAATCTGACCTCCATGTTGATCGCTCGCCAGTGGAAGAAGCAATTCCGTGGGTACTTCAGGCAATAAATCTGCATCCTCAGGACGAGGCAGACGGTAATTCTCTGGGTTCAATTTCCGAATATCGGTGCGCCTCCAGGCTTCATCAGAGGTTTTCGGCAACGGAAGGTCATGGTAAATCGCCCAGGCTTTTTGGCGGTATTGCCTTAGGTAATCAGGAGTGTCATCCGCAATTGGGAGATCCTGATTGGTAAATCTAAACTCACTTTGAACATCCAGCTTGCCGGGTGTTGTTCGCGTAATAACTGTGCGTGGCATGACTTTTTATACCTCGATCAACGATTTATCCTATCGATCCTTCCATTTGCAATTGGATCAATCTGTTCATTTCAACTGCATATTCCATAGGAAGTTCTTTTACTAACGGCTCGATAAAACCAGAAACGACCATCGTCGTTGCTTCTTCTTCGCTCAATCCCCGACTCATCAGGTAAAAGAGTTGTTCTTCTCCAACCTTCGAGACCGAAGCCTCGTGTCCGATTGTGACATCATCTTCATCGATCTCGATATATGGGTAGGTGTCAGATCGCGATTCGTCATCGAGCAGGAGAGCATCACAAACCACATTCGAACGCACATTTCTTGCGCCTTTATGCACTTTCAGCAACCCCCTGTAGGAGGCGCGACCTTTACCTTTGCTGATCGATTTCGAGGTGATTTTGCTCGAAGTATTCGGTGCAAAATGCAGAACCTTTCCTCCGGTATCCTGATGTTGCCCAGTTCTGGCGAAAGCCATAGACAGAATCTCGCCATGGGCACCTTCTCCGATTAGATAGCACGAGGGGTACTTCATGGTCAATTTAGAGCCGAGATTGGCATCTACCCATTCCATGGTAGCTCCCTCATGGACGATCGCCCGCTGGGTGACTAGGTTGTACATATTGGTCGACCAGTTCTGGATAGTGGTATAGCGCATCCTGGCACCTCTTTTAACGATGATTTCGATTACACCGCTATGAAATGATTCGGTGGAATAGATAGGTGCTGTGCACCCCTCGACATAGTGCGCTTGCGCTCCTTCATCGACGATGATGAGCGTCCTCTCGAACTGACCCAATTCAGCGGTATTGATCCTGAAATAAGCCTGAAGCGGTAAGTCGACTTTTACACCGGGTGGAATATATACAAATGAACCGCCCGACCAAACTGCACTGTTAAGAGCAGCAAACTTGTTGTCCTCGATGGGAATGACCGTTCCGAAATATTCCCGGAACAGGTCAGGATGATCTCTCAGGCCGTTCTCAATACTCTTAAAGATTACACCCTGTTCAGCCAGGTGTTGTTGGATGCTGTGATAAACCATTTCGGATTCATATTGAGCACCTACTCCAGAGAGAAACTTTTGTTCTGCCTCAGGAATACCAAGGCGGTTGAATGTCTCTTTGATTGTCTCAGGAACTTCATCCCAGGAACGTCCCTCTTTCTCTGCCGGTTTGGCGTAGAAATATATCTCATCAAAATTCAATTGGCTTAGATCACCGCCCCAGGTTGGCATGGGACGAGCGAGGAAGTGCTCGAGGGCCTTAAGCCTGAATTCCAACATCCACCCCGGCTCACCCTTCATGTAGGATATTTGCTCGACGACCTCTCTATCCAACCCTTTGCGCGTCTTAAAGACCAGATTCTCAGGATCTCGAAAACCCCATTTGTATTCACCGATTCCTTCAAGGATTTTTGCATCAGTACTCATGCACTACCTCCAAATTTATACCGCTGACTCAGAGCTGAGAAATATCAAGTTGTCACAGGATCGGGTTTTTGACGAAGCCAATCATAACCATGCTCTTCAAGATGGATTGCGAGATCGGGGCCGCCAGATTCCACGATCCTGCCTCCAAGCATGATGTGTACAAAGTCCGGCTTTATGTAATTCAAAATCCGCTGGTAATGCGTGATCACCAACACACCCAGATCATCACCACGGAGAGCATTGACCCCATCCGAAACAACTCTCAATGCGTCGATATCCAACCCCGAATCGGTTTCGTCCAAAATCGCAATCTCAGGCTTGAGAGTTGCCATCTGTAAGATCTCTGCCCGCTTCTTCTCGCCGCCCGAAAAACCATCGTTCAAATATCTTCCAGCGAAGGAATGATCCATCTTTAACATATCCATTTTCTCTTTGAGCAGCTTGCGAAACTCGGGGATGGGTATCCCTTTATCTTCTGGATTCTCTGCTTTCCTGCGCGCATTTATCGCGCTCCTCAAGAAATTAGCCAAAGTTACCCCAGGAATAGCAACGGGATATTGAAATGCAAGAAATATCCCCAATTGAGCTCTCTGGTCTGGTTCGAGCTCCAGGATGTTGAAACCTTTGTAAATGACCTCTCCTTCAGTGACTTCATATCCTGGATGACCCATTAATACATAAGCAAGGGTCGATTTACCAGTGCCGTTCGGACCCATTAAGGCATGAACTTCTCCCTGCTTGACGGTCAAATTTACACCCTTGAGTATCTCCTGACCACCAATCTGTGCATGCAAGTTTCTGATGACTAACTCAGACATCGATAGAATACTCCTTATCAGCAGAATTAAACTGGCAAGGGTTTGCCAGTTTGAGGTTTCTGATAAACTTGAGCATATTATAGCACCCTGACCAGTTTATGTCAATATTATTGATATTTATCTTATATATTGGCATAAATAATATTTACCATAATTATCTTATATATTGACAGTATAATTTCAGCATGATATACTCAAATTTGATGTATTGAAGCGAGAATGTACAAACCTGATAGAAATGCCTACTAGAATAACGAATGGGTCTGAACATGTTTGATGATGCGGGAAAAAATACACGCGAGCGAGTCCTAAAAACGTTGCTGAAAAATCATCGATGTACCATTAATGAGCTTGCTGAGGCCGTAAACATCAATCCAATCTCTGTTCGGCATCACATTTCACGGCTCCAGGCGGAGGGCCTGGTGGGTTCTGAAGAAGAGAGACACGGCGTGGGTCGCCCCAGGCAGGTCTATTTCCTCACCGAAGCTGGCCTGGAACAATTTCCAACCCGCTACATGCGCCTTACCATCCGCCTTCTTGAACAGATGAAAGAACATCTCCCCTCAGCAATGGTTGCGAATCTGTTCGCGCAAATGGCAGCCGACCTGGTTCGAGAATATGCGCAGACTGCCAAACTTCAGGGCTTGACCACAGAGCAAAGATTGAATCTGATCAAGGACCTGCTTAAAGACGAAGGTTTCGACATCGAATGGGAAAAAGTCGGTGGGCAAATCTTGATCCGGGAAGTGAGTTGTCCTTATCTTCATGTTGGCCAAACCCACCCAGAAGTCTGCTGGATCGACCAGACTCTAATCTCGAGCGTCCTTGATTTACCAACGGAAAAAGTCAAATGTGTGTTGGATGGTGATTCTTATTGCACCTATGTAGTACCTGATCAAGAGCACAGTACCATAACGGAGGATATTTCATGACACAGGAATTTCAGAAGGTGATCTGGCAGGCAGAGAGCACTCACCCGGAGCTGGCGGAGGCGGTTCGCGAATCATTGCGCGAAGTCGTAGACCCAGAGATAGGTTTGAACGTTATTGAATTGGGCCTGATCAGAGATCTGATTATTAACGATGATTCAGCCCATATGATCATGATCCTAACCACACCATTCTGCCCTTATGGACCGGCATTACTCGAGATGGCACGTCAGAAAGCAGAAACAGCTTTATCATTACCAACCACAATAGAAATTGGTATGGAGATGTGGGATCCAACAATGATGGAAGAAGGTGCCGGAGCCGATTGGGGATTATTCTAAAGGCTAGAGTAGAAACTCTTTTCGATCTGATCTGGTAATCTGTGTTTTTTTATGATAAACTAATTAATAGCCACGCAGTCACGCGTGGCTATCTTTCCGCTCTTGGCTCACCTACGGTGAAATCCAAGGGCTATCCCAAGGAAAGGAGGTTCCTGTTTTGCGTTCATACGAGTTGATATTCATTGTCCATCCAGAATTGGATGAGACTGCGTTTAATAATTTAATTGATCGTGTCAAGAGTTGGATCACAGAATCCGGGGGCAAGGTCTCCCGTGTGGATATCTGGGGAAAAAGACAACTCGCCTATCCAATCCGGAAGCAGACCGAAGGGCAGTATGTGTTCATGGAGACACAACTCTCCCCAGAATTCTGTATCGAATTGGAACGAAATCTCCGTTATCAAGAACCAATCATGCGTTTTCTCCTCACAACCGTCTAAGGAAGATTTCAATCACCGATCGATTTTCTGAATATGAGAATTATTACCGAGGAATGAGATGAGTCGAGGATTGAATAAAGTCATGATAATCGGTCGCCTTGGTCGTGACCCCGAGATGCGTTATACACCGTCAGGTCGACCCGTCACGACATACAGCGTGGCGACCACCCGAACCTGGAACAGCTCAGATGGCGAACGGCATACAGAGACAGAATGGTTTAATGTCGTCGCCTGGGGAAGCCTGGCAGAAATTTGTAAGCAGCATCTCGCCAAGGGACAACAGGTCTATGTCGAAGGTCGCCTACAGACACGTACTTGGGAGGATAACAACGGCAACAAACACACAACGACCGAGATCGTTGCATCAGAGATGATTATTTTAAGTGATAGAAAAGACGACAGCTCAGTGGAGGAAACGGAAATCGGTTCCGAAGAGGAATTTCCATTTTGACTTTTGAGCGAAATCCAGAATATGCAGGAGTTTAAATCGTGAGCGATCAAATACAAACAACGCCAATCAGACGTTACTACACTCGGCCGCGGGTATGCCAGTTTTGTACCGATCACAATCTGGTTATAGACTATAAACAGCACGAAATCCTACGCCGATTTGTAAGCGAAGATGGAAAAATCAGACCCCGGCGTCAAACTGGCACTTGCGCCAAACATCAAAGGCAGCTGGCTCGGGCGATCAAGAGGGCCAGACACCTTGCATTATTACCGTTTACTGGCGAAGTTTTTAGATAATATTCTCGTACTTCGACTGATCAGAACACAGGCGAGATGGCGGAGAACCACTATCTTGCGCCTTAATTGTCACTCTTTGTTCACTATCACATCTTCTAATTGCAAACTTTATGGCAAAACGCGTAGAAAGAAGAATTGTCACCAAGAAATACCTTGCTCGAGTTGAGAAGGAGAGAATCCAAAGGCGTTATATCTTAATCGGAGCTATCACGACATTGGTCATTGTGATTGGCTTATTGGGATATGGCATTCTGGAAGCTTCTGTTATTCAACCTCGTCAGCCCGTCGCGATCGTTGGCGATGAGAAAATCACGACCGGGGAATTCCAGGCACGAGTTCGCTTCCAACGTTATCAGCTGGTCCAACAGTACCTGCAAACCTATCAAAATATGCAACTCTTCGGCGGCGATCCCAACACACAGGCATTTTTTCAGCAATCGCTGAATCAGATAAACCTTCAATTGGATCCAGTAACACTTGGCAGGGAAGTCCTTGATACGATGATCGAAGAAGTTATAATCAGGCAGGAAGCTGCAAGGCGAGGGATTGAAGTGACGAAAGAGGAAGTCGATCAACGCATTCAGGAAGAATTTGGTTACTATCCCGAGGGATCTCCCCCAACTCCGACTGAAATGCCAACAACAGCCCCTACATCGACGCTTTCTCCAACGCAACTCGCTCTGGTGCCACCAACATCAACGCCAACCCAAACGCCAACAAGCACTCCCGATCTGTCTGCAACCCCCACATTGACAGCAACCTGGACTTCGACCCCAACTATTACACCCACGGGCCCATCACCTACTCCGCCGCCATCCGCAACACCCACACCATACACCTACGAAGAATTCCAAAGAAATTATACAGAAGCCATCAAGAATTTAGAAAACGAGGTTGGAATCAGCGAATCTCAGCTTAGAAAACTGATTGAAGGTCAAATCTACCGCCAGAAGTTACTGGATGCAATAACTGCAGATCTCCCCAGAGAGCAGGAGCAGGTTTGGGCACGCCATATCCTGGTTGCCGATCAGGATACTGCCAATGAAGTCCTCAAGCGCCTCGAAAACGGGGAAGACTTCGCCTCACTGGCTGCTGAGAATTCAACAGACGAGAGCAACAAGAACAATGGCGGGGATCTGGGTTGGTTCCCCCTCGGTCAGATGGTACCCGAATTCGAAAAAGTCGCTTTCCAGTTGCGCGTCGGAGAGATCAGCCAGCCTGTGCAGACTTCCTTTGGATGGCACATAATCCAGGTCCTTGGTCATGAGATGCGGCCACTTTCTGCCTCGGAATATATCCAGCTCAGAGAGGATAAATTTAACGAGTGGCTTCAGAGGGAGAAGACCAGGGTCAATCCAACCATTATGGATTATCTGGAAGAAAGAATCCCGGCTGAACCGACTATTCCACCTGAATTTGTTCAATAATATTGACGTGATTACCAACAATATCCTGTCTTCAGGGTGACCTTTATATCCTGAAGGCAGGGTTATATAACCCGGCTGATCTCGTCCATTTTCAAACTGAGAGTCTGACTGGTGGAATCTTTCCCCATGGTTACACCATAGATCACATCTGCCAGTTGAACCGTCGCTCGATTATGAGTGATGATCAGAAATTGGGTGGTCTGACTCAACTCCCGTAACAGCTCGCCAAATCGTGACACGTTAGCTTCATCCAGCATGGCATCAACTTCGTCAAGGACGCAGAAAGGTGTCGGAGATATTTTAAGCAATGCAAAAACGAGCGCAACCGCGGTTAGGCTTCTCTCCCCTCCGGACAACAGCGATAACCCTTGTTCTCTCCTCCCGGGAAGCCTTGCTTCTATATCGATCCCTGTATCCGTAGGATCCTCCGGATTCGTCATCACCAGCCTGGCTGATCCTCCACCAAATAAACGGTTGAAAATCCTGTGAAATTCGTCTGCAACTGCGTCAAATGTTGCTTTAAACTCTTGTTCCATGATGCGATCGAGTTCCTCTATCACCTGTCGGACATCAAGTTCTGCCTGCCTCAAGTCACGTAATTGAGATTGCATGAATTCATAACGACCGCGTACTTCTTCGTATTCTTTCTCCGCCTCGGCATTGATCGGCCCAATCCTTCTCAACAGAGCTTTCTGCCTCCGCAAAGACTCTTCTATTTCCGGTGATAAGGACTCAATTCTGGGCAACTCCTCAATCAGTCCGTCCAACGGGAGAGGTGTTGGACCCGATACTTCACTCTCGTAATCAAAAGCTACCAGACCAAAATCATCTTCGATTCGTCGGCGGAGATTATTCAGAGTTTCTTCCTGCCTGGTCATCGCGATGCGGGCCTGAGCATAGGAATGTTCGAATCTGGCAAGTGACCTACGTGTGTCAATCAATTCGATTTCATATGCTTGAAGTGTGGCCTCATTCTCCTCTATTTTCTTTTCAGCTGGCTTGATTAATTCGTCTAAAGACGATAATTTCGAGACACATTCGATTTCCTGGTTGCGAAGCTCGGATATTTCTCTTTCCAACTCTCTTATTGAATTCAAGATTGATTCTCTTGTAGATACTTTCTCTTCCAGTATCTTTATTTTCTCACTCAGCTGCTTCTCTAACTCCATCTTTAGATCGATGCAAGTCTCAATAGATTGCTCGATCAACGCTTCATTTGTGCTTATTCTGGCGAATACTTCTTGAAGATCTGTTGCTAGAAGCTTCCTCATTTCTTTGTTTAATTCTTCGATCTCATTTTGAACCAATTCACTTTTTTGCTTGAGTTCTTCAATCATCTGCTCAATCAATGGAAGATTACTGCCGATTGAGACAACCTCTTCCTCCAACGAGCTTGCCAGTGCCTGGTTCCACTCGAGCTGATTTTCAATTGTCGATAATTCGCGGGTCTTCTCCTGGAGAATATGATGAACTTCATACTCTTCTTTTCTGGCAAGATCTAATTCGTTTGAAAAAGATCCTAAGCGTCTGTTGAGCTGATGGATATCTGCCTCAAGCCTGGATAACATTTCCTCCTGAACGGCTATCTTCACGCGAATATCCTCGATCTTGTTCTCAATCAAGCGTTTTTCATGCTTTCTTGAAATAATTTCCTCGCCGCCGCCTCCATCAGTTCTAACAAGCCCCCTCAAAGAGAACACCTCACCTCGTAATGTCACCATTCGAATATCAGGACGATGCAGCTTGTTCACGTTTTTACGCAGTAACTGAATTATCCGCCATGCGGCTTGTCTATCTTTTACAATATAAGTTGCGTCAAGTAATACCCTGATCGCAGGTTCGATTTCTTTCGAGGCTTTGACTACCTCCGATGCTGATACCAGGATTTCATCCAAGAAATCATCAGTATCGATTTTTTCCAATGTAAGGAGGTCTGATAATGGCAGGAGGATACTTTTCGCTGGCTGACTTTCTAAGATTGATAAAGCTTCATTCAGGCTGGGATGATCATCCAGCAGGATTGCCTCAAGATTCTCGCCCAAAGAGGCAGCAATCGCCTTGCGATATTCTTCCGGAACTTCTATAGACAATCCTACCACGCCATGCAAGTTCAGTTGTGAAGATGTACGGCTTGCTTCAACCAACAATCGGGTGCCTGTCTCGAATCCAGCCAGGTGCTCTTCAGCATTTTCCAGCACCTCGAGCTGAGCCATCAACCTTGAGAGTGATGTTTGTTCCTTGTTCAAGGATGATGTGATTAGCTCACGCTTGTTTTGTAATTTTTCCAATCGAGTCTCATCTTTCTTTATCTTTCCTGAAATTTTCTCGATATCAGATAATATTTTCCTGAGTTTTTTCTCCTCTTCTGCTATTAAATGTAATAAGTTATCCCTATGCACCCCGGACGAATTCACCAATAAACGTATCTGATCCAATCGCTCCTGGGTTTCCAGTCTGCTTGCAATCATCTCGTTCTGTCGAGTGCGATGTTCAGATAATTGCTTTATCAAATCGATGTATATTTGCCTTTTACTATCTAAAGTTTGTTGAAGAGAGACATTTTTTTCGTTCAAGTCTTGCAAATAAGCAGATACTTTCCTCTTTTCTTCGAGGATCTCAATTAACTCTCGTTTCTTAATATCAATCACTACATCTTCATCATTTACTCTCGTCTGCAAGTGGTCGATTTCCTCTCCTAATATGGTGATATTTAACTCGAGCTCTTGAGCTTGTTTGATAAGAGAACGCTGTCTTTCGTCTGCTACCGCAAGTTCTCGATTTATCTCTTCTTTTCTAGCGCGTAATCCTGCTGATTCTCGATGCCAATCATTTAGTCGTGTACGCAATGCCTGGATGTTTTCTCTGATCTCTATGGTTCTAGCCTCCAGGTCTGTCTGCTTCTGCCTTGCTTCCTCGAGCTGTTTTTCTTGAACCCGCGCAAGTTCAATCGCCCTGGATAGTTCTTTTTGAGATTTATACCAATGGTAACCGTACCACTCCCGCAGGATGGAATGTAATTGGCTCTTCACCAAATTGAAATCTCTAGCTCTTTGAGCCTGTCGCTCCAGACTTTGCAGCCGTGGTTTCAATTCCGACAGAATATCCTCGATCCTTTGGATGTTCCATCTTGTCTGTTCCAATCGCCGAAGTGCTTCATCGCGTCGAGTTCGATAAATCCCTATTCCCGCCGCTTCTTCAAAAAGCTTCCGCCTCTCTTCTGCCTTTAAAGCCAGGGCAGCATCCACGAGACCCTGTCCGATGATCGTGTAAGTCCTTTCAGATAGTCCCGATCTCCCTAACAAATCTGAGACGTCCCGCAATCGTACCTTTTGCCCATTGATCAGATATTCGTTTGTACCATCTCGAAATGCCCTGCGTGAAATAGTGACTTCCTCGAAATCGATCGGCAACCAATGATCGTGGTTATCGAACACGATTGTCGCTGATGCCATTCCAGCTCGGTGCCTCTGTTCAGATCCAGAGAAAATCATGTCTTCCGTTCTCTTCCCGCGCAACAAACTGTAGGACTGCTCACCAAGAACCCAACGCAATGCATCTGCAATGTTGGATTTACCCGACCCATTTGGCCCAATGATGGCAGTGATCGGATGCGGAAATTCGAATATTGTCTTGTTTGCGAATGTTTTGTAACCCTGGAGTTCAAACGATCTCAAGCGCGTCGCCAAAGTGTATACCCTGCCTTTAGTAATCGAGTTTCAGAGAACGTAGGGCAAGTTCTGCTGCTGCTTTAGCAGCCGCCTGTTTGCTCTGTCCAACACCCCGGCCACCAAGCCTATCGCCGATATAGACTTCTATCTCGAAGGTCTTTGCATGATCAGGACCGTAGGCGGCAACCGTTCGGTATGAGGGAGTGCCCAACCCTTGCGCCTGAGCCCACTCCTGCAAGATGCTTTTCGGATCTTTGTCCTTGTTCGTTTTGAGGATTCTGCTGGCAGCCTCTTCGAGCATAGGGGCAATAAAATCTTGAACCTTTTGGATGCCTGCATCCAGATATATGGCCCCAATCAACGCCTCGAAAGTCCCGCACAGTAATGCTGGCCTTTCTCGACCACCTCCTTCTTCTTCCCCATGTCCGAGAAAAATGGCTTTTCCAAGCTCGATATTGCGCGCAAACTGTGCCAGGTTTTCTGTCCGTACCAATGCTGATCTTAAACGGGTGAGATTTCCTTCCGACATCTCCGGAAATCGATTATACAACCATGCACCCACCAGAAAATCGAGCACCGCATCTCCCAAAAATTCTAGGCGTTCATTATCCTCGATTGCTTCGGGATGCTCGTTCAGGTATGACCGGTGGGTCAAAGCCCGGGTCAATAACAACGGATCTCTGAAATTCAAACCCAGCCTTCTTGCAAACTCATGCGGCATCTCATGAATCAATCGACCCTGAGTATCGTTCATCATTCTCTCCCCGGAACTCAGGGAACGCCAGCCACCCCACAACTGTCGGGTAGCTTGCGATCCATCAGTTCCTAATAATATTTTATAAATTAATTGTACTCCTTTATCACCAGAACTGCATTATGCCCACCAAATCCAAAGGCATTGCTCATCGCCACTTTGACTGGCAATTCACGCGCAACGTTTGGAACATAATCCAGATCGCACTCTGGATCAGGGGTTTGATAATTGATTGTTGGCGGGATGATATCTTCCTGAACGGCTTTCACACAAAAAATTGCTTCCAGGGCACCTGTCGCGCCCATCATATGCCCGGTCATTGATTTTGTCGAAGAAATGGGAATATCATATGCCAGCTCTCCGAATGCAGCTTTGATCGCCCTGGTCTCCGCAAGGTCGTTGAGAGGGGTAGCAGTGCCGTGGGCGTTGATATAATCGACATCATCAGGGTTAATTCGCGCATCCTCCAAGGCACCTATCATCGCAGCTGCACCTCCAGCACCATCCTCGGCAGGCGCGGTTATATGATAAGCATCAGCAGTTGCTGCATAACCTGCCAGTTCAGCGAGGATCTCCGCTCCGCGTGAGCGAGCCCGGCTCTCCCGTTCCAGGATAAGAACCGCCGCGCCTTCACCCATTACCAATCCATCCCGGTTCAGATCGAATGGCTGTGGTGTGTTGAGGTCGCCGCTGTTTCGCTTTGAAAGCGCTCCCAGCCGATCGAATGCAGCGACACCGACCGCTGTAATCGAAGCCTCACAGCCTCCAGCAATAGCCACATCAATCACCCCCGATTTTAATAGCAGATACGCGATCCCGATCCCATCTGCCCCGGAAGCACAAGCTGAGGCGACACAAAAGCTCGGTCCCTTGAAACCATAGTCTATAGCGATCATCCCCGCAGCTCCATTTACCATTAACATTGGAATAACAAAGGGACTGATCCTTCGCGGACCCTCATTTAGCGTAACCTTTACATTTTCTTCGAATGCGTTTAACCCACCGATGGCTGACGATATAATGACCCCCACCCTCCCGGCCTCTGCCTCTGTGATCGCGAGATTCGCCTGGTCGATAGCTTCTTTAGCCGCAGCTGCAGCGAGCAATTCATACCGATCACGACGCCGAATCTCCTTGGCTGGTAGATATTTCTCCGCAGAAAAATTCTTTACCTCACATGCGATCTGTACCTGGTAGCCTTCACTGTCAAATAATGTGATTGGAGCGACACCAGATACCCCTCTTATGGCATTATTCCAGGTTTCAGTGACCGAATGCCCAAGGGGATTCACAGTACCCATACCTGTTATAACAATTCTCTCTGCCATGATGCCTCCACGGTAGATTTACAACCTACTCTTCAGGACAATATTTGTAACCAGCCCCAGTCAAAATAACGACCACAGGTTCTTCAAGCTGATCCTGCATTGCCATGATCGCTGGCCAAACAACTGCTGAGGTTGGCTCTACATAAAACCCTCGACGAGCGAGCTGGTCGCGACCGGGAAGGATATCACCTTCAGCCACGGCAACTATCTTGCCATGACTTGCCAGGATCGTCGATAAGACCTTATCACCTCGAATTGGTTTTGAAATCCGGATGCCTTCAGCGACTGTTTCTCCTTCGTGCGTGTTGTTCCAGTCCGATCCTCCTGATTGATAAGCATGCCACAACGGAGCGCAGGGTTCTGCCTGGACTCCAATAAACTCAGGCATCCTGGAAATTGTTCCAGACTCAAACAATGATCGAAAACCCAATGATAATCCGAGGAGAAGTCCTCCCTGACCAACTGGGCAGATAACCGATCCAGGCACATTTTCCATTTCCTCTATCAATTCATATGCAATCGTTGCATAACCACACATCCCAAAAGGCTGATAAACATGGCTTGCATAGACCTCCCCTATGCCGATCTCTTGAAATAGTGCGTCGGTTACCTGACTTCGCGTGCCTGGAACCGAAATGAGCTCTGCCCCATAAGATTCAATCTGGGCTAATTTTTCGCCAGAAGCAGAAGCTGGCACAAAAATCCTGACCTGTATCCCAGCCCGGCTTCCGTAAGCCGCGATAGAAGCTCCAGCGTTTCCCGAAGAATCCTCGACCGCCCGAACGATCCCCAGGGCGTGTAACATGCTTACCAGAACAGTACTCCCCCGATCTTTGAACGATCCAGTTGGATTGAGGTATTCAAGTTTGAAGCCGACTTTTCTACCATCAATATCATCCCATACAAGAGGTGTATTCCCTTCTTCCAGGGTAATAACACTTTTATCGTCAGGGAAACCAATAATTTCTCGGTATCGCCAGACACCATTGAACCGCCTATCGATAAGATTCTCAGAATAGTATGGAGGTGTTTCTATGTCGTAAATGCCTCCGCACTGTGGACAGCGAAAGACGAATTCGTCGAAAGGGTAGGGATATTTACAAACTTGACAGGCGATGAGCTTGAGCAGAGAATTCATTCACCTTTTGCTGGACGATATTCGCCTTCGACCCAATATGATCCGTCAGGTCCGATCTCTTTTTTCCAGATCGGTACGATCTCTTTCAACCGATCGATCCCATAGCGAGCCGCTTCGAATATCCCGGCATCACGATGGGCAGCGGAACAGGCGATAATCACCGTCGGTGTCCCGTGCGGCAAATATCCTACTCGCTGGACAATGGCAATCCCCTGCACAGCAGGCCAGCGATGCCGGATCTCTTCTGCCACCTGTTGAATTTTCTCCTCTGCCATCGGGAGATATGCTTCGTATTCCAACGCCTCCGTTTCACGAAAGCCGTCGCGATCAGTGACATTGCGGACGATACCCGCGAACAAACAGACTCCACCTGTCCCGGGCAATGTGAGCTTCTTGATGATATGATTGATGTCAAACTCATCATGTGTAATCGTGAAATAAGTTTCAGCCTTCGTGGCATCTTCGAGCGGACCACCACCGCTGACCGGTGGGAATAAAGCGATCTCAGCCTCATCTGGGATGATGGTCGAATCATCGGCGTACTCTTTATTTATCGCCACAAGAGTCGTCGATAATAACTCAGCCAGCTGCGGGAATATATTTACCAGAGTTACCTTGAGATCTTTGACCGTGCTGGCTTCCTCCATCCTCAAGTTAGTTTGTCGTATCCCAGCACGGTCTTTCAGAGTGGCAAAGAATAAGACTGTTACATCAATCATCACGCCCTCTGATTTACTCATTTATAACATCCCCGCTGCTACCACCATGTTTCTCTACCAGACGGATCCTATCAATTCGCGCTCTTCTGTCTACCGCCTTCACCATGTCATATATTGTCAGACCAGCCACAGCGACAGCTGTAAGCGCTTCCATTTCGACTCCGGTTTGTCCGATAGTCTTAACCATAGCAATGATTTGAACGCCTGGGAGAGATTCATCCAGGTTCAATTCAACATCGATATCTGTTATTTGCAAAGGATGGCAGAGAGGGATCAACTCCGCCGTCCGTTTGGCAGCTAGGATTCCTGCTATTTGTGCAACACTCAAGACATCACCTTTCTTGACATTTCCCTCCTTGATCATCTGGAATGTCTCATGATTCATCACCACTTCGCCCTTCGCGACTGCCATCCGGGCGCTCATTGGCTTGGTGGAGACATCCACCATGTGCGCTTTTCCATGCTCGTCAAGATGAGTTAACTGCTTCATAATGCCAAAATTATAGCATTAGAAAATGAATTAGATAAAGCACACGATAGAATCACAACCAGACAATCCGCACAAGTCATCACTGTTCGCATGTTATAATTTTTCGTATGAGTTCGTTCTTAGAAAAATGGAAATCAGGGCTCGCGAAAACAAGTCGGGCAGCTTTTGGTCAACTGGCGAACATTCTTGGGGCAACAGAAATTACCGACGAGACGTTCGAAGAGCTGGAAGCTCTTTTGATTAAGGCTGATTTGGGTGTTGCAACCAGTGAGGCTATTCTTGAGGTACTCTGGGAACGGGAAAAACGAGAAGGCATCACCAAAGCAGAAGTCTTGAAAAATGCGCTGCGAGAAGAACTTCGTAAAAGGCTTTCTACACCACCACCGCTTAATTTTGATAATAAACCGACTATTATCCTGGTGGTCGGTGTGAATGGCTCGGGTAAGACCACAACCATTGCAAAATTAGGTAAATTCTTTTCGAACCAGGGAAAACGCGTCTTGCTTGGTGCTGCTGACACCTTTCGTGCTGCAGCGGTAGATCAACTGCAGATTTGGGGTGAGAGATTGAATCTTCCAGTTATTTCCGGTCAACCCCAGGGAGATCCAGGAGCTGTCGCTTATGATACAGTTCATGCTGCGATTGCCCGTGGTTTCGATATCGCCATAATCGATACCGCAGGACGACTACACACCCGATTTAATTTGATGGAAGAGTTGCGAAAAATCCACCGGGTCGTTTCGAAGGCACTTCCTGGTGCACCGCAAGAAGTCTGGCTGGTCATGGATGCCACCACGGGACAAAATGCAATCCAACAAGCCCGGGCTTTTAAAGAGGCTGTTCAGGTAACGGGAGTCATCCTCGCTAAGTTGGATTCTTCTGCGCGAGGCGGAATGGCATTCGCAATTCATCAAGAACTCAACCTCCCCATCTTGTTTGCTGGATTGGGTGAAGGACCAGACGATCTGCAAGTGTTTGATCCGGATCTGTTTCTTGCGGGAATCTTTGAAAACAAGGAGATTTATTAAATTATGCAAGATCTTATTGATACCCTGTCTGATATTCAAATGAGGTTTCATAATCTGCTGGAGCGTCTTTGACTTTTTCAACCGGGAAACCCATCTTGCCCAGCTGGAAGAAAAATCTAAAGACCCGGATTTATGGGCCAATCCTGAAAACGCTCAAAGGATCATGAAAGAGATTGCAGAATTGCGAGAAGATCTCTCTGAATTGAGATCTTTGAACGCGCGCATCCACGATGCTCTCGAACTTGCCAGTCTGAATGACGAAGCCCTGCGAGAAGAACTCGAAATCGAAGTCAAAGCCGTTGAGGCGGCTGTTTCTTACCATGAATTCGAAGCGATGTTCTCTGGGAAATATGATCGCGGCAACGCCTTGCTAGCTATCCATGCTGGCGCCGGAGGTACTGATTCCCAGGATTGGGCAGAGATGTTACAACGTATGTATTTGAGATGGGCAGAAAGACATGGTTATCGAACTGAGATTCTGGATTTAACCGAAGGCGAAGAAGCAGGTATCAAGAGCACGACAATCTCCATTGAAGGAAAATTCGCTTACGGATACCTCAAATCGGAGAAAGGCGTCCACCGCCTGGTTAGACTTTCTCCCTTTGATTCGGCCCACCGCCGGCATACATCATTCGCTCTGGTTGAAGTCCTCCCCCAAGTCGAGGAGAATTCGGAAATCCAAATTAACCCAGATGATTTGCGTATCGATGTGTTCAGAGCTTCATCCGCAGGCGGTCAGAATGTCCAGAAAAACGCCACAGCAATCCGCTTAACCCATATCCCTACAGGGATAGTAGTTACCTGTCAGAATGAACGCTCTCAGACTCAAAACAGAGAAAATGCAATGCGTGTTTTACGCGCCCGACTCCTCGAGTTAAAACAGCAAGAACGGGAGGAGAAAATCGCCGAATTACGCGGTGAATATCAAAAAGCGGAATGGGGCAGCCAAATACGTTCCTACATTCTACATCCATACCAGCTTGTAAAAGATCATCGTACAGATTACGAAACCGGGAACGCCCAGGCAGTCCTGGATGGTGATATCGATGGGTTTATCGATGCATATCTGCGGGCTATGGTAGGCGAGGCACAAGCTTGACATTCCAGAGAGCCACTCTTATAATCCATCCATCCTGCCAGTAAGGCAGGTATTATTTTGAGTAAAAGAGGATAACAGGTATGCCGCCACTACCTAAGAAAAGACATTCAAAGGGTCGTCGGGATAGACGCAGGGCGCACGATGCCATTGTTGCTCAAAATCTGGTTCAATGCTCCAATTGTGGAGAGATGCGCCTCCCTCACCGAATTTGCCCTCACTGCGGCCACTATCAAGGCCGTGAAGTCATCGAAATTAAAAAAGAATAATTAATTTTTGACGCTTTCTGCTAAGTGAAATGTTAATTTGACAGACTGCTTTCAGACATATGAAAGATCAGTCGCTTCAGATTACATATTTGTTTCCTGGACAGGGCTCACAATCTGTTGGAATGGGGAAAGAGCTAAGTAAGAGTTACTCCATCGCACAGAAAACTTTTATTGAGGCCGATGAACTTTTGGGATTCAAGCTGTCGAAGCTGGCTTGGGAAGGACCTGAGGAAGAGCTGAACGATACCATAAATACCCAGCCGGCTTTGCTTGTACACTCAGTTGCAGTGCTCCGAGTTTTAGAGGACTTATATCCTGAGATTTCGCCGAAATTTGTTGCTGGTCACTCGATGGGTGAGATAACATCTCTCGTAGCTGCCAGAGCACTGTCCTTCCCTGACGCCTTAAAACTGGCTTATGCACGCGGAAAGCTTATGAAACTCGCTGGCGAAATCAATCCCGGTGGGATGGCTGCCATTTTGGGTCTTGATGTCGACAAGGTTGAGGAAATTTGTTCTCGCGTTAGTACCTCTGGGGAACCTGTTCAAATAGCCAACGATAACTGTCCAGGGCAAATTGTAATATCAGGCGCATCCACGTCTCTTGAAAAAGCCATGTCACTCTGCATCGAAATCGGCGCAAAGAAGGTTGTCAGGCTTGCTGTGAGCATTGCAGCGCACTCTCCTTTGATGGCTCATGCCCAGGCAGAATTCAATGAGGTGGTCAAGCTTTCACCAATCACCGACCCTCAAGTTCCTATTGTTGGAAATGTCTCAGCCGGGATACTAAAGACTGCCGAGGAGATCAGGGCTGATCTCCAAGCCCAATTGAGATCGCGTGTTCGCTGGACCGAATCGATCCAATTCATCATATCGAAGGGAGTGCATCATTTTTTAGAGTTAGGGAATAATACAGTCCTTACTGGTTTATTGAAAAGGATCTCTCGAGAAGTTTCTTGTGTTGCACTGGCAGAACCCGAAGATTTTTCCAAGTTGCCGGCATTCCTGTATTGATTCGTTGTCCACCCATCGCCGGCCACCATCATGAAAACCATCACCCTGTTGATACGGTATAATTGATAACATCCTAAATTAAGGAGTGGGTTGTGAGTTACCCTCCCAGCCTTTCACTTGAAGGCAGAGTAGCAGTCGTAAGCGGATCATCGCGAGGCATTGGTCGTGCCATAGCCCAGGAGCTCGCCGATCGAGGTGCTGCTGTGGTCATAAACTACAACCGATCAGCGGAATCGGCTGAATCTGTAGTCGAGGCGATTGCTTCTCGCGGTGGAAAGGCAAAATTATTTCAGGCCGATGTCGCCAATATGGATCAGGCAAATGAATTGATAAAATTCACGGTCGAATCTTTTGGCACTATAGATATCCTGGTAAACAACGCAGGAATTACTCGAGACAACCTGATCATGTTAATGACTGAGCAAGAATGGGATCAGGTGATCGACACGAATCTAAAGAGCACCTTCAATTGCTCGAAGGCAGCGGTACGTTGGATGATGCGAAAACGGTATGGCCGCATAATCAATATCACCTCGGTCGCTGGTTTGATTGGCAACCCGGGTCAAACCAATTACTCTGCTTCCAAGGCCGGTCAAATTGGTTTTACAAAAGCGCTCGCCAGAGAGGTTGCTTCCCGCAATATCACCGTGAATGCGATCGCAGCCGGGTATATCGACACCGAGATCTGGGAGAGCGTCCCAGAACAAGCCCGCCAGGCAGCCTTATCCATCATCCCCCTGGGAAGGAAGGGTGAGCCGCGAGAGATCGCATATCTGGCAGCATTTCTTGCCTCTGAACAGGCCGCCTACATCACCGGTCAAGTGATCGGCGTAGATGGTGGCATGACAATGGTTTAATCGACTGAATAAAGATCATGGATACGATAAGTCAAATCACCCCAGGAAAAACAACCATCGATATTGATGTCTTACTCACCATCGTTCGCCTGACCACCCTGAATGTTCCCGGCGTGAGTCGCATGAGCCGCGTGCCAACCAAACTTGTCCGTTCCATCTTCCCGAAAAAACACGCTGATCAAGGTGTCTATATCGATGTTGAAGATGATATCGTTAACGCCGATCTGTATGTCATTCTAAACAACGATATCAATATCCGCGATGTTGGTCGGAACATTCAAACTGCTGTCGCCCGCGCAATCACAGAGATGATTGGGATGCAGGTAGGCCAGATCAATATTCATGTCGAAGATATTGATTACCCTGAAAAAGATCAATCCCGAGCGTGAGAGATGAAAGCTCGCACAAGGGCACGTGCAGTTGCCTTGCAAGCTCTTTACGAGATAGATCTTACCGGTCACCTTCCCGAAGAAGTGATTCAGCAAAGAGCAGAGGGAGAATCCCTTGATGAAAGGATGATTGCCTTCGCCAGAGAGATCGTTATTGGTGTTCTCTCATTTGTTCCTCAACTCGACCAATATATTGCTGCCCATGCTCCAGAATGGCCACTCGATCAAGTCGCTATCGTTGACCGGAATATCCTCCGCATAGCTCTATGGGAGATCGCGATCAGCGAGTCCACTCCCATTAAAGTTGCTATTAATGAAGCTGTCGAATTGGCAAAGATATTCGGCTCAGACAGTGCTCCTCGATTCGTTAACGGTGTGCTTGGTAGCCTGGCAGCCAGACAAAACGAAATCAAACAGGCATTCAGGCAGATCATCAAAACTTGAAGCAGCATGGATATCTTAGGTATTGGCCCCCTTGAATTCATTTTGATCTTGATCATTGCCTTCATCGTTTTGGGACCAGCAGATATGGTGAAAGCCGGTCGATCAATTGGTAAATTCTTACGCAAGATCGTCACATCACCTACCTGGCGCGCGGTCACTCAGACATCGAATGAGATCCGGCGAATTCCCACTAAGCTGATCCGAGAAGCTGGACTTGAAGAAGAGTTATCCTCTTTCCAAAATATTCAAAGGGAAGACCTGGGTTTAAATCAAGCGATGGATGCATGGAAGAAAGACATCTCCTCCTGGACAACCCCACCTGAAAAACTCGAACCCGAAATTGACCCGAAAGCGTCTGGCAATCTCAATGCGTCCGAAGGAGAAGATGCCATCCAGGATTGAAGCATGCGACTGATCTGGCGTCTGATTACTCGTTTGCTGACTTTGCCTTTCAAGTGGGTGAGAATCGTATTTAAAGACATTCGTGAGTTTCTTACTGAAGAACCAGAAGATGCTCCTCTTGCGGATTCGCTAGAAAAAGCGATTAGCAACCCACAAAGCCTGCTCACCCATTTAGATGCCCTCAGGAAGCATTTGATGCGGGCTATCTTTGCTCTCATCTTAACCACCGCTCTCTCGTTTGCTTTTGCCTCAAGGATTATAGACTTCCTGGCGCAACCAGTCGGTGGTATCGGTAAACTAGTCGCCATCGATCCGACTGAGCCTTTGGGAACTTTTATGCGCGTTGCCTTGTTGAGTGGATTTGTTCTCGCCCTTCCTTACATTGTTTTGGAACTCTGGCTCTTTATTGCGCCTGGCTTAAGCAGGGATTCCAGGGTATTTGGACTATTTGCGATTCCAATTGCAACAATCTTCTTCCTTGGCGGTATGGTATTTGCGTTTTATATCATGCTTCCTACCGCGATACCGTTCCTGCTGAATTTTGGCGGTATCTCAAGTCAAATTCGTCCATCCTCGTACATCCGGTTTGTTACCGCGATTTTATTCTGGTTTGGAGTGGGATTCCAATTCCCTTTGATCATTTATGTGCTTGCCCGAGTAGGGTTGATCAAAGCCAAAACACTTTCATCTCAGTGGCGCCTGGCAGTTGTCATCCTGGCAGTCATGGCCGCCGCAATCACCCCGACCGTCGATCCCATCAG
>FWWM01001472.1_pt1 | contig 42825 bp, 42 predicted proteins | sample 2228351 | NCBI WGS metagenome assembly FWWM01 (sample SAMEA103939774, study PRJEB20133) | metagenome
CCACCACCACCGCCTGCACCCGGCGGCTCGAGGGATCCACCACCACCGCCTCCACCCGGCCGACCTCCTGGTCGGTGGCGTACACGGATTGACCCACCTCCGGCTGGACCACCTGCCGCCACGTGGGAGGGATCTCCAGACCGGTCAAGTGGTTCGCCACGCCGCGCACACCGGGGACCCGGGCGATGGCCCGCTCCAAGGCCCGGGCGGCTTCCAGGGAGGGGGCAGTGCCGCTGAGCTCCACCACGCCGTCCCGCACGCGCAGGTAGTAGCCCGCTAGCTGCCGGGTGTGCGCGTCCGCCTGGAGGGAGGCCACCACCTGCTGGAGCAGCTCGTGGTCCACCACCAGGTCGTTGCGGACCTCCAGCACCCCAGGCACGGCCCGGACCACTTCCTCCGCCCGCGCGGCCAGGGCACGGTTGTGCACGTGGCCGCGGAGGACCACCACCCCGTCTTGCACGCGCACGCGCACGGGAAGGGCCAGCACCCGCAGCAGCTCCTCCCGCTGCAGGGCGTCCTCCACGTCCCGCTCCAGCTCGTCGTCGGGCCGGTAGGCGGGCAGGTGCGCCACCGCCTCCCGGGAAGCCTCCAGCACCACCACGCCGTCCTCCACGGTGCCCACCCAGTCCGCGGGGACCGCCACGTCGCGGGAAAACAGCAGGCCCCGGCGGACCACCAGGTGCTTCACCCGGCCGGTGGCCGCGTCCACCAGCACCATGTCCACCCGGCCGATGGGCCCGTCGCTGGCCAACACCCGCTGGCCCCGGCGGATGGTCACGAAGGGCTCTGCGGGGCGCCCGTGCGCGGGACCGGTGAGCTCCCGCCGGAGGCCCTCCAGCCGCCGCAGGGACGCCGGCAGGGCCAGCCACGCCCGGCCCTCCCGCAACCACCGCCATCCGGGCCACGACAGCGCCGCGGGCGCGTGGGCTTCCGCTTGCCAGGTGGGCAGACGTTCCAGGTCGGAGGTGGACGCCTGGACCTGCACCGCGTCCTCCGTGGCGTCCTGTACGGACTCCGCGGGTACCGCCACCGGACGGCCGTCCGCCAGCTCCACCACCAAGGCCACCACCCGGCGTTCCCGCGGGCTCACCACCACGCCCGCCACGCGGCCCGCGAGCCCGTCGGTGGCGTACACCTCCGCTCCCGGCCTCACCTCCAGGCGCACGGAAGCCCGCCCCGTGTCCATGCCTGGCCCTCCCCGGTATACTCGTTCCGCCTCCAGTGTGCGGGGGCGGTGGACCGCCGTCAAGTCATACAGCTTGACAGGGGAGGACGCGGTGACGGCCCTGGACATCCTGTGGTTCTTCTTCATCGCCTCCGCCCTCCAGCCCGTGCTGCAGCGGCGGTGGCTGGAAGCGGCCCGGCTGCGGGTCCTGCGGGACCTCGAGCGGGCCCGCGGCTCCCGGGTGATCGCCATGATCCACCGCCAGGAGACCATGAGCCTCCTGGGGTTCCCCCTGGTCCGGTACATCGACATCCACGACTCCGAGGAGGTGCTGCGGGCGGTGCGGTTCACCCCGCCCGAGATGCCCATCGACCTCATCCTGCACACGCCCGGGGGGCTCGTGCTGGCCGCGGAGCAGATCGCCCGGGCCCTGCAGGCCCACCCGGGGAAGGTGACGGTGTTCGTGCCCCACTACGCCATGTCCGGGGGGACCCTCATCGCGCTGGCCGCGGACGAGATCGTCATGGACCCGCACGCGGTGTTGGGCCCGGTGGACCCGCAGTTGGGCCAGTACCCCGCGGTCTCCATCCTCAAGGTGCTGGAGCGCAAGAACATCAACGAGGTGGACGACCAGACGGTGATCCTGGCGGACGTGGCGGAGAAGGCCCTCCACCAGGTGCGGTCCACCGTCCGGGAGCTGCTGTCGGACAAGATGGGGCCTGAGCAGGCGGACAGGGTGGCGGAAGCCCTCAGCAGCGGCCGGTGGACGCACGACTACCCCATCACCGTGGAGGAGGCGCGGGGCCTGGGGCTGCGGGTCTCTACGGAGATGCCCCCGGAGGTCCACCGGCTGATGGCCCTCTACCCTCAGGCCGGGCCCCGCCGGCCTTCCGTGGAGTACGTGCCCCTCCCCTACGCACCGCCCACACCCCGTCCCGCCCCCAGCCGGGGCCCAGGCCGGGTGCAGGAGGAGTAGGGGCGGGCCTTCCGTTTACGGGGCCTGTTCTGCGGGCAGGGCCCTAGGCGGGGCACCCGCAGGCACCGCGGGCGCGGGGCGGCGGTGTTCGGGCTTCCACCGCAGCCACCACCGCTCCAGGCGCCCGAACCCCCAGAACAGTACCAGGATGACCGTCCCCACCAGGGCGATGAGGGCCAGGGTGAGGGCCGCGTTGTACGTGCTCTGCGCGAAGGACAGCAGGTAGCCCAGGCCCTGGCTGGCGGCCACGAACTCGCCCACCACCGCCCCGGTGAAGGCGAAGCCCACCGCCACCTTGAGCCCGCTGGCCACCCAGGCGGTCACCGACGGCACGTACACCTCCCGCACCACGTGGCGCCGGCTCCCTCCCAGGGTGCGGACCCGCTCCACCAGGCGCGCGTCCACCTCCCGGATGCCCGTGTACGTGGCGAAGAACATGACCACCGTGACCAGGAGGAAACTCAGCGCCACCTTGGAGGCGGCCCCGATGCCGAACCAGATCACGAACAGGGGAGCCAACACCACCCGCGGGATCGCGTTCAGCACCGCCATGACGGGTTCCACGACCTCCGCGAGGGGCCGCACGGTGGCGGAGGCCAGGCCCAGCACGGAGCCGCACGCGGTCCCCACCACCAGGCCCGCCACCGCTTCCCCCACGGTCACCCGGAAGTGCGGCCACACCCGCCCCGTCCACACCAGCTCGTACAGCACCCACCCCACCCCGCTGGGCGGCGGGAACAGAAAGGGGTCCAGCCACCGCGCCCGCGCGGCCAGCTCCCACGCGGCCACGGCGCCCAGGAAGGCGGCCAGCCGGGTCACGCGGGCACCCCCCAGCCCGTGCGGGACACCTCCGCCCGCAGGAGGCCCCACACCGCTTCCACCAAAACCCCGAAGGCGGGCTCGGCCCGGACCGCCACCACGTCCCGCGGACGGCCGAAGGGGACCGGGAACTCCTGCACCACGCGGGCGGCCGGCCCCGCGGACATCACCACCACCCGGTCACTGAGGGCGATGGCCTCCTCCAGGTCGTGGGTCACCAGCAGCACGGAGATGCCTTCCTCCTGCACCAGGCGCAGCAGGTCCGTTTCCAGGAAGTGACGGACGATGGCGTCCACGCTGGCGAAGGGCTCGTCCATGAGCAGCAGGCGGGGCCGTGCGGCCAGCACTTGGGCCAACGCCACCCGCTTCCGCATGCCGCCGGACAGCTCGGAGGGGTAGTACGCACCGAACCCTTCCAGCCCCACGCGCCGCAGCCACGCCTCCGCCTGGTCCGTGGCCTGGTCCGGGCCCAGACCCCGGAAGCGCAACGGCAGCGCCACGTTCTCCCGGGCGGTCCGCCAGGGCAACAGGGCGTCGTCCTGGAACAGGATCCCCACCTCCGGGTCCGGACCCCGCACCGCGCGCCCGAACACGGAAATCTGTCCGGACGCGGGCTGCACCAGACCCGCCACGCAGCGCAACAGCGTGCTCTTCCCGCACCCGGAGGGCCCCACCAGCCCCACGAAGGCGCCCGCCTCCAGTTCCAGGTCCACCCCTTCCAGGACCCGGTGCCCTCCGTACCGGACAGTCAGCCCGCACACCCGCAGCGCGCTCACAGCCCCTCCACGATGGCGTGGGTGACCAGCTCCGCGGGGTCCACGGCCCTGGGCAGCACCCCCGCCTGCACCTGCAGGTCCACCACGCGCCGTGCCGCCTCCAGGTCGATGCGGCCCGCCTGGGGGTACAGGGACTTGCGGTGACGGGCCAGGACCTGCTCGAACAGCTCGCGGTCGCCGCCCGCCACCAGCTCGGCCGGGAGCGCCTGGACCACCATGCGAGGGGTCCCGTACTGCACCAGCCGCAAAGCCCGGCTCAAGGCCCGGGCCAAGGCCCGCATCTCCTGTTCCCGCGCGGGCCACTCGTCCCTGCGCACCGCCACCCCCATGAACTCGTAGGGCCCGCCCAGGAAGCGCTCCGCCTGCTTGAGGTCCATGAGGTTGGCCAGCACCCGTGCCCCGGCCCGCACCAGCAGGGTCAGGGCGGGCTCCTGGACCATCCCCGCGTCCACGTGTCCTAGGCGCAGCGCGTCGTACAGGTTGGGGCCCAGGACCGCGAACCGTACCCGCTGCGGGTCCACGCCGGCCCGGCGCACCAGGTACAGGGCCAGCACGTGGTCCGCGTTCCCCAGCCCAGACACGCCCACGGTCTTCCCCGCCAGGTCCTCCACCCGCCGCACGTGCTGGGCCTGGCCGGGCCCGGTGGCCAGGGCGAACAGCGGCAGCCTGCCCGTGGTGAAGAAGCGCACGATGCGCGCACCGCGGGCGAAGGCGGCCACGGCCACGTCGAAGGAGGTGGCGGCGTAGTCCACCGCACCGCCCACCAGGGCCTGCATGGCGGCCGCACCGCCGCGGAAGTACACCAGCTCCACGTCCAGCCCCTGCTCCGCGAAGTACCCGTGGTGGCGGGCCACTTCATACGGCACCACGCACAGCAGCTGGCCGCAGAAGCCCAGGCGGACCCGGCGCCGGCCCTGGGCCCACGCGGCCCGGGCCCACGCGGCCCACCCGGACAGCCCCACCCCTGCCAGCCACGCGAGGAACCGGCGCCTGGAAAGCGGTATGGGCCCCTCCTCCGCCTGCAGGGCGTCCGTCCACAGCTGCTGGCAGCAGTCCTGTGCAGGCACACGGTCTTCCGAGGGCATCCGCTCACCTCCCCACGGTGTGTCTTCCTCCAGGGGACCGGCGCGCGGCGCCTGGAACTGGCTTTGGCGGATACCGGGAAGCTTTGCCGCCGCGCGCGGTCAGGCGACGCGGGAGCCGGGCCGGCGGGCGCCGCGCCCGTGCCCCCGCGGAGGACAGATGCACTGCCGCGGGGCGAAGGGGAGGTACACAGGGTGCTCCATCCCGCTACAGTGTAGGCCGTCTGCCGGTGGGGATCAACCGCCCCGCCAGAAACGGCCACGCCACGAACACCGCGCAGCCCCCTGCCAGCAGGGCGGCCAGCACCCGCGGCAGCAGGCGGGAACCCTCGGCCACACCTGTGGCCTCCAAGGCCACCACCGCCTCCGGGGGCAGCCGGCGGGCCTGCAGCCACACCACCAGGCGGCCTTCCACCTGCCGGGCCTCCCGGACCGCCAGCGCTGCGGACCGGACCTGCAAGGGCTGCGGCACGAACACGTCCAGGGAGTCTGTGGGCAGACCCACGGGCAGCTCCAACAGGGACGGGCCCCGGGCGCGCACCCGGTACAGGAAGACCGCGGTCCGGTCCCCGGGATGCACGGGCAACGTGTCCACCAGCGCGCCGTCCGGGTCCACGCCCGCGGGCACGATCCCCCGCACCACCCGCACGTCCTGCGCGCCCCGCAGAAGGGGGAGCCGCCAGGTGGCGCCGCCCGCGCGGGGGTCGCCCACGTAGGTCCTGGGCTCCGGATTTCGGACCACCGCCACCTCCCGCACCACAAACCAGCCCTGCTCGTGGTCCAGGAGCAACGCCCGCCGGACCAGGGCCAGCGGGGGAGGCCGGTGGGTGGGCTCGAACACCCACACGGTCACCTCCCGCGCCCCTGGTTCCCGCCGGTGGGGGCCAGAGGTGTAGGTCACGCCCCGGTAGCGGACCTGCACCACGGCGGTACGCGGCGCCGCCTGCACCTCCACGCGGAAGCGGCCGCGGGCGTCGGTGCGGCCTACCGCCTCCACCGCGGGCTGCCCTGCCTCCATGGCCACCACCCGCACCTCCACGCCCGTCACGGGCCGGCCGGTCTCGCCGTGCAGCACCCGACCCGCCACCGGCCAAGCGGACGCTGGCCCTGCGGCTGCGAGCAGCAGACCCGCGCACACACAGGCGGACCACACAGCCCGGTTACTCATCCTCCTGCTCCCCGTCCCTCGGCCACCCGAGCGGACTGCGGCGCCCGAACCGGACCAGCACGTAGCCCGCCCCGCCTGCCACCAGCAGCGCGGGGGCCAGCCACAGCAGCCACCCGGCACCCGCAGCAGGTGGCACGGCCAGCACGGACTCCCCGTACCGCTCCACGAAGTACGCCAGCACCGCCTGCTCGGACTCGCCCCGGGCGAGTTTCTCCCGGATGATGGCGCGCATCTGCGCCGCCAGCTCCGAGGTGGAGTCCGCCACCGTACGGCCTTCGCACACCGGGCACATGAGCTGTGAGGCCACCCGGCGGACCCGGGCGTCCAGGTCCGAACCCCACACGGCCGCACACGCCAGCCCCACCACCAGCCCGGCAGCCAGCGCCCTCACCGCACCCCGCCCTCCCGGGGCCCGCGCAGCGCCCGCAGCACCTGGCGGGCGGCTGCTCCGCGGTGGCCGTCCCGCGCGGGTGCCCGGTCCACACGCAGCGGGGTGGTAAGCGGTACCGGACCTCCCCGTGCCTGCGGCCACAGAACCCCCACCGCGCCCAGCCCAGCCAGCAGGGCGCCCAGCCAAACCCACCGCACCAGGGGGTTCACCCACGCCCGGAACGTGGCGGACCCGTCCGGCTGGAAGGCCCACAGCACCAAGTACAGGTCTTCCCGGAAATCTGAGCGGACCGCGGGCCGGCTCACCACCTGTCCCCACCTGGGGTAGAACAGCCGAACAGGCCGCAGAGAAGCCCTGCGCCCCCCAGCCCGCACCTCCACCCACGCCCGCGTCACGTCCGCCAGGGCGGTGGCTCCTGCCTCCAGCCCCCGGTACACGACCACGTACCGCCCAAGGGAGAACGCCTGCCCCGGCCTGACGGTCACCTCCCGTTCCTGCACGTACGCGTGGCTGCCGACCACGCCCACCGCAAGGACGAGGACCCCCAGGTGGACCAGGTGGCCGCTGTACCGGCGCCGCTGGCTGCGCAGGGCGGCTGCCAGGCCCGCCAGGTACCCGCGGCCGGACGCCCTCCCGGCCCGGCCCGCCGCGTGGAACACCTGCAGCGTGGCGCTCAGGGCGAAGGCCACGGAGGCTAGCGCAGCCACCACGCCGGGCCGGCGGGCGAGTACTGCCGCCGCCACCGCCACCAGCAGGGCCGCGAACGCCGGGTAGCGGAACCGCAGCAAGCTGGCCGGGCCCAACCGGCGCCACGGCAAGAGCACCCCCACGCCCATGAGCGCCAGCAGCGCCGTCCCCAAGGGCGCTGCCACCGCGTGGAAGTACGGGGGCCCCACGAACACCTGCGGACCGCCCAGGGCCTGCAGCCCGAGGGGGTACAGGGTCCCCACCAGTACCGCCCCCGCGAAACCGAGCAGCAGGACGTTGTTGAACAGGAACGCGCCCTCCCGGGACACCAGGTCCTCCACCCCCGGACCTCCCCGCAGTTCCTCCCACCGCCAGCTCAGCAGGGCCAGCGAACCCGCCAGCAGGACGCCCACAAAACCCAAAAAATACGGCCCGATCTCCGACCGGGCGAAGCTGTGCACCGACACCACCAACCCCGTACGGGTGAGGAAGGAGCCCAACACCGCGGTCCCGAACGCCACCACCACCAAGGCCAGGTTCCACGCGGCGAAGGCCCCGCGCCGCTCCTGGACCAGTGCGGAGTGCAGGTAGGCGGTGGTGACCAGCCAGGGGACTAGGGCGGCGTTCTCCACCGGGTCCCAGCCCCAGTACCCACCCCAGCCGAGGGTCCGGTACGCCCACCAGCCGCCCACCACCAGCCCCGCCCCCAGGCTCAGCCAGCTCGCCACCGCCCACCCGCGGGTGGCCCGCAGCCACCACCCGTCCAGCTGCCGGGCCAGCAGGGCTGCTACCGCGAACGCGTAGGGGACCGCAAGCCCTACGAAGCCCAGGTACAGGAGGGGCGGGTGGACCACCATCCCGGGGTCCTCCAGTAGCGGGTTCAGGCCGCGGCCGTCCGCGGGCGCCCGCGGCAGGACCCGGAAGGGCTGCTCCAGCACCACCAGGAACACGAAGAAGGCGAGGACCGCGGCCAACACCCCGCACGCCCACGCGGCCAGCTCTGGCCGGGCGCGCCGCTGCGTGGCCACCGCCACGCTGGCCACCCCGGAGAGCAGCCAGCTCCAGAACAGCAGGGAGCCCGCCTGGGCTCCCCACAAGGCGCTCACCCGGTACAGCAGCGGGGTGGCGAGGCTGGCGTTGCGGGCCACGTAGTCCAGGCGGAAGTCCACGGTGACCAGCGCGTGCACCAAGGCGGCCACGCACACGGTCAGCAGGCCGGTGGCCGCGTACAGCCCCCGGCGGCCGCTTTCCGCCCACGCGGGGCTACCGGTCCGGGCACCGTACCACGCGGCGGCGGACGCGTACGCGCTCGCCCCGAGCGCGAACACCGCCGCGTACGCGCCCAGCTGGCTCACGGCAGCTCCTCCGCGCGCCGCCAGCACGCCGCGGCGGAGCGGGACAGCGGGCCCGCCGGGCCCGCCAAGGTGTGTGGTCGCATGGCCTCCCTCGGAACCGCGGTACTACACTACGCCGGTTCCGGGGAGGGCTCAACTCGCGCGGGCGGTCAGCGGGCTTCTGCCACCAGGCGCAGCAACGCCTCCACGCCCCGTGCGGCGGCCTTCTTCTGCGCCAGCTCCCGGCTGCGGATGCCCGCTGCGGCCAGCTGGCCTGCGGCCTCCACCACCAGCAGCCACGCCCGGCCCGCGGGGTCCCGCTGCAGGTCTGTCAGCACGCCCTGCCCTTGCCCCTCGCACGGGTTCCCCCAGCGGGCGTTGAAGTTCCGCCCGCGCGGGCCCTCCAGGCAGTTCAGGGCGTGGCCCAGGTGCTGGTCTGCGGGACCGGCGGCCTCCGCGCCCGCGGCAAACCCCGCGTGGGTGGCGCCGGTGCGGGCCTGGGTCTTCCACTTCGCCTCCTGTGCGGGTGCACCCACCTGGTACTCTCCTGCCTTGTAGGACTGCGCGGACGCTACGGAGACCAGCAACGCAGCACCCACGACCCCCACCACGGACAGCCTGCGCATCCCCTCACCTCCCAGGACACCCTGGCGGCGGCCGGTCACGGAAGCGTAACGAGCTGGCGCGCCACCAACCCCGCCAGCGCGCACCCCACCACCACCCACGCGGGGTTCACCCGGCGCCACACCAGCAGCAGGCTGAGGGCACACAGCGCCCCGGTGAACGGGTCGGTGACGGAAGCCCGGGCCAGGTGCAGGCTCACCCCCGCCATGAGGGCCCACGAGGCCGCGTTCACCCCGTCCAGGAAGGCGGCCGCCAGGCGGGAACGCCGCAGGTGCGGGACGAGGGGGTGGGTGGCGGCCACGAACACGAAGGCGGGCAGGAAGATGCCCACCGTGGACAGCACCGCGCCCCGCATCCCGTCCACCAGGTAGCCGACGAAGGTGGCGGTGGTGAACACCGGCCCGGGCGTTACCTGTCCCACGGCCACCGCGTCCAGCAGCTGGGCTTCGGAAAGCCAGCCCAGGCGCACCACGAAGTCCGCGTGCAAAAACGCCAGCAGCACGTAGCCGCTTCCGAACAGGACGGACCCGATCTTCACGAAGGTCCAGAACAGCGTGCCCGCGGGGAAGGGCGCAACGCCCGCCGCGGCGGTCCCCAGGGGGCTTGCGGCGAGCAGGACCGCCGCGGCGGGCAGCCGCGCCCGCGCTCCCGCCAGCAGCACCCCGGAGGCGAACAGGAGCACCAGCTCGTCAAACCCCGCCCACCACAGCCCCAGCACCGCCAGGCCCAGCGCCCGCGTGGGCGCGTCCTTCAGGGCTGTCCGGCCCAGGGACCAAAGGGCCAGGGCCACCACCGCGAGGATGGCGGGCTTGACCCCGTACAGGGCGGAGGCCACCTGGGGCAGGTTCCCGTACCGCGTGTACGCCCACGCGCACCCGAGGACGGACAGGAACGCGGGGACGATGAAACACGCGCCCGCGGCCAGCAGGCCAGGCCAGCCCGCGCGCCGGAAGCCCAGGTGGATGGCCAGCTCCGTGGAGTTCGGCCCGGGGATGAGGTTCGTGGCGCCCACCAGGTCCACGAACTCCGCCTCAGAGACCCACCGGCGGCGCCGCACCACCTCCTCGTACATGAGGGCCACGTGGGCCGCGGGGCCGCCGAAGCCCACGGTCCCCAACTTGAGGAACACCAGGGCCACCTCCCGCAGGCGCGCGCGGGAGGCCACCTGTCGGGCAGGATCCTGCAACGGGGCCTCCTACAGGGGGTAGGCGGCCAGCACCAGGGAGCTGTGGTCCGCCTGCCGCGTGGCGCAGGCCACCCACAAATCCAGGGCCCGGGTCCTGCGCCTGCGTTCTCCCGCGTCCAGGTACTCCACCGCGTGGACCAAGCGCGCCACCCCCTCGGGGTCCGCTTCCCCGCCCGTGACCTCCGTGGTGAAGGCCCGCACCAGGTCCGCCTGGACCACGCGCTCCGAAGGGCCGCACAGCATCCCCGCCACCACGGTGCCGCGCGTGGCCACCACCACCATGCGCAGCTCCCCAGACGGCTGGGCGTAGGTGCGGAAGTCCAGCTCCTCCCCCAGCTTCTCCTGCGCCGCGCGGATGGAGCCCGTGTACCGGAATCCGTGCACCCGCGCCAGCGGCCCCGCTTCCACCGCGGCTACCCGCCCGCGGCAGAAGGGCGGAGCCGTCCTGCGGGGCGGCCAGGCGGACACCGCCGCCATGGCCTCCTGCAGCTGCTCCCAGAGGACCCCGTGCACCTCCGGGTCTGCGGCCTGCTCTGGGGCGCTGCGGGCCGCCCCCGGCGACTCCGTGCGCAGCCCCACCTCCGCCCGGAACCGGTCGTACTCCTGCCGCCGCTCGGGGTCGGAAAGCACCGCGAAGGCCTCGTTGATGAGCTGGGCGCGCTCCACGTCGCCGCCCAGGTCCGGGTGGTGCTTCAGGTCCAGCATCAGCACGTGGTAGACTTTGCGGATGACGGCAGGGTGGGCGCTCGGGTGCACCTGGAGCACCTCGTAGTAGTCCACGTCGGTACGGAAGCGCGCGTTCGCCATCCCGGCCCCCGAGGCCAGCTCCTGCCAGCTTTATACCCCACGCGGGAATCCCCCGGACCACCCGGGCGTTTGCCCGGGGGAAGACCGAGGTCCTGGAGGTGGAGGGCATGCGGGACGTGCTGGTGCTGGGCTCAGGGCCCGCGGGGCTCACGGCGGCCATCTACACGGCACGGGCAAACCTGAAGCCGCTGGTCCTGGAGGGGTCTCAGCCCGGCGGCCAGCTCATGCTCACCACGGAGGTGGAGAACTACCCCGGCTTCGCGGAGCCCGTCCTGGGGCCGGAGCTGATGCAGCAGATGCGGCGTCAGGCGGAGCGGGTGGGCGCGGAGTTCCTCCCGGAGGACGCCGTGGCGGTGGACTTCCGCGCGCGGCCCTTCCGGGTCCAGGGCAGCAGCGGGGAGTGGTATGCGGCGCGGGCGGTGATCGTGGCCACGGGTGCCCGGGCGCGGATGCTCGGCCTGCCCTCGGAGGCCCGGTACCTGGGGCGCGGGGTGAGCACCTGCGCCACGTGCGACGGCTTCTTCTTCCGCGGCAAGCGCGTGGTGGTGGTGGGCGGAGGGGACACCGCCATGGAGGAGGCCCTGTACCTGGCCAACCTGGCGGAGTCCGTGAAGGTGGTGCACCGGCGGGACCAGCTGCGGGCCAGCCGCATCCTGCAGGACCGGGCCTTCCGGAACCCCCGCATCCAGTTCGTGTGGAACCACGTGGTGGAGGAGATCCTGGGTGAGGACGGGCGGGTCACCGGCGTGCGCCTGCGCCACACCCAGACCGGCGAGACGGCCGAGCTGGCCACCGACGGCGTGTTCGTGGCCATCGGCCACGTGCCCAACACCGAGGTGTTCCGCGGCCAGCTGGAGCTGGACGCGGCCGGGTACGTGGTGCTCCAGCGGGGGATGATGACCAGCGTGGAAGGGGTGTTCGCCGCGGGGGACGTCCACGACCACACCTACCGGCAGGCGGTGACCGCGGCGGGGTACGGCTGCCAGGCGGCCATCGAGGCGGAACGCTGGCTGGCCCAGCAGGACTGAAGCGGGCTCCGCCGAAGCCTGGGCAAAAAAGGAGGTCCCCGTGCGGGCGCCCGAAGACGTCTCCTTCCTGTCCGCCCTGTTCGACCTGTCCTTCGAGCGGATGGTCACCCTGCGGGTGGCCCGGTGGGTGTACGCGGTGGGCGTGGTCCTGCTGGGTGTGTGGGCCGTGGCGTTCCTGCTGGCCGCCCTGGTGCGGGGCGGCGCGGCCGCCCTGGCGGGCCTGGTGACCGCCCCCTTGGGGTTTCTCCTGGGCTGTGCCCTCCTCCGGCTGACCCTGGAGGCGCTGGTGGTGGTGTTCCGGATCCACGAGGCGGTGGCGGAGCTGGCCCGCAGGTCCGGGCCTACACCGTAGCGCCCACCGCGGCGTCAATCCGCCGCTTCAGCTCCGCCTTCGGCATGTAGCCGATGATCCGCTCCACCAGCTGCCCGCCCTTGAACACCGCCAGGGTCGGGATGGACATCACGTTGTACCGGACCGCGGTGGACGGGTTGCGGTCCACGTCCAGCTTGGCGAACTTCACCCGGCCCTCGTACTCCCGGGCCAGCTCCTCCACCAGGGGGGCGATCATCCGGCAGGGCCCGCACCACGCGGCCCAGAAGTCCACCACCGTGGGGATGTCCGCTTCCAACACCTCCCGCTGGAAGCTGTCGTCGGTAACCTCCACCGGCTTGGCCATGCTCGCAGTCCCTCCTCCGCGTCGCCTTCGTCCTTGGTTCCTGTAACCCCGCCCCCGCGCCCGGTATTCCCGCACACTGCCTCCACCAATAGCTCGCCGCACCGCGCCCGGTCAACCCACGGCAGGGCAGGAAGGGCGTCAGGCGGCGGGGAATCCCATGGCGACGCCCACAGGGAGGAGGCGGGATGACGGGCTCCATCCGGCTCGGGCGCCTGCTGGGGATCCCCGTGCAGGTGCACCTGTCGTGGTTTCTGGCGGTGTGGGTCATCGCGTGGTCCCTGGCCCGGGGCGTGTTCCCGGAGCGGATCCCCGGCCTGCCCCCGGAGACGTACTGGACCATGGGGTTTGCGGGCGCGGTGTTGCTGTTCGCCTCGGTGCTGGTGCACGAGCTCGGCCACGCCCTGGTGGCCCGCTCCTTCCGGATCCCCACCCGCAGCATCACCCTGTTCCTGTTCGGCGGGGTCGCCCAGATCGCCCGGGAGCCCGAGCGCCCGTCCCACGAGCTGTGGGTGGCGCTGGCGGGGCCTGCCACCTCCTTCCTCCTGGCGGGCCTGTTCCGGCTGCTCACGCCCACGGGGCAGCTCGTCCCCGCCACCGCCCTGATGGGCTACTTGTCCTCCGTGAACGTGCTGCTGGCGGCCTTCAACCTGATCCCCGCCTTTCCCCTGGACGGCGGGCGCGTGCTGCGCGCGGTCCTGTGGTCGTTCTTGGGCTTCGAGCGGGCGACCCAGGTGAGCACCCTCACCGGCCAGGCCACCGCGGCCCTGTTCATCGTCCTGGGGGTGCTGGCGGTGTTCACGGGACGCGCGCTGAACGGGCTGTGGCTCATCCTCCTCGGCTGGTTCTTGGACCAGGCCGCGGGTTCGTCCCGCCAGCAGATGCTCCTGCGCCACGCCCTGCGCGGGGTGCGCGTGCGGGACATCATGACCCCGGACCCGGTGACCCTGGAGGCCGACCTCACCCTGGAGGAGGCGGTGGCGCGGTACTTCCTGCCGCGCAAGCACGGCGGGTACCCCGTGGTGTACGGGGACCGCCTGCTGGGCATTCTGACCCTGCACGACCTCAAGCAGGTGCCGCGGGAGCGGTGGGCCACCACCCGGGTACGGGACGCCATGACCCCCATCGCCCGCGCCCAGGTGGTGCACCCCGGCGCGGCCGCCTACGACGCCCTGGCCCGCATGGTGCAGGCAGGGGTGGGGCGGCTGCTGGTCCTGGACGGGGAAGGGAACCTGCTGGGGATCCTGACCCGCAGCGACCTCCTGCACCTGATCCGGCTGCGGTCCGAGCTGGGAGCGGAGCTGCCGGACTAGCCGGTGCCCCCGCAGGTGTTCCCGGGACGGACGCCTGCTCCCGCGGCCTGGCGGGGAGGCTTGGCGCACGCGGCGCGCAGGCTCCCCGCGGACCTGCTGTTCCCCCTGGTGGGCCGGTGGGTGGTCCTGCAGAACCTGTCCAGCGCGGACGCCGCCGAGCTGGCCTCCGTCTGGCACCCGGACCTGTTCGCGCTCATGCTGGACTGGCCCGACGACGCCACCGCGGAGGGCACCCGGGCGTACCTGCGCCGCCTGTTGCGCCGGCCCGGCATCCGGGCCTACGTGGTCCGCCTGCGGCAGGACCTCTCCCCCGCGGGGATCACCGGCCTGGTGGACCTGCGGCCGGTGCAGCGGTGCGCGGAGGTGTGCTGCACCCTGTTGCTGCCCGCATACCGCGGCACCACCGTGTTCCCGGAGACCATGCTGCTCCTCCTCCACCTGGCCTTCGAGGTGCTGCGGGTGCCCCGGGTGCGGTGGCGGACCTCCGCGGCAAACGTGGCCGCACGCGCGGCCCTGCACAAGCTGGGTGCCACCGTGGAGGCCTTCCAGCCGGCCGCGGACGTGGACCGGCGGGGCTACGTGCACGACACCGTGGTCTACCGCCTCCTGCACCGGGAGTGGCCGCAGGTGCGGGAACAGCTGCGCCGCCGCTGCTCACCGGAGGTGCCAGAGCACCGCCCCGGCCACCACCAGGGCCAGTAGGCAGCCCGGCCGGCCCGCCCCGGCAGGCCGCCGCGCGGACAGGCGGGTGGCCTGCTTCATGTGCCGGACGAACTCCTCGTACCGGCCCAGCCGTTTGTACACCGCGGCCAGGTTCTGGTGCACCACCACGTAGTCCGGGTCCAACTCCAGGGCGCGCCGGTAGGCCCGCACCGCCTCCTCCAGCTGGCCGCGTTCCGCGTGGACCGTCCCGATGTTGCAGTAGGCGGGCGCGTGGCCGGGGTCCGCCCGGAGGGCTTCGCGGAAGCTGGCGAGCGCCTCCTCGTGGCGGCCCTGCCGCGCCAGGGCAACCCCGAGGCGGCTGTGGGCGTGGGCGGAGTCCGGCTGTAGGGCCACCGCCTTCCGCAGGGACTCCTCCGCCTGCCGCCAGGCCCCCTCCGCCAGGGCCGTCTCGCCGCGGCGCAACAGCTCCTCGAAGGACTCCATGGCCGCGCGGTCAGCCCGCGGGCTCCATCCGGTCAAACCCCGTGTACGGGACCAGGGCCTCCGGGATCCGGACCGTCCCGTCCGGCTCCTGGTAGTTCTCCAGGAGGGCGATGAGGGTGCGCGAGGTAGCCAGCGCGGTGCCGTTCAGGGTGTGGACGTAGTCCGTGCGCCCCCGCTCCCGGAACCGGACGTTCAGCCGCCGGGCCTGGAAGTCCGTGGTGTTGCTGCAAGAGGTGACCTCCCCGTAGCCCCCGCGGCCCGGCATCCACGCCTCCAGGTCGTACGTCTTGGCGGACGCGGTGCCCAATTCCCCCGCGCACAGGAGGACCACCCGGTACGGGATCCCCAGGCCCCGGAGGAGTTCCTCCTCCACACGCACCAGGAACTCGTGCTCCTCCCACGACCGCTCCGGGTGCGCGTAGGAGAACATCTCCACCTTGTCGAACTGGTGCACCCGGTACAGGCCCCGGGTCTCGCGGCCGTGCGCGCCCGCCTCCCGCCGGAAGCACCACGACACCCCCGCGAACCGCACCGGCAGCGCCTGCGCGTCCAGCACCTCGTCCCGGTAGAAGCCTGCCAGGCTCTGCTCGGAGGTCCCCACCAGGGCCAAGTCGTCCTCCGCCACCCGGTACGTCTGCTGCGGGTCGAAGGCGGCCCCGCCCCAGGCCCCGGTGACGATCTCAGGCCGCACCAACACCGGGGGGATCACCGGCACGAAGCCGTGGGCCAGCAGGCGGTCCAGCGCGTAGCGCACCAGTGCCATCTCCAACAGCGCGCCCCGCCCCAGCAAGTAGTAAAACCGCGATCCGGACACCTTCCGGGCCCGCTCGAAGTCCAAAATCCCCAACCGCTGGCCCAGCTCCACGTGGTCCCGGGGCCGGAAGGGAAAGCGGGGTGGTTCGCCCCACACCCGCACCACCACGTTGTCCGCCTCCCCCGCCCCGTCCGGCACGCTCGCGTGCGGCAGGTTCGGGAACAGGAGCAACACCCGGTCCAGTGCCTCCCGCCGCGCCCGCACCTCCGGCTCCAGCTCCTTCAGGCGGGCAGCCAGCGCCCGCACCTCTTCGATCCGCCGCTGCCGCTCCTCGCCCGCAAGCCGCGCCACCTCCCCGCTGGCGCGGTTCTGCTGCGCCCGCAGCCCCTCCACCTCCTGCAGGGCCTCGCGCCACGCGCGGTCCAGCTCCAGGGCGCGGTCCACCAGTTGCGGGTCCCGTCCCCTCCGCCGCAGCGCCGCCCGGAAGGCCTCAGGGTCCTCGCGCAGGGCCTTCAGGTCCACCACGGACGCACCGTCACAGCTGGGCCACCCGCACGTCGTAGATCCCGTCCACCGCCCGGATCTCCTCCACCGCGGCCGCGGGCACCGGGTCGTCCAGGGTCAGGACCATGACGGCTACCCCGCCCGGGCTCTCCCGGCCCAGGTGCATCCCCGCGATGTTGACCCCGTGACGCCCCAGGATGGTCCCCACACGGCCGATCATGCCCGGGCGGTCGGTGTTCCACGCGAACAGCATGTACGGGGCGGGGTCCAGGTCGATGCGGTAGCCGCCGATGCGCACGATCCGAGGCTGGCTGCGGCCGAACAGGGTCCCGCCCAGCTGGAAGGCGCCCGCGGAGGTCTGCGCGGTGACCAGCATGAGGCTGGCGAAGTCCTCGCTGGTCTCCTGGCGGGACTGCACCACCCGGACCCCCCGCTCCGCGGCCACCAGGGGCGCGTTCACCAGGTTCACCACCTGGTCGGTGACCCCGCTCAGCAGCCCCACCAGCACCGCCGCCACCAGGGGTGAGGCTTCCACCTGGCAGAGCTCGCCCTCCAGCCGGACCTCCAGGGCCTGCACGGGGCCCGGGCTCAGCTGGCGGACCAGCGCCCCCAACACCCGGGCCAGCTCCAGGTGCGGGCTCAGCCGGTCCCACGTGTCGGTGCGCAACGCCGCCACGTTCACCGCGCCCCGTGGCAGCCGGCCGGACAGGGCCTGCAGCACCTGCTCGGCCACGTCCACCCCGATGGCCTCCTGCGCCTCCCGGGTGGACGCCCCCAGGTGCGGGGTGGCCACCACCCGCGGGTGCCGCACCAGGCGTAGGTCGGTGGGGGGTTCTTCCTCGAACACGTCCAGGGCCGCGCCCGCCACGCGCCCTTCCTCCAGGGCCTCCAGCAGCGCCTCCTCGTCCACCAAGCCCCCGCGGGCACAGTTCACCACCCGGACCCCCGGCTTCACGCGGCGGAACTGCTCCCGGCCCAGCATGCCCCGGGTCTGCGGGGTGAGGGGGACGTGCAGCGTGACGAAGTCCGCCTCCTCCAGCAGCCGGTCGAAGCTCACCGCCTCCACACCCAGGTGGGCGGCGCGCTCGGGGCTTACGTACGGGTCGTAGGCCACCACCCGCATCCCCAGAGCCCGGCCCAACCGCGCCACCTCGCTGCCGATGCGACCCAGGCCCACCACTCCCAGGGTCTTGCCGTACACCTCCGTGCCCACGAAGGCTTCCCGCTTCCACTCGCCCCGCTGCAGGGACTGGTGCGCCTGCGACACGTGGCGGCAGCACGCCAGCAGCATGGCCAGGGTGTGTTCCGCGGTGGCCCGCACGCTGCTGTCCGGTGTGTTGATGACCAGGACCCCGGCGCGGGTGGCCGCCTCCACGTCGATGTTGTCCACCCCGACCCCCGCCCGCGCCACCACTTTTAGGTCCCGGCCCGCTTCCAGGGCGCGGCGGCTGACCCGGGTGCGGCTGCGCACCACCAGGGCGTGGACACCTGCCAACCGGGAGCACAGCTCCTCCTCGGACAGCCCGCGGCAGACCTCCACCTCGCACGACTCCCGCAGCCGGCGGAGGCCTGCCTCCCCCAGGCCGTCTGCCACCAGCACCCGGCAGCCGAGCCGGGCTTCCACGGGACGCGGCTCCCGCGCGCTCACCGCCACCCCGTCACCCCGCCCGCGCCGCCTGTGCCTCCAGGACCTCCCGGGCTGCCCGTACACCCGCCTGCGGGTCCACGGCCAGGCCCAGGTCCTTCAGCACGAGGCCGAGCGCTTCCATGCACCGCAGGATGTCCTGGGGCCACACGTAGCCCAGGTGCCCGATGCGGAACACCCGGCCCTCCAACTTGCCCTGCCCGCCGGCCAGCACCACGCCGTGCTGCTCCCCCATGCGGCCCACCAGCTCGGACCCCGACACCCCCTCCGGCAGCCAGACCGCGGTCACCGTCCAGGAGGCCCACCGGTCGTCCGCCACGGGGCGCAGGCCCAAGGCGCGCACCCCCGCCCGGGTGGCCTCGCTCAGCCGCCGGTGCCGCTCCCACACCGCCTCCAAGCCCTCCGCCCGCAAGAGCTTCAAGGACGCCTCCAGGCTGTAGAACACCGAAACCGCAGGCGTGAAGGGCGTCTGCGCCAGCGGTTTCTGCAACGCTTCCACCACGAGGCCCATGTCCCAGTAGTAGCGGGGCATGCGGGACGTCCGGTACGCCTCCCACGCCCGCGGGCTGGCCACGAGAAAACCCACACCCGGCGGGCAGCCCAGGGCCTTCTGGGACGCGGTCACCACCACGTCCAGCCCCCAGCGGTCCGTCTCCAGGGGTATCGCGCCCAGGGAGCTGACCGCGTCCACCAGCAGCAGGGCCGGGTGGTCCCCCCGGGCCCGGGCCAAGGCGGCCAGGTCGTTCTGTACCCCGGTGGAGGTCTCGTTGTGGGTGACCAGCACCGCCCGGTACGGCGCCTGCCGCAGGTGCTCCTCCAGCAGCTCCGGCGGGATCCCGGTCCCCCACTCCACCTCCACGTGGGTGACTTCCGCGCCGTACGTACGGGCGATGCGGCTGAACCGGTCTCCGAAGGCGCCGCAGGACAGGGCCAGCACCCGGTCCCCGGGGGAAAGGGTGTTCACCACCGCGGCCTCCAGTACCCCGGTGCCGGAGCTGGCGTACGGCACCACCGGCTGGCGGGTGCGGTACAGCTCCGCCACCCCGTCCAGCACCCCCCGCAGCACCCGTGCGAACGCCTCGCTGCGGTGGTTGGTCATGGGCCGGCTCCCGGCCTCCCGCACGGGGGCGGGGACCGGGGTGGGGCCCGGGATCAGCAGCAGCTCGTCCATCCGTCACCTCCTCGGCTCCAACAAGAAGACCTCCGCGTCTCAGAGACGGGAGGTCCTGGCTTCCCGCGGTACCACTCTGATTCCGGCCGCAGGCCGGCACTCACCGGCGCTATCGGGCCTGCCCGGCGGCGTTTCCGCCGCAGCTCCGGAGGTGGAAGCTCCCCCGCCCGCCCACCGGCTTGCACCCTCCGCCGGCTCGCTGGGGGTGCAGACGGGGTGCTGCCTCCGTCCTCGCCTCTCCCTAAAAACGTAGGGGGTCTTGTCGCTCCTGTCCAGCGGCCCGGGAGCTTGGCCCCACAGGTGGAGCGTTGGCGGTATAGTGGAAGTGGGATGCTGAACGTCCACCAGCTGAAGATCTTCCGTACCGTGGTGCGGGCCGGCTCCTTCTCCCGCGCGGCGGAGGAGCTGCGGATCACCCAGCCCTCCGTGAGCATCCAGGTCCGGGAGCTGGAACGGGCCCTGGGGGTGGAGCTGTTCGAGCAGATCGGCAAGCGGATCTTCCTGACGGAGGCCGGCAGGGTCCTGGACGAGTACGCGGTGCGGATCCTGGGGCTGCTGGAGGAAGCGGAGCGGGCGGTCCGGGAGCTCAAGGGCGCTTCCACGGGGCCCCTCCGGGTGGGCGCGAACAACACCCCTGCCACCTACCTGCTGCCACCGCTCTTGGCTTCCCTCCGGGAGCAGGTCCCCGAGGCGGACATCACCCTGGAGATCCTGCCCACCCGCCGGGTGTACGAGAAGCTGCTGCGCAACGAGCTGGACGTGGGCGTGGTGGGGGACGGGATGCGCCACGAATCCATCGTGCGCTTCCCCTACTACACGGACGAGCTCGTGGTGGTGGTCTCGCCGCGCCACCCCCTGGCGGGCCGCAAGGACGTGACCGCGGCGGAACTCGTCCGGCAGCGGCTCGTGCTGCGGGAACGGGGCAGCGGCACGCGGGAGGCCACGGAGCGGGCATTCCGCAGCCTGGGACTGGTCCCCACGCCCGCCATGGAGCTGCAGAGCAACGAGGCCCTGGTCCAGGCGGTGGCCGCGGACTTGGGGGTGGGGGTGGTCTCCCGGCTGGCGGTGGCGGAGGCGGTGCAGCGCGGGCGGGTGGTGGTGGTGGACACCACGGACTTCCGGCCCGCCCGGACCCTGTGGGGCGTCCGCCACCGGGAAAAGCGGGTCTCCTCCGTGATGCGTCTCCTCCTGGAGCGGATGGGGGACCCCCACTTTGCCCCCGCCGCCGCGGCGGGCGACGCGGGCGTGGGCTAAGGCTCCGCATGCCGGTGGAGGTCCTGGAACACACCGCGGAGGTCGGGCTGCGGGCGTCTGCACCCTCCTGGGGGGAGCTGCTGCAGGAGCTCGCGCGCGGCCTGTTCGGCCTCATCACCGACCCCCAGACGGTGGAGGAGCGGCAGAGTTGGGCCGTGGAGGTGGAGGCGGAGGACCCGGCCGCGCTTGTGGTGGAGTGGCTGAACGAGCTTTTGTTCCTGCACGCCCGGGACGGCCTTCTTGCGCGGCGGTGCGCGGTGGAGGAGACCGGGCCCTGCCGGGTGCGGGCCACGGTGTGGGGGGAGCGGTTTGACCCACACCGGCACCCCCGCGGCATCGAGGTCAAGTCCGCCACCTACCACCAGGCCCAGGTGCAGCCGTCCCCGGAGGGGTGGACCGCGGTGGTGTACCTGGACGTGTAGCGTGGCCGTCGACGTCCACACCCACTTCTACCCCGAGCCGTACCTGGCCCTCATCGAGCGCGAGGCCACGGGGGTCCAGGTCCGGACGGACCGCCAGGGAAGGCGGTACCTGGAACAACACGGCACGCGTCTGGCAACCCTCACACCCCCCATGCACGACTTGGAGGAGCGCCTGCGGGCCATGCGCCGCATGCAGGTCTCCGTCCAGGTGCTCTCCCTCACCTGCCCGAACGTGTACACGTTCCCAGACCCGGTGGCAGTCCAGGCGGCGAGGTTGGCGAACCGGGCGTACGCGGAGATCAAGCGGCGTCACCCCGACCGCTTCCGCTGCTTGGCCAGCGTGCCGCTGGGGACAGGTGCCGAGTTGGACGAGCTGGACTACGCGCTGTCCGTGCTGGAGCTGGACGGCGTGGTGGTGGGGACCACGGTGCGGGAGAAGACGGTTGACGACCCAGCCTTCCGCGCCTTTTGGGAGCGGGCAGACCAGCTGGGGCTGGTGGTGCTCCTCCACCCCATGGGCGGGTTGGACTCCCCTCACCTGGAGGACTACAGCCTGGTCCCCCTGGTGGGCTTCCCCATGGAGACCACCGTGGTGGTGGCGCGCCTCGCGTACGGCGGGTTCTTCGACCGCTACCCCCGCGTGAAGCTGGTGGTGCCGCACGCGGGCGGGACCGTCCCCTACCTCCTGGGACGCCTGGACACCGGCTACCGGGCGTACGCGGAGTGTGCGGTGTCCGCACGGCCGCCCAGCGAGGGCCTGCGGGCGGCCTACTACGACACGGTGAACGCCTACCCGCCCGCACTCCGGTGCTTGGCCGAGGCGGTGGGTCCGCACCGGATGCTGTTCGGCTCGGACTTCCCCCACGTGATCGGCAGCGTGGAGCTGGTGGAACACGCCCTCCGGCAGGCGGGGCTGGACGAGGACAGCTTGGACGCGGTGCTCCGGCAGAACGCCCGAAAGCTCCTCGGGCTGGACGGTTCGCGGGTTTGACCCTCCCTCGTTCCTCTGGCAACCTGTTGCCAAGAGCAGGTCGGACAGGGGGTGTGGGATGTCTCGGCTGGGAGTCCTCAGTGCCGCGGTGGCCGTTGCCCTCCTGGCGTCTTCCGTGGCCGCGGGGCCGGTTCCGGCCACGCTCACCATCGGAACGAACCCGCCCGGCACACTCTTCTACGCCCTGGGCAGCGGGATCGCGCGGGTCCTGACGGAGCAGGCGGGCCTGCGGGCGGTGGTGCAGCCGTACAGCGGCAGCAGCACGTTCCTTCCCCTCCTCAACGCGGGCGAGCTGCAGCTGGGCGTGGTGAACGCGGTGGACGTGGCCATGGCCTACCGCGGCCCGGACCGCCTGAAGGTGGGGGGCAGGAACCCGTTCCAGCCGTCCCCGAACATCCGCCTGGTGGTGCGGGGTGGGCCCCTGTACGCGGTGCAGTGGGCACGGCGGGACAGCCCCTTCCGCACGGTGTCGGACCTGCGCGGCCGGCGGGTCACGGGCGTGTACTCCGCGCACCTCGCCGTCTGGTACAACACCTACGGCAACCTCTCCTCCTGCGGCCTCACGTGGAACGACGTTCAGGTTGTACCCGTGTCCACGGTCGGGGAGGGCATGCGGGCGCTGGTGGCGGGACGGGCGGACTCCGCCGCGTACGCCCTGGGTGCCGCGGACGTGCAGGAAGCAGACGCCACGGTCGGTCTGCGGGCACTGTCCATCTGCGGGGACGAGGCGGGCCAGCGCCGGCTGCGGGAAGCGGTACCCGGCTACTACGCGGTCCGGCTGAAGGCGGGGCGGTCCGCGGGCGTGGTGGAGGACGTGTGGGTGCAGGCCTACGACATCTACCTGCTCACCCACAAGGACCTGGACGAGGCGGTGGTGTACCGCGTCGTCCGGACCCTGTGGGAGCAGAACCACAAGCTGTGGCCGTTGCACTCCGCCTTCGAGGAGTGGGCCACGCGGCGGTACGCGGACCCCGGAGTCACCGTGCCCTACCACCCCGGGGCGATCCGGCTGTACCGGGAGAAGGGCGCGTGGACCCGCTCCATGGAGGACGCACAGGCCCGCCTCCTGCAGGAGGCCGCCCGGTAGATGCGGGCACCGGACGCACGGCCGGGTGAGAGCTCGCCTGGCCCACGCCCACGACCGCGCGGACCGGGCGGGTGGTTCCTGCGCGGGGCCCTGGTGGCCATCCCCGTGGCGGGGGTGCTGTTCGCCCTGCAGGTGCCCTCCCGTGTCGGGGTGGCGGTGTTCCGGGAGCAGTACCTGGGGCTGCTGCTCGCCCTCGCCCTGCCCTCCCTCTTCCTCACCACCCCCGCGCGGCGGGGCCCACAGGACCGCGTGCCCTGGTACGACTGGACCCTGGCCGCTGCCGGCCTCGCCGTGGGCGGCTACCTGGCCGTCTACTACCCGTCCGTGGCGGACCGCCTGGCGGTCCTGACCCCCGACAAGTGGGTGTTGGGCCTCCTCGCGGTGCTTCTGGTGATCGAAGCCGTGCGGCGGACCGCGGGTCTGGCCATGACGGGGGTCGTGGTGGCGGCGCTGCTGTACGCCCGGTTTGCGGACGCGCTGCCCGGCCCCCTGGCGGGGACCCCCGCGCGCTGGGAGCGGCTGTTCACGTACCTGTACCTGGACCTGAACGGCCTCCTGGGCACCCCGCTGGCGGTGGCCTCCACCGTCGTGCTGGGCTTCGTGCTCATGGGGCAGGTGCTGTTCGCCACCGGGGGCGCGGAGTTCCTGGGGGACTTCGCGCTGGCCTTGGTGGGCCGCTTCCGGGGCGGGCCCGCGAAGATGGCCGTGGTGGCTTCCTCGCTGTTCGGCAACATCTCCGGCAGCGCGGTGGCGAACGTGGCGGTGGACGGCCCCATCACCATCCCCATGATGAAGCGCGCGGGATACCCTCCGCACGTGGCCGCCGCGGTGGAGGCCACAGCTTCCACGGGTGGCCAGATCATGCCGCCGGTCATGGGTGCCGCAGCGTTCCTCATGGCGGAGTTTCTGGGGGTCCCGTACGCCCACGTGGCGCTGGCGGCGGTGATCCCCGCGCTCCTGTACTACGCGTGCGTGTTCTTCCAGGTGGACCTGGAGGCCGCCCGCCTCGGCCTGCGGGGACTGCCGGGGGACCAGCTCCCCCGGCTGCGGTCAGTCCTCCCCCGGGGCACGGTGTTCGCCGTGGCCCTGGGCTCCGTGGTGCTCGGCCTGTACGCGCTCCGCCTGCAGGCGGAGGACGTGGGGGTGGTGGCCGCAGCCCTCGCCGCGGCGGCCGCGGCGGTGCTCCGGGTGCGGGGCTGGAGCCCGCTGGGCGTCCTGGAGCAGACCGGCCGCGCCTTCCTCGGCCTGGTGGCCGTCACCGCAGCCGCGGGCTTGGTGATCGGCGTCCTCCAGTACACGGGCCTGGGCTTCCGGCTGGCCATGCTGCTCCTTGAGCTGGCAGGCCGGAACCTGCCCGTCCTGTTGTTCCTGACCGCCGTGGTGGGAATGGTGCTCGGCATGGGGATGCCCACCGTGGCCGTGTACGTGCTGCTGGCGGCCCTGGTGGCGCCCGCGCTGGTCCAGCTGGGCGTGCCCGCGCTGGCGGCGCACCTGTTCGTGTTCTACTTCGGAATGCTGTCCATGATCACCCCGCCCGTCTGCCTGGCCACCTACACCGCGGCCACCATCGGGGGGTGCGACTTCTGGCGAGCGGGCCTGGCGGGTATGCGGCTGGCGGCGGTGGCATACGTGGTGCCCTTCCTGTTCGCCCTGGACCCCGTCCTCCTCGGGCGGGGTGAGCTGCCCACCGTCCTCGTAGCTACCGCCACCGCCCTGTTGGGGTGCTGGCTGCTGGCCGCAGCTCTGGTGGGTCATTGGTCGGCCCCCCTGTCGGGCGCAGAGCGCGCTTTCTTGGCCGCGTGCGCGCTGGCGGTGCTGACCCCGGAAACAGGGCACAGGGCCGTTTTCTCCTGGGCCCTGGAGCTGGCGGGACTCCTCGGTGCCGCCCTGCTCGCCCTCCGGAACAGGCGCCAGGCCCGTCAGCCCTCCGGGGTCCTGCGCAGCCCTGTGGTGGGCTCGGTGCCGCGGTCCCCGTAGGCAGGCTACCCGCCGCCCAGACGCGTCCGCGCGAAGTGGTACAGGTGTTGCTGCGCTAGGCCGGCTAACTCCCCGAACCGGTCTACGGCCCAGGCGCGTCCGCGCGAAGTGGTACAGGTGTTGCTGCGCTAGGCCGGCTAACTCCCCGAACCGGTCTACGGCCCAGGCGCGGATGGCGCGGGGATGTTTGGGCTTCCCCCCGAAGTACAGGTGCTCTGCTGCCCGCTTCACCCACACGTCCACGGGGAACACGGCACGGTGCCCCAGCCCGAAGAGCAACACGCAGTCCGCCACCTTCTCGCCCACCCCCGGCAGGTCCAACAGCGCCGCCCTCGCCGCCTCGGTGGGGATGTGCCGTAGCGCCTCCAACTGCAGGTACCCGCCGGCGACACGCTGGGCTGCCGCACGCAGGTACGGTGCCCGGTACCCCAACAGGGCCGCGCGCAGGACCGCCTCCGGGGATTCCGCCACGCGGGCAGGCGGAGGGAAGGCCCACGCGCGCGGCGGGTCCCCCACCGGCTCCCCCAACAGCTCGCACAGGCGGGCCACGCTGCGGGCGATCTTGGGGATGTTGTTGTTCTGGGAGAGGAGGAACGTACACAGCACCTCCCACGGGTCCTGTGCGAGGATGGAGATCCCCGCGGTGTGCCGCAGGACCCGGGCCAGCACCGGGTCGCGGGAAAGCGCGGCCTCAAGCGGCGCCAGCGGGCCCCAACCCAGGAGATACCCGCGCACGCGGCCGGCGGTGGCGGCCTCGCCTTCTACCTCCACCTCCACGGCCTCCCGCCGCGGAAGCAGGCGCCACACGGACCGGCCCACCACCCCTTCCGCGAAGCCATCCCGCCACGTCCACCGGAAGGCCTGACCGCACTGCAGGGTCCGGCGGAGGTGCAGCCCTGGCGCGCGCAGGCGGAGGGCGTGAGGTGGCTTGCCGGTCTTGGAAGGGCCGTTCAGAGCCCGCACGGTGCCTTTCGGAGTGCGCTCCCGGGAAGGCTCCACGCCTGCCCGGTCCCTTCGCCGTCGGCGCGGGTCTTCCCTACTAGGGGGCCCGCAGGAGGAGTTGGGCCGCCTCTAGCAGGTCCTCCACCACCCGGGCGTACGGGCTGAAGCCGGGTTGCAGGCGGCCCCAACGGATGCCCACGAAGGCCACCCCCGCGGCCTGGGCCGCGTGCTCGTCCCAGCTGCTGTCCCCCACCAGCACCGCCTCGTGGGGGGCCGCGCCGAGCTGGCGCAGGGCCCGCAGCACCTGGTCAGGGGCGGGCTTGCTGCGGAGGCCCGCCTCGCGCGCCACCAAACACGCAGGCTGTAGCCCGTGCCGGTCCACCACCGCCCGTGCCGCCCTCGGCCCCACCAGCGTCACCACACCCACCGGGCGCCCCGCGACCAGGGCCCACACCTGCCGGAGCCCGGGCATGGCCACAGACCGACTCGCGCCTGCCAGTTCGAACTCTTCGACCACCTCCGAGGCCTCCTCCCACCGGTCCGGGGCGCCCTGCAGCGCCTCCAGGAGGCTCAACACCTCCACCGCGCACCGCGTGAAGTGCACCGGCGGGAGGACGGCGGCGCGCAACCCCGGGTACCGCTCCCGGAGGGCGTCGCGGGCTGCACAGTAGTCGACCCCGTCCTCCACGTTCACCAGGGTCTTGTCCAGGTCGAACAGCCAGACCCGCCAGGGGCCGCGCACGGGTCAGTCCGCGATCCGCATGGGGACGCGCATGTTGCGCAGGATCCGGGCCAGCATGGGCTCGTTGGGGTCTCCCAGGGGCGCGCGGGCGCGGTTGCTCCACACCGTCTCCGGACGCGTCTGCACCAGGTACAGCCGTCCCTGGCCGTCTAGGGCCCACTCCACGTCCTGGGGACGGCCCAGCTCCCGTTCCAGTTGCTTGCCCATCCGCGACAGCTCCTGAACCTGCTCGGGACGCAGGCAGGGCTCCCCGGCCCGGCCCGGGGGCACCGGGAAGGGCACCACCCGTCCCTGTACGGGGTCGTACCGGTAGGCCACCGTCTTGTTCCCGGGGCGGACGGACCGCACCTCCAGGGTGACCTTGTCCACCGCGAAGCGGTCGGGCGTGACCTCCCCACCCACCACCGCCAGACCCAGCCCGTAGCTGGCCTCCACCGTCACCTGGGAGGGGTCGCCGGTCACGGGGTCCAGGGTGATCATCACGCCGGCCACTTCGGCCTCCACCATGTGCTGCACCACCACCCCCATGGCGGCCTCCGTGGGGTCGACTCCCAGGTGCGCGAAGTAGCTGAGCGCCTGCGGGCTGAACAGGCTCGCCCAACACCGCAGCACCGCCGCGGCCACCTGCTGGCGGCCGCACACCCACAGGTAGCTCTCGTGCTCGCCCGCGAAGGAGGCCGTCTTGGCGTCCTCCCCCACTGCGGAGGACCGCACCGCCACCGGCGGTTCTCCCAGGTGCGCGTACGCCTGCCCCACCTCCTTCACCAGGAACTCGGGGGGACGGCGTTCCGTGAACAACGCCCGGATCTGCTGCGAGGCCTGTAGCTGAGCGTCCACCGACCCCCGGGCCTGCTCCACCCACCCGCGGATGGGCCGCTCCAGGCCCTCCGACCGCACGAACTCCCGGTACGCCGCCGTGGTGACCGCGAACCCCGCCGGGACGGGGAGCCCGCGCCGCAGCAGCTCCCACAGCCCCGCAGCCTTTCCCCCTACCCACCGGGGGCCAGCCTGTCCGCACCGGTCCAGGGGTACCACGTACTGCACGGCCTACCCCGCCGCCCGCTGCAGGATCCGCACCACGCCCGTGTTCCCGTCCACGCGGATCCGGTCGCCCGTGCGGATGCGCTTGGTGGCGTCCCCGGTGCCCACCACCGCGGGCAGCCCGTACTCCCGGGACACGATGGCCGCGTGGGACATAATGCCCCCGATGTCGGAGACCGCGGCGGCGATCCGGTTGAACACCGGACCCCAGCTGGGCGCGGTGATGGGGCACACCAGGACCTCCCCCTCCTGCACCTCCGAAAGCTGCGAGGCGGACAGGATCACCCGGGCCACGCCTTCCGCTACCCCGGGGGAGCCCGCGTACCCGCGGATCTCGTCGTCCGCCCGTGCCCCCGCGGCCCCCAACCACTCCTGCACCCGCTCCGTGGTCACGCCCCACAGCATCACCGTGAACGGCTCCGTGATCTCCGCGGGCACCGGCCCCAGGGCGGGCAGGGGCGCCCACGTGCGCAGCACGTCCAGGATGCGCTTGCGTTCCGCCACCTCCCGCTTCCAGTACGCGGGGCCGCGGCTTCTGCCGCCCGTGGCCCAGGTGGCCACCAGGTCCGCCAGGGCTTGCGCCACCTCGTGCCGGTTCAGGTAGAACACGTCCTCCCGGTCCTCCAGAAACCCTCCTTCCACGAAGCGGTCCCCCACCTCCCGCATCTTGTTCCAGAAGATGGTGTGGTGCCAGTGCTCCACGTAGAAGTTGTGGTCCTCGATGTACGTGGCCACGGTGCGCGCCAGGGCCAGGTTCTGGTCGAAGGTGGCCCGGTCCTGCTCCGTGCTCAGCAGCTCGCGGTACTCCCGGGCCAGCCGCTCCCGCCGCTCCAGGACCTCCTGTTTGGGCCGGTCCACGTTCTCGCCCCGCTCCAGCCGCTCCAGGTACCCCTTCAGGGCGGCCCACGGCACCGTCAGGTCGTCCACCCAGCTGCGGTGGTGGTGGTAGAAGCCCGCGCCGTTGGAGAAGTGGAACCAGGGCCGCCACGCCTCGTCCAGGGCGGCCACCCACTTCTCCGCCCGGGGGTCCCGGCGGAGCTCCGCCACGATCTCCTCCGGCTTCTTGGGCTGGCGGATGCGGTCCGCGATCCCTAGGTCCAGGGCCAGCCGGGCCAGCTTCTTCAGCTCGTCGTCCGGCCGGAAGAACAGCAGGTCCCAGCCGGCCACCATCTGCGCGATGGTCTGGTCGCCGATCCCGGGGAAGGCCTGCTTGCAGAACTGGTACAGGTTCAGGTACGCCGCGTAGCCCAAATTCAACATCTCGAAGTGGTACTGCCACATGACGAAGAAGTTGTTGATCAGCCGCTCGTACGCCTCCCAGAGCCGCCACCCGGTGGACATGCCCCGGGCTTCTGTGACCACCGCCTCCTCGTCCAGGCGCCCCAGACGCGGGACCTGAATGGCTTCCAGTTCCTCGATGTGGCGGGTGGCCTTCTCCTTCCACCGGTCAAACAGCGTGTTCCAGTTCTGGTAGTAGTAGCCCGCGCGCTTTAGGAACACGGGGACGCGTTCCTCCACCCACTTCGGGTCCCCCACGGGTACCGGGGTGATGTACAGGTACCCGTTCAGGATCCGCTGCTCGATGCCGTAGGCGGGCGGGATGGCGAAAATCCGGCTGTTGTACTGCCCCAGGGCGGTCCGCCAGGCCTCGTGGGAGATGGTGTCGAAGGGGAACAGCACCTCCGGGTGGTGGATCCCGTCCTGGTACCACAGCATCCCCTCTTCCCAAGAGCGGTTCTCCTCCGAGAACAGCAAGTAGTACGGGTACATCCGCTGCCAGCCCTCCGCACCGGGCGGCGTGGCCACCTCAAAGGGACTGGGGAAGCGGTGTACCACAGCCGGCGTTGCCATGTCCTCTCACCCCCCGAAGTTGGCGGACACCGCAGTGTACTCTGAACGAAACCCGAACCGGGACGCCCCGGCAAGAGGCAACCGCACCGGTTCGAACGCACCCCGGTGGTTCGATCGCACCAGTACGCCCGCGCCTTGCCCACCTCCCCCCGCCGTCTCCTACTTGGGGGTGAACCCACGCGGAGGGGAGGGGAAGCCGATGCCGGACCTGCGGTGGTTCCTCCGGCAGGTGGAAGAAGCAGGCGACCTGGCCCGCATCCAGGCGGAGGTGGACTGGGATTTGGAGTTGGGGCACGTGGCCAAGCTCAGCGAGGAGCGGGGCGGGCCGCTGCTGCTGTTCGAGCGGGTCAAGGGGTACGAGGGGCGGCCTGTGGTGGCGAGCCTGTTCACCACGGTCCGCCGGATGGCCATCGCCCTGGGCGTCCCGGACCGCACCAGCATCTGCCAGCTGGCCCGGTGGTGGGTGGACCGGACCAAGACCCCCGTCCCGCCGAAGTCCGTGCCGGCGGACCGCGTGCCGGTCTATGAGAACACCGTCACCGGTCCGGACCTGGACGTGCTGCGCTACGTCCCCGTGCCCAAGCTGTACCCCCAGGACGGGGGCCGGTACATCGGCACCGCGGTGGGGGTGGTGACACAGGACCCCGACACCGGGTGGGTGAACGTGGGCACGTACCGGAGCCAGGTGTTCGACGGGCGCACCCTGGGTCTGCAGCCCATCAAGGGGAAGGACGCGGAGTTGCACATCCAGAACGCCCGCAGGCGGGGCATGCGGCGCATGCCCGTGGCGCTGGTGTTCGGCAGCGACCCCCTGCTGTTCCTCACCGCCAGTACCCTGTTCGGCCGCGGGGTGTGCGAGTACGACATGGTGGGGGCCCTCCGGGGGGAACCCGTGGAGGTCACCCCTGGGAAGTACACCGGGTTGCCCATCCCCGCGGACGCGGAGTACGTGGTGGAAGGCGACCTGGTGATCGCGGAGGACGAGCTGCGGGTGGAGGGCCCCTTCGGCGAGTACACGGGGTACTACTCCGGCACACCCTCCCCCAAGGTGTGGATCGACGTCAAGGCCCTTCATTTCCGGAACGGGGCGGTCTTCCCCGTGTCCACGGTGGGCCGGCCCATTACGGACACCCACATGATCCAGTCCCTCAACCGCACCGCCACCCTGTGGTCCGACCTGGAGGCCATGCGCATCGCGGGCATCCGGTCGGTGTACTGCCTTCCGGAGAGCGGCGGCCGGTTCATCGCGGTGGTGTCCGTGGACCAGAAGTACCCCGGGCACGCGGAGCAGGTGGGGATGGCGGTGCTGGGCACCACCACCGGCCACTACGGGGTGAAGTACGTGATCCTGGTGGACGGGGACATCCCCGCGGACGACCTCACGCAGGTGTGGTACGCCATCGCCATCCGCTCCTCGCCGGACCGCTGCGAGCTCATCAAGCGGGGCCGGTCCACCCCCCTGGACCCGGGCCTGCCCATCCACGCCCGGGAGATCACCAGCAAGATGGTCATCAACGCCACCACCCCGTACGAATGGAAGGAAAAGCCCACGCAGATCCAGCTGGACCCAGAAGTGGAGCGGCGGGTGCGCGCGCGGTGGTCCGAGCTGGGGCTGTCGCGGTTCTTGCCGGGGTAGGCCATGGACCGGTTGCCCGCGGGGATCCGCCAGTTCGTGTTCGACATCGACGGTTGCCTGGCCGTGGGGAGGACCCCGGTGCCCGGGGCTGTGGAGACGTTGTCTGCCTTGCGCCACCGGGGCTACCGGTTCGTCCTGTTCACCAACGACAGCCTGCTGCCGCCGCGGGCGTGGGCCCAGAAGGTGGCGGAGCTGGGGTTTTCCTTCCCCGACCTGCAGGTGCTCACCGCCGGCCAGCTGGCCGCGGACTGGCTGGCCCACCGCTTCCCCGGGGGCCGGGTGTTCGTCATCGGGAGTGCGGCCATGGCGGAGGAGGTGCGGGGCCGCGGGCTGCGGGTCCTGGACGCCGCGGAAGCGCCCGCGGCCCAGGCGGTGCTGGTGGCCCGGGCGCCCGAGTTCACGTACGCCCAGCTGACCGCGGGCCTGCGGGCGTTGCGGGCGGGTGCCGTGCTGGTCACCACCAGCATGGCCCGCACCATCCCCGCCCCGGACGGACCGGTGCCCGGCACCGGCGCCCTCGCCTCCGCGCTGGCGTACGCGGCGGAGGTAGAACCCCTGGTGCTGGGGAAGCCCAGCGCCCTGGCCAGCCAGGTGTGCCTGTCCCTGGCGGGCTTCCAGGCGGACCGCTGTGCCTTCGTGGGCGACGACCCAGCCCTGGACGTGGCCGCGGGCCGGGCGGTGGGCGCGTTTTCCGTCCTCGTGCTCACGGGGACCGCTCGGCCCGAGGACCTACCCCGGCTTCCGGAGGCCCACAGGCCGGACCTGGTGCTGCCGTCTGTGCGGGACCTGCTGGAGGTGCTGGGGTAGCGCCGCGCCAAGCCCCGGGTCGGTTGACCCTGGGGCACACGCGGAGTACCGTCAAGCCCGGGGGGCCCTTGAGGAAGCTCGCGCTCGCCGCGGACGTCCTGGTCCGGGATCGCTACCCGGAGGGGTTTTTCCTGGTGGACGAGCGCCAGCGCATCGTGGGGTGGAGCTCCGGGATGGAGGAGATCCTGGGGCTTCCCACCCAGCAGGCCCTGGGGCGGCCGTGTTTCCAGGTGCTGCGCCGCCTCCGTCTCCGGGACGCGCTGCCCTGCTCCCGCAACTGCCAGCCGGTGCGTGCGGCCCACCAAGGCGAGCGGTCGGTGTGCGTGCTGCGACGGGAGCACACGTTAGGCGCCTGGTCCCTCGTGCACGAGCCCGTGGCCACCCCGGACGGCACCCTCGTCCTCCACCGGCTGCGGGACGCCTCCCTGGAGGTGATCTCCATCCGGTTCCTGCGCCGCGTGGTGGAGGCCCTGCGGGACGAGATGGACGAGCTCCAGCTGGCCAAGGCAGCCGCCTACGCGGAGAACGTGACCCTCACCGCCCGCGAAAAGCAGGTCCTGCACCTGCTGGCGCGGGGCCTGCCCACCCGTGCCATCGCGGACCGCCTCTGCATCAGCTACTACACCGCCCGCAACTACGTGCAGTCCCTGCTGTCCAAGTTGGACGCACACAACCGCGTGGAGGTGGTGGTGGCGGCGCAGCGCCTCGGGCTGCTGGAAGAACCCGCCTCGCAGGCCCCGGAGCCGGCCGTTCCGTCCGGCCCCCGCCGGACGTCCCCTCAGCGGGTCCCCTGAACCCTCCTCCGCAACGCCTCCAGGGCCTCCCGGCAGCTCCGGAAGGCCAGAGGCGGCAGCCGGTCCACGGAAAACCAGGTGGGCCGGTCCAGCTCCGGGCAGCCCCGAGGTGTCCCGCGGGTGAGCTCGCACCGGTAGGCGAGCACGAGGATGGGTTCTTTCCCGTAGCGGTCGGGGAAACCGCCGAGGAACTCCCGCGGGCGCACCTGTACGCCCAGCTCCTCCGCGCACTCCCGCGCCAGGGCCTCTTCCGGCGTTTCCCCCGGGTCCACGAACCCGCCCGGCACGTGCCACAGCCCCCGACCCGGCTCTGACCCCCGCTCGCCCAGCAGGACTTCCACCGCGCCCGCCTCGTGGCGTGTGACCAGGGCGGCTACCACGGGGCTTGGGTTCTGCCACAGGACGAACCCGCAGGCGGTGCAGGCGGGGTGCGAAACGCGCTCCCCCGGGACCTGCCGCGCCGCCAGGGACCCCGCGCAGCGGGGGCAGTACTTCAGCTCCGAAGGGTCCACCCCCACTCGTTCCTCCGCCACCCGAACCCGTCCACCACCAGCTGCGACCACGTCTCCATACGGTCGTAGTACGCCACCGCCTCCTGTACGGGCACGAAGGCCCCGCGCAGCACCCCCTGCTCCCGCACCCGCACCTCGCCGGCGGTGGTGGCCTCGTACACGAGCCCGAAGTGCACCGCGCTTACGGGGTTGCGCTCGTCGTTCAGCACCCCCACCCACCGCACCTCCCACGGGGCGGAGAACTCCACCTCCTCCCTGAGCTCCCGCGCCAGGCCCGCCTCCACCGGGTCGCCTGCCGCACCGTCGGACCGGCTCACGTGCCCGCCCACGCCCACGGAATACAGCCCGTACAGCCGCGCCTCGCCACCGCGGCGCAGCCGCTGGAACAGGAACACCTCGTCCCCCCGCCGGACCACCACGTAGGGAATGACCTGCTTGAACGAAGGGTCGTCCTCCACCTGGTCCCGCGGCCGGTACACGCCCCCACGCCGGATGCGTTCCAGGTACTTGGGGTCGGGCGGCCGCATCCCCACGAACAGCCCGTCCTCCAACAGGACCGGGCGGGGGACCACCAGCACCTCCTCCCTTCCGTGCGTCATCCTCCCTCCTGTCCCACGGTCCTGCGGGCCTGCAAGACCTCCCCCAGCAGCCCCCCGGAGCCTGCCAGGCCCCCGGACACCACAAAGGTCAACGCCTCCTCCACGCTCATGGCCAGCGGGACGGCCTCCTCCTCCGGGACCAGCATGAGGAAGCCCGTGGTGGGGTTCGGCGTGCTGACCACGAACACCTGGAGCACGGCCCCACCCCGCGGTGTGGGGTGTTCGCCGGTGACGAATCCAAGCGCATACGCGCCGCGGCGCGGCCACTCCACCAGGACCACGCGCCGGAAGGGGGCCCGCTGACCTCCCAGCACCACCTCCAGGGCCTGTTTGGTCCCCCCGTAGAGGGTCCGCAACAGGGGCGTGCGGAACAGCACCCGTTCCACCGCCTGCACCGCGCTACGGCCCACCGCCGTGGAGGTGAGCAGCCCGGCCAGCACGATCACCACCAACCCGCCCACCAGACCCGCCCCGGGCGGCGCGTGGCCGAACAGGAGCCGGAACACCGGTTGCAGGATCCCGTCCAACACCCGGAACACCCACCGCAACAGGGCGAAGGTGACCAGCACGGGCACCGTCACCAGCAGCCCGCGGATCAGGAGTCGCCGGAGAAGGGCCATCCCTGCACGCTCCCCGACCTCCGCGCCAGCGCCCGCGCCAGCGCGTGGGAACCTGCGGGCGTGGTCAGCAGCAGGAAGGCCAAAATGGCCACCTCCTGCCACCCGCCGCCGTGGTGCAGCCACGATCCCACCAGCGCCCCTGCCGCCCCGAAGGTGCTCACCTTGCCTGCCACGTGCAGGCGGCTCAAGGTGTCCCGGTAGCGCACCATCCCCACTCCGGCCACGAAGGAGAAGGCGGCCCCCACCAGCAGGAACACCGCAGCCAGCTCACGCAAGGGGACCTCCCCGCGCCACGAACCGGGCGGCGGCCACCGTGCCCACGAAGGCCAAAGCCGCCAGCACCACCGCCACGTCCAGGTAGTCCCGGGTGTTCCAGGCCACCCCCACCGTCAGCACCACGTTCAGCAGGACAGACGCCAGGGCGTCCGCGGCCACCACGCGGTCCGCGAACCCTGGGCCCGCGGCCAGCCGGACCGCGCACAAAGCCGCCGCACACGCCAGCAAAGCCAGCGCCAAGGTCACCGCGGTCACCGGAACACCTCCTCCACGGCACCCTGCAGCCGTCCCGCGATCTCCGCCACCGCCACCGCCTCGTCCTCCAGGTCGAACACGTGGACCAACAGGCGGCTGCGGTCCGGGGCCACGTCCACGGTGAGGGTCCCCGGCGTCAGGGTGATGAGGTTCGCCAGCGCCAACACCCCCGCGTCGCTGCGCACCCGCAGGGGGACCTCGATGAACCGGGGCCGGTTCGACCGGGTGGGGTTCAGCACCAGGGCCGCCAGCCGCAGGTTCGCCCGCGTGATCTCCCACACCGCCACCGCGGCCAGGCGCAACACGCCCCAGGCCCTGCGCACCCCTACCGCCCTCCCAGCACCGCGTCCGCGTACGCCGCGGGGTGCGCCAGCCGCTCCGCGGCCAGGGTCACCACCTCCAGCAAGCCCCCTCCGCCAAGCCCCCACGCCACCGTGAGGCCTCCTACCCCCGCCACCGCCACGTAGTACAGCCGGGGGACCCGCTCCCGCTCCGGGGGCGGGCCCCAGAAGGCGCCGGTGAAGATCTTGGTCATGGACAGCAGGGTCAGCAGGCTCACCGCCAGGCTCGCCGCCACCGCCGCCGCTTCCCCGGTCTGCAGGCCCGCCCGCACCACGAACACCTTGGCCCAAAACCCGCTAAACGGCGGGATCCCCGCCAAAGAGAGGGCCGGTACCGCGAAGCAGGCGGCCAGCAGGGGGTGCGCGTGGGCCAGGCCCGCCAGGGCCCGAAGGGCGCCGGTCCCGTAGGTCCGCTCCACCGCGGCACCCACCAGCAGCAACGCCGTCTTCACCCCGATGTGGTGCAGCACGTAGAACAGCCCCGCCGCCCAGGCGGGCGCCGTCCCCAGCGCCAGGCCGAACACCATGTAGCCGATCTGGCTCACGATGTGGAAGGACAGAATCCGCCGGATCTCCTCCTGCGCCAGGGCCCCGAGCACGCCGAACACCATGGTCAGCACCGCCACCGCCACCAGGGTGGCGTCCGGACCGTGGAGGGGGTGCAGGGTGGTGAACAGCCGGTACAGGGCATAGACACCCACCTTCGTCAGCATCCCGCCGAAGTACGCGGCCACCGGGCCGGGGGGCAGCGCGTACGCATGGGGCAGCCACGCGTACAGGGGGAACACCGCCGCCTTCACGCCGAAGGCCACCGCCAGCAGGAACACCGCGGGCCGCACGAGGCCCGCGGGGGCTCCGGGCAGCCGCCGCGCCAGGTCCGCCATGTTCACGCTGCCCACCGCCGCGTACAGCAGCGCCACCGCCACCAGGAACAGGGTGGAAGCCACCAGGTTCACCGCCACGTAGCCGAACGCCTCCCGCGCCTGCCGCCGCGTGCTGCCCAGGGTCAGGAGGAAGTACGAGGCCACCAGCAGCACCTCGAAGAACACGTACAGGTTGAACAGGTCCCCGGTGAGGAAGGCGCCGTTCATGCCGGCCAGCATCAGGTGCCAGCCCGCGTGGAAGAACCCGTCCAGCCGCGGGTGCGGCTCGGCCAGAAGCGCCACCAGGGTGCACAGGGCCACCCAGCTGCCGATGGCGGCCATCAGGGCCCCCAGCAGGTCCACCGCGAACACGATCCCGTACGGCGCGGGCCACCCACCGAACTGCAGGACCACCACCCCGCGGGCAGCGCTGAGGACCACCAGCCAGACGCTGGCGGCCACGCAGGCCACGCCGGCCGCCACGCTGGCAGCCCACCGCAGGCGCCGTGGCTGCAGCACCACGCACGCCACGCCCGCCAACAGGGGCAGGACCACGGGCAGGGCCGCCGCGTTCACCCCTCGTCCTCCTCCAGGGCGTGCATGCGGTAGCCCAGGGCCAACAGGAAGGCGGTGACCCCGAAGCCGATGACGATGGCGGTCAGGATGAGGGCCTGGGGCAGGGGGTCGGCCCACGGCTGCGGGCGGGTCATCAGGGGCGGGTACCTGCCCCCGAGACCTCCCGCCAGCAGCACCATCAGGTTCGCCCCGTGCGCCAGCAGCCCCAGCCCGATCACCTGCCGGAGGATGCGCTGGCCCAGCAGCAGCCACGTCCCCGCGCTGAACAGCAGCCCCACCAGCAGCGCCAGCAGGACGTTCACGGCTGGCCCGTCTCCCACAGGGTCCGGATGGCCGCCAGGGTACCGGACACCACCACCAGGTACACGCCCACGTCGAAAAACAAAGAGGTGGGGACCTTCAGCGGCCCCACGGAGAACACCGCGTGGTCCAGAAACCACCCGCCGGCCAGGGCTGCGGCCACGCCCGTGGCCGCGGCCACCGCCACGCCCGCGGCCACCCCGCGCTCCCACCGCCGCGCCCGCGGCGGGGGGCCGAAGGCCAGCCAGGCCAGGACCACCGCCAGCGCGGTCACCAGCCCCCCGGAAAACCCGCCTCCCGGGGCTTCGTGGCCCACCAGCAGCAGCCGCAACCCGTACAACACCCCCAGCGGCCCCACCACCCGGGCCACCGTCCGCAGGACCACGGTGCTCACCGGGCCCTCCTCGCCAGCGCCAGCACGCCCAAGGCCGCGATCCCCAGCACCGTGATCTCCCCCAGGGTGTCCAGCCCCCGGAAGTCCACCACCACCAGGTTCACCAGGTTCGTCCCGCCCGCTTCCTCTGCGTGCCGGGCGAAGAACTCCGCGAGCCGTGGTGCCGGCGGCCCCGCCATGGCCTGCAGGGCAAGCCCCGCCGCCACCACCCCCACCGCGGCCGCGGCCAGCACGTCCAGGCTAGGCAGCGGGTGGCGGTCCGGCACGTCAGGGCTCAACAGGTGGGTCACCACGGCCAGGAACAGCACCAGGGTAACCGTCTCCACCAGCATCTGCGTGAGCGCCAGGTCCGGCGCCCGCAGGCCCATGAACACGAACACCACCGTGTAGCCCACGGCCCCCAGGGACACCACCGCGGCCACCAGGCTCCGCGTGAGCACCGTGACCAGCACCGCGCCCGCGCTCACGCCCACGAACACCGCCTCCCACGAAAGCGGGCTGGCCGCGGGCCAACGTCCGTGGGCGAGGAGCGGAAGCCCCGCGCCCCCCGCGGCAAGCGCGAGGATCACCACCAGGTAGTCCCGCAGCCGCCCGGTGAGGGTGGTCCGGGTGAGCCCGTCTGCGAGCCGCAGCAGCCCCGCCTGCAGCACGTCGAAGAGCCGGTCCCCGTTCCACGGTACGGCCCGCCCGGACAGCCGGCCCGCCACCCACCCCGCGCCCACCCCCGCCAGCGCCACCGCCGCCGCGGACAGCCACTTGCCCGGCGCGAACGCGGGCCACACGTTGTGCGGGCCTCCCAGCTGCCCCACCACCGCCTCCGGGAGCGCCCGCCAAGTGCCGAACAGGACGCACAGGGCCGCCAGCGGCGCCGCGGGAGCCCACAGGCCCACGGGGTCGTGCCGCTCGCCGCCCGGTGGGGGGCCGACGAACACCTGCAGGAAACGGAAGGCAAACGCCGCGGACAGCACCGCGCCGGCCCACAGCCAGCCCTCCAGCTCGTGTCCCAGGGCCTTGGCCGCCAGGTCCTTGGCCACGAAGCCGCCGCTGCCGGGCAACGCCACCAGGGAGAACACGCTGACCGCCGCCAGGGCTGCGGTGGCCGGCATGGCGTGGACCACGCCGCGCAGCTGGGGGATGCGCCGGGTGCCGGTCTCGTGCTCCACCGCGCCCGCCACCAGGAACAGGGTGCCCTTGTACGCCGCGTGGTTCAGCAGGTACAGCACCGCCGCGTCCCGGCCCAGCTCGGTGCCGGTCCCCGCCAGGGCCGTGGCCAGCCCCAGGGCACTGACCGTCCCGTAGGCCAACAACGCCTTCAGGTCGTCCTGCAAGGCTGCCACCGCGGCGCCGAACACGAACGTCCCCAGGCCCACGGGCACCACCCACCCCCGCCACGCCTCCAGGCCGCCCAGCACGGGCAGCAGCCGCAGCAGGAGGAACACCCCCGCTTTCACCATGGTGGCGGAGTGCAGGTACGCGCTCACGGGGGTGGGTGCCACCATGGCACCCGGCAGCCAGAAGTGCACCGGCACCTGCGCGGACTTGGTGAACGCGCCCGCCAGCACCAGGGCCAGCGCCCACGGCAAGCTGGCTGAGCCCGCCACACCCCCCCGGGCCAGCTCAGAAAGGCGGAAGGTCTTCGCCTCCAGGCCCAGCAACACGAACCCGGCCAGCAGGGCCAACCCGCCCAGGACCGTCACCACCAGCGCCCGCACCGCCGCCTGCCGGGCTTCCCACCGCTGGTCGTCAAACCCGATGAGGAAGAAGGAAGCCAGGGAGGTGCCCTCCCAGAACACGTACAGGGTCAGCAGGTCGTCCGCCAGCACGAGCCCCAGCATGGCGCCCGCAAACAACAGCAGGTACGCAAAGAAACTCGGCTTGCGGGGCTCGTGGGAGAGGTAGCTGTCCGCGTACAGGACCACCAACAGGCCCACCGCGGACACCAGCAGCGCGAACAGCAGGCCCAGCCCGTCCAGTTGCAGGCGGTAGGCCACCCCGACGCCCGGAAACCACGGCACCTCCGCGGCCACCGTCTTCCCTTGCGCGGCCAGCCAGGCCAGCGCCGCGACGGCGGCTGCGCAGGCGGCAGCGGACACCCGCACGGGCGCGCGCGAGCGCGCGGCCAGCGGTGCGGCCAGGACCGGGATCCACGGGATCCCCAGCAGAAGAGTCTCCACCGCTCAGGAAGACAGACAGACGAGTTCGAAACGAGCCTACCCGCCTCCGAAGCCGGGCGTCAAACCCACCTGACACGGCGGCCGGTCCCGGGCGAGGGCGGGGTCCCCGTGACGCGGGTTGACCCCGGGTGGTAAAATCGCGCTAAACCCGAAGATCGGGACGAGTACGCGGGCAGGGCGCTTGCAGAGAGCCGCGAGGCAGGTGGGAGCGCGGTAGACGTCGGCCCGCGGAATGGACCCGGGAGGGGCGGCCCGAACGGCAGCAGGCCCAGTAGGCGCCGACGGGGTTCCGGCTCCCGTTACACGTGGCCGGCGGAATCGGACGACCTGTCCCGTTCCGAGAGGGCCCCGCCGCCGGTGGCGGCGGGGAAGTCGGGTGGTACCGCGCGAGGTGTGTTGCGCCTCCCGTCCCGTGCAGGGGCGGGAGGCGTTGTGTTTTCCGGCCGGCGGGCCGGGGAGGAGGGAATCCGTGATCGTGGTCCTACAGCCGGACTGCACGCCGCAGCAGCAGGAGGAAGTCCTGCGCCGCATCCGGGAGGCGGGCCTGACCCCGCACGTCTCCCAGGGGGTGATGCGCACCGTCATCGGCGTCATCGGGGACGACCGCACCAAAGAGCAGCTGCGGACCATGCTGGAGGCCATGGAGGGCGTGGAGCGGGTGGTCAAGGTCCTCCAGCCCTACAAGCTGGTCAGCCGGGAGTTCCAGCCCCACACCACCACCGTCCAGGTGGGACCGGTGCGCATCGGCGGCCCGGAGGTGGTGCTCATCGCGGGCCCCTGCTCGGTGGAAAGCCGCGACCAGATCCTCCAGGCGGCCTGGGCGGTCCGCCAGGCGGGCGCGGTCATGCTCCGCGGAGGGGCCTTCAAGCCCCGCACCTCCCCGTACTCCTTCCAGGGCCTGGAGGAGGAAGGCCTGCGGCTGCTGGCCGAAGCCCGCCAGGCCACCGGCCTGCCCGTGGTCACGGAGGTCATGGACCCCCGTCAGCTGGAAATGGTCCTCCGCTACGCGGACATGGTCCAGATCGGAGCCCGGAACATGCAGAACTACACCCTCCTGCGGGAAGTGGGCCGCTGCCGCCACCCCGTGCTCCTCAAACGCGGCCCCGCGGCCACCATCGAGGAAACCCTCCTGGCCGCGGAGTACCTCCTCTCCGAGGGCAACCCCCACGTGGTCCTCTGCGAGCGGGGCCTGCGGGGCTTCGACAACCACACCCGCTTCCTCCTGGACGTCAGCGCGGTCCCCGTCCTCCAGCGCCTCAGCCACCTGCCCGTCCTGGTGGACCCCTCCCAGGCCGCGGGCAAGCGCCACTGGGTCCCGCCCTTGGCCCGCGCCGCCCTCGCGGCGGGCGCGGACGGCCTGCTGGTGGAAGTCCACCCGGACCCCGAACGCGCCCTCAGCGACGGCCCCCAGCAGCTGCGGCCCGCGGAGTTCGCCCAGCTGGTGGGCGAGCTGCGCCGCGTGGCGGAGGCCGTGGGCCGTCGCCTGGCCTCGCCGCCCGAGGAGGTTGCGGGTCCGGCAACAGCCGCAGGGGCCAGGCATGGGGCGTAGGTGCGACCTCCGCCGGCTGTACCTGGGGGTGTCCGGGTGAGCGCGCGGTTCGACACGGTGGCGGTGGTGGGCACCGGCCTCATCGGCGGCGCCCTCGGCATGGCCATGCGCCAAAGCGGCGTCGCCCGCCGCGTGCTGGCCTACGACGCAGACCCCGCGGTGGCCCGACGCGCGGTGGAGCGCGGGGCCGCAGACGCCGCCCTCCAGGACCCCCGGGGTCTGCAGGCCGCGGAGGTGGTGGTGGTCAGCACGCCTTTGGACCAGATCGCCCCCACCTGCCTGGCGCTGCGGCCGCACCTGGCGGCGGACGCCATCGTCACCGACACAGGCAGCGTGAAGGCAGCCGTGGTCCGGCAGGTGGAACGTGCGCCCTACCCGCTGCGCTTCGTGGGAGGCCACCCCATGGCGGGCAGCGAGGGACAAGGGATCGAGGACGCAGACCCCTCCTTCCTCCGCGGACGGCCGTACCTGCTGACCCCCACAGGATTCACGGACCGGGACGCGGTGGCCGCGGTGGCGGACCTGGTGCGCGGCATCGGCATGGTGCCGGTGGTCCTGCAGCCGGAGGTCCACGACCGCCTGGTGGCCCTGGTCAGCCACCTGCCGTACGTGGTGGCGTGCGCGGCTGTTTTGGCCGCGTCTTCGGAACCGGAGTCCCTGGAAGTGGGAGGGCCCACCTTCCGGGAGCTCAGCCGGCTGGCGCGCAACCCCGTGGGCATGTGGGAGCAGATCCTGCGGCTGAACCGCGAGGAGGTCCTGCGCGCGCTGGAACGGTTCCGCCGGGAGCTGGACCACGTGGAGGAGGCCGTCCGGCAGGGCCAGCCCCGCAGCGCGCTGGAGCGGGCGCGGCAGGCGGGACAGAAAGCCACCGGGAGGAACCCGTGAGGGGTCTTGCCGCACGCACCTTCCACCCGGGACCGCGCGCGTACGAGTCCCTCCTGCGGCAGGGCAACCTGGTGCCCGTCTTTTGCGAGATGGTGGCAGACCTGGAAACCCCGATTTCCGCCTTCCTCAAGCTGCGGGACCTGCCGTGTCCCTTCCTCCTGGAGAGCGTGGAGGGCGGGGAGCGGCTGGCGCGCTACTCCTTCCTCGGCGCGGCGCCGCGGCTGGTGGTGACGTACCGCGACGGCCGCGTGCGGGTGGCAGACCGCGTGCAGCCGGGGCCGCTGCTGCCCCGGCTGCGGGAGCTGATGCGCCCCTTCCGGCCTGTGCGGGACCCCGACCTCCCCCGGTTCGTGGGGGGTCTTGTGGGCTACCTGGGCTACGACCTGGTCCGCGACTGGGAGCGCCTGCCCCACCGGCCGCGGGACGACCTGGGGATCCCCACCGCGGAGCTGGGCCTGTACGACACCGTGGTGTGCTTCGACCACGTCCGCCGCCGCATGCGGGTGGTGGCGTGCGCCTTCGCGGAGGAAGGGGCGGCCTCGGCCTACCGGGCCGCCCGCGAGCGCATCGACCAGGTCCTGGACCGGCTGGGCCGTCCCCTGGAAGCCCCTGCCCCGGGAGAAGACGCCGCCCCCGCCCCCGTGCGGTCCAACCTGACCCGCGAGGCGTTCCTGGAAGGCGTGGTGC
>FWWM01003055.1_pt1 | contig 42810 bp, 35 predicted proteins | sample 2228351 | NCBI WGS metagenome assembly FWWM01 (sample SAMEA103939774, study PRJEB20133) | metagenome
TTTGCTTACTTTCTTTCTCATCGCTGAGAAAGAAAGTAAGAAGTAATTTTTCCACACTTTTTTACAAAAAGTGAAATCTTTTGTTAGAAAGATGAGTTTTTGTTGCGTTACCCTCCAGACAGTTGTAGCGTAGCTTAGAGGCTCGATGCACGAGCCTCTCTTTTTTCTAATACAAAACTAATCTTTTAGTTGAAATAAAAACAAATAACTTATATAATTTATCCATATTTTATTATTGGAAGGTAAAAATGAAAAAGTTTATTTTATCATTTCTTCTTCTATCATCCTTTGTTTATGCCACAAAATTTGAATTTATAAATGAAAAGGGAAGAAAATATCGATTTAAAAACTGGAACAAACAGGAAATTTACAGAAACGGAGCATTTTATAGGCAGGTAGAAGCTCTGAACAAAGTAATTCTTGAAATAACCGATGTTACAAATGAATTTGCGCTGTACGAAGGAAAATATCATTATTATGAAAAAAACCCACAGCTTAATGAACCTTTTCAGCTTAAGGCTATATACGAAAGCAAATTCTATAAAAATAAATATGGCGAAATGAAAGTTGCCCCAAATATCTTAATGCCTACCTTGAGGAGTGTCCCGACATTTCCAAAGGAAGATATTAAACCAGGATATTCCTGGAAAGCACCCGGCGAAGAGATTCACGAAGGTATCCTTGTAAGAGAAAACATTATTATCACTCCCATAGAAGTCAACTATTTTTATTTAGGAGATGAAATAATAAATGATAAACTATATGCAAAAATAATCATAAACTATCACGTAATTGATTACCCAAAAAATGATCCGGATATTTTAAGTTTCACTGGCTTTTCTCACTCAGTTTATTACTGGGATATTTCAAACTCTGCACCAGCATTTTATACAGAAGAGTATTCATTTATGTTTACAATTGCAAATGGAGAAACTGTCCTCTATAAAGGTTCGACCGAAGGTAAAGTTGATGAAATTATTGATATTGAAAAAAAGCAAAAAGAAGAATTGATAAATGAAATTTCTACAAAAATGGATATAAACAATAAAGATATTTCAATTTCTGATGTTATTGATGGAATAATTGTAAATCTTGGTAATGTGTTATTTGATTTTAACAAATATACTTTAAAAAAAGAATACGAAAAAAAACTTGATGCACTTATAGAAGTTTTAAGACAAAATCCATCGATAGATATTGTAATTTATGGACATACGGATAATATTGGGACAGAAAAATACAACCAGCTTCTTTCAGAAAACAGGGCAAAAGCAGTGGCAAACTATATGATAAAGAAAGGGCTTGCTTCAAACAGAATTTCATATATAGGTTTAGGTAGTAAAAGACCTATTGCTGATAACAGTACTGAGGAAGGTAGACAAAAAAATAGAAGGGTAGAGATAAAGCTAATTACTAAAGAATAATGACAAATTTTTAAAAATAATTTATAATCTAATATTAATTAAAATAAATTATCAGGAGTAAAAAATGATTTTTAGTTATTTTCAGCAAGGCGGACCTATAATGTACTTCATACTTCTGGCTTCAATAATTGGACTTGCAGTTTTTATTGAAAGGTGGTTCTACCTTGAAAAGGTGAAAAAAAATGCAATGATGATCAATGAAAAAATGAAGGAGAAACTAAAGGGTTTAAGGCTTGATGAGGCTATAGCAGTGTGTGAAAATCATCCTGGAGCGGCAAGCAATATTATAAAAGCTGGGCTTGAAGTAGCTTCAAAGTCAAGGGAAGAGATAGAAAGAGCAATGGAGGATGCCGCAAAGTTTGAGATCCCAAAACTTCAAAAGAATCTTCCAGTACTTGGCACAATTGTAAGTATTTCAACGCTCCTTGGACTTTTAGGTACAGTTTTAGGTATGATTGTCTCAAGTAGTGTGCTTGCTACTAAAGGAATGAGCGACCCGGCAAAATTAATCGGTGGGATAGCTCAAGCACTCATCACTACCGCTTATGGTCTCATTGTGGCTATACCTGCTGTTGTAGCTTATAATTACCTTAATGCAAAAATAGACAACATAATAACAGAAATTGAAATATCAACAATAGAACTTATAAAACTTTTAAAAAAGGATGTTGATAACTTTAAAAAATGGTAAAATTTTTCTTAGAGGAGAATTTTTATGGATAATTCAGAATACCAGAAGAAGAAAAAGAGAAAAGAAGCCGTTAAAAAATTTATATTAAATTTTTTCGTATGGCTACTCATAATTGCATTTGTTTCAACACTTGGAGTTTATTGGGGAAAAGATGCATACGTAAATGTGATAAAGATAGCGAAAGTTGGTAAGAAAGAATTTAATTATTATCAAAATTCTCTATTTCATTACCTTCTTATATCAAATAGAGAAAAACTTGCCTATTTTCTTCCAAAAAGCATCGACCAGAAAACTTTCAATGATTATGTTATAAGTTATACTATCGAAACCCTATTAAATAATGCTTATCTATATAATTTTGCACAAGAAATAGGTTTATCGCCTTCAAAAGACATTACAAGATTTTTGATAGAAAACAATATAAAGTCCCAATTAACCCGAAATCCACCTAAGGGATTAATAGAACAGGCATTTATGGAATATGCGAATTTCTCTCTGGCAAGCGAAAGTGGTGATGTTATGAACGCACTCGGTGTTGTAACTATTTCTGAACTCTATTCATATTATGAACTTTATTCATATGTAGCTGATGCAGAAATTTTAATCTTTGATTATACAAATTACATAAAGAAAAAAATTACAGATAGTGAACTTGAATCATATTTTAACAAAAATTATTCCAACTATGTTACCGAAATAAAGGTAGAAGATATTGCAGTACCAACAAAAGAACTTGCCTCATCGATACACAAATATGCAAAAGAAAAAGGCTTTGATAAAGCTTTAAATGAATATAAATCTAAAGTTAAATACTCTATTGAAACTCTATCAAGAAAAAGTGGCACATCAAAAAGGTTCAATCTTGCACTGAATTTTAAAGAAGGCGATGTGGCTGATAAAGTTCAATTTGAAAATGGAGAATACCATATTTTAAAAATAAAAGAAATACCAACTTTTAGTAAACTTACAAAAGAAATAAAAGATGAACTTTATCTCAATTATCTCCTTGAAAACAAGAATTCACTACTAACACAATATAAGGATGAAATTGAAAAAACAATTCTTGAAGTAAATAAACTTATAGAAAGTGGCAAAAGCTTTAAAGATGTTTCTATCGCTTTAAACAGTAAATTCTATAAGGCAACAAAAATAGCGACTGTTTCAAAAGAACTATATGAAGATAAAAAAATCATCCCGATAAGATTAGAGGATAATCCTGAATTAATAGATTATATTTTTACTTCACCGCTTAATAAAGTTTCAATTATTAATAAGGATGAATATACTATTTTTGTAAAGCCTTTATCCAGGAAGATAGATCAAAATTTCTCATACACAAATATTAACCAAAATGTTATGAGAGATTATCTACACTATAAGGCAACTGCTATTAGTAAGGATTGGATGAAATCACTTGAAAATAGATATAAAACAGTAATCTACACAAATGAAATAGAAAAACTTAAAAAAGGAAATATAGAAGACTGATGAACTATATCTTATTCATAATTATTGGACTTGTTGCTGGAATAATAAGTGGACTTCTTGGTATTGGAGGAGCTACGATTATTATTCCAGCTCTTATTTTTTTGTTAGGTTATGATCAGAAAATGGCTCAGGGCACAACCCTTTTCCTTATGCTCTTTCCTATAGGTCTTCTTGCGACACTTGAATACTACAATGCTGGATATGTAAAAATTAAAGAAGGAATTATAATCGCACTGTTTTTTCTGTTTGGAGGATGGATTGGCAGTAAATTAGCTTTAAACATTGATTCAAATATATTAAAAAAGGCTTTTTCTATTTTCTTAATATTTATTGCATTAAAAATGTTTTTTAAATAAAGGATGAAATATGGATAAATACGTAATAAAAGGTGAAAAAAGATTAAAGGGAGAAGTTGTTATAAGCGGTTCAAAAAATGCTTCTTTACCAATAATGGCTGCTTCTTTACTAACAAAGGAAAAGGTTACGTTGCATAATGTCCCTGATCTAATGGATATTAAAACAATGATGTTATTACTCGAACATTTAGGGAAAAAAGTAGAATTTTCAAATGGTACTGTTATTATTGAGGAAATAAGGGACGATTTATTTGAAGCTCCTTATGATATAGTTAGAAAAATGAGAGCTTCTATAGCTGTCTTAGGTCCACTACTTGCAAGAAAGAAAAAGGCTAAAGTATCCTTCCCTGGTGGATGTGCAATAGGTCCAAGACCAATAGACATACACATCAGAGGAATGAAAGCACTTGGTGCAGAAATAGAAATTGAACATGGCTATATTGATGCAAAAGCAAAAGAATTAACAGGTAAAACAATAAACTTAATGGGAACAAATGGCCCAAGTGTGCTTGCCACCGAAAATGTTATGATGGCTGCAACCCTTGCAAAAGGTATTACAATCATTGAGGGGGCAGCTTGCGAACCAGAAGTTGAAGATTTAGCAAATTTTTTAAACTCAATGGGAGCAAAGATAAAAGGTGCTGGAACTCCATTCATACAAATTGAAGGAGTAACAGAATTAAAAGGTACAGAATATTCTGTCATACCTGATAGAATAGAAGCTGGAACATTTATAGCTATGGCTGGTATCACTTTTGGAGAAATAAAGATAAAAAACATAAATATAAAACATATTGAATATCCCATAGATGTTTTTTCTAAGGCTGGAGTAGAAATTGAAATAATAAATGAAAGCACTCTTATAGCTCGAGGTAAAACAATAAAACCAATAGAAGTTGAAACTCTACCCTATCCTTTTTTTCCTACAGATTTACAATCACAGTTAATGGCTCTTGTTTCAATAAGTGATGGCATTTCAATAATCACTGAAAAGATATTTCCCGATAGATTTATGCATGCAGCAGAATTAAACAGAATGGGAGCGGACATAAAGGTTGATGGAGCAATAGCCAAGATTAAAGGAGTAGAACATCTATCCGGTGCTTCAATAATGGCATCAGACTTAAGAGCTGGAGCTGGTCTTGTCATTGCTGCACTTGCAGCTAAAGGAGAAAGTGAAGTTTTAAGAATCTATCATATAGATAGAGGATATGAAAAGTTAGAAGAAAAGATAAAAAATCTTGGAGGAGATATAGTTCGCGTTCCTCAATAAGGAGAAAAAATGGAAGAAAATTTATTTCATTTAACCATTGAAAACAAAGAAATATATTTACTTGGAACTGCTCATGTGCTTGATAAGAGTAAAGAAGAGGTCGAAAAATATATAGTAGAAATTGACCCTGATACTGTATGTATAGAACTCTGTGAAGCAAGATACAATTCACTTAAAGATGAAAACAGATGGAAAGATCTTGATATAGTAAAGGTTATAAAGGAAGGAAAGGCTTTCCTACTTCTTGCAAATATGATTTTATCATCTTTTCAAAAAAGAATAGGAAAAAATCTTCAAGCCAAACCAGGCCTTGAAATGATTGAAGCAGTAAAATTAGCCACTGAAAAAGACAAAAATATTGTGCTTGTGGATAGAGATGTCAATATTACGTTGAAAAGAGCCTGGACACTTTCTAATTTCTCTGAAAAAATGAAGATTATTGAGGTTCTACTTGAAAGCATATTTTCAAATGAAAAGATTGAAAAGGATGAAATAGAATCATTAATGAAAGATGGTGATATGATAACAGAGATGATGAATGAATTGTCAAATAAATTGCCAAAAGTCAAAGAAGTTTTAATAGACGAAAGAGATTACTATATTGCCAATAAAATCTACAATTCAGAAGGCAAAAAGATTTTAGCCGTCGTTGGTAAAGGTCATATAAATGGAATAGTAAAATACCTTGAAGAAAAAAGATTTGAAAAATCAACAGAAGAGCTTGAAACAATCCCAAAAAGTTCAAAATTAAAAATAGGCCCATATATATTTGGTTTATTACTAATAGCGATATTTGTTTTAGGTTTTATGAAAGGCACAAAGGTTGGAGTTGATATGTTATATGCCTGGATCATAGCTTCTGGAATAACTACCTCAATAGCTGCTCTCCTCGTAATGGCACACCCTATTACAATAATTTTATCCTGGCTTGCAGCTCCAATAAAATTAATACTTCCACCAGTAAGTGCAGGAATCTTTCTTGCTCCAATAGAGGCGATTCTTAGAAAACCAAGGGTTATAGACTTTGAAAACCTGAGTGAAGATATCACAACATTTAAAGGCTTTATTAAAAACCGTGTTACCAGAATACTTTTACTCTTTGCTTCTGTTACTATGGGTGCAATAATTGGGCATACTATTGCCATAATCTGGATGACTAAAATCCTTGCTTCATAAAATATTTTTTCTTTTTTCCGAAAAATAGATTATGAAAATCTTATTTTTCCTACTTATCACTTTATATACTTTTTCAAGCAGGGCTTTTTCAAGCGACGGCACATTTTATGAAAGAGTTATTAAAATAGCAAAGGAATCTATCGGTTTAACGTATGTTCCAGCAGTAAAAGATAAAAAGTTTACCTCTGATTGCATCGGCTTTGTAAGATATGTTTATTATAAAGCAGGTGTCGATATTACTAAAATTTCAGGGAATGGAAGAGGTGGAGTAAGCTCTCTCTATGATGGAATGGATAAAAGAAACTGGATATATGATGATTTCCCACCAGCCCCGGGAGATTTAATCTTTTTCGATAATACCTACGATGCAAACAGGAATCGAAAGTGGGATGACGAACTTACTCATATCGGAATAATAAGTGGCTTTGGCAAACATAATACAATATTTTATATTCACTATGCAAGTGGAAAAATAAAAGAAGATAGAATAAATTTAAAATATCCAAATACTCATGCTTTTAGACAAAAGGATGGAAAATTGTATATTATAAATTCACACTTAAGAATAAACAGAGGGGAAGGATATAGGAAGAAAGAATATCTATCTTCCTCATTTTTTAGATGTTTTGGGAGAATACCAGTTAAGGAAAAGAAAAATGAATAAAACAAGAGTAAAAATTTGTGGAATAAAAAGTTACGAAATAGCAATAAAGGCGATTGAATGTGGTGTTGATGCACTTGGATTTGTTTTTTATGAAAAAAGCCCAAGGTTTATTGAACTTAATGATGCAAGAGAAATAATATCAAAACTACCTTCTCTTGTCAATAAGGTTGGAGTATTTGTTGATAAAAAATTAGAAGAAATTTTAAGAATCGTGGAATTCACTGGTATTGATACAATACAACTGCACGGTGAATATAATATTGATTTTATCTTTAAACTGAAAGAAAACATAAATTTACCAATCATCTATGCTTTAAGAAGAGAAAAATTATCTGAAATCGAAACACCGGAAATAAAATATATCTCAAATGAAGTCTCAAATATTCTTGTTGATAAAATAAGCAATACATCCTATGGAGGCACAGGAGAAAGTTTAATTATTGATGAGGTTAAGGATAGAGATTTTATAAAAAGAAAAGTCATTCTTGCAGGCGGAATAAATATATCAAACATAAAAGAAATTCTTTCAAAAATAAAACCCTTTGGGATAGACCTCTCAAGTGGAGTAGAAAAGGAAAAAGGTAAAAAAGATATTAAACTTATTGAAGAATTTTTTTCTTGCTTTACTCAATATCAATATCTTTAAGTATATTTATTGCCTCTTTTATATAAATATCTCTTGAAATCTGTTTAATCCACTCATCATGCTTAACTTTTGAATCTTCATCCTCTCCCGTATTTTTGTAATCCACCCACTTAGCAGAAATTTGTTGCGAATTTGTCTGTTCTTTAAGTAAACTCTCCGAAAGCCCTTTAATACTGTTATAAAATTCAAGTGCCCTATCAAATTTTAGTGGAGAAGGATTTTCGTTTCTTGTTTTAATCATATTAACGGTTTTATCAATATATTGAAAAGAAGAATTATTGCTAACCCTTTCCATACTTTTTTTCTTCAAATTTTCAAGGTCGTATTTAAAAGGCCATTTTTCATATTTAGCAGATCTAATTGTATCAAACTCAAGATGATATTTAAACTTATCTTCTCCCAAATCTATATACCCATAAACAGAAGGTAAAACTATGTCAGGGATAACACCTTTCTTCTGAGTTGAATCCCCATTGATCCTATAAAATTTTTGCTCTGTTATCTTTAAAGCTCCTAAGTAATTCGTACTTTCTTGGTTACTTGAAATATAAACACCTAAATCAATAAGATTCTGCACAGTACCCTTGCCAAAAGTTTTTGTTGAACCTACAATTATAGCCCTTCCGTAATCCTGTAAAGCAGCAGCAAAAATCTCTGAAGCTGACGCACTCATCTCATTAACAAGAACAATCATTGGTTTATCAAAATAACAATTTGGATCCTGATCCATCAAAGTCTGGACAAAACCTATACTATGTTTAACCTGAACTACCGGACCATTTTTAAAGAAAATTCCAGAAATATTTATAGCATCGAGTAGGGAACCACCTCCATTATTTCTCAAATCAACTATTAAACCATCAACATTCTCATTATTAATCGCCTCGATTGCATAAAGCATATCTTCTGTAGAATTTCTTAACTCCTTTCCCTTAAAATCTCTATAGAATGATGGTAAATATATATATCCAAATTTTTTATCTTTATCTTTTAGTATTGAAACTTTGGCATAACTATCTTCAAGAACTACTTTCCCTCTGATTATAGGAATAACTGTTATCTGACCATCTGGCTTCTTAACTGTAAGCCTAACTTCTGTACCTGCCTTACCCCTTATCAACCTGACAACTTCATTAACAGGCATATTAACCACATCAACTGGTTGAGAATTGCCCTGCCCTACTTTTAAAATTATATCTCCAGCTTTAAGTAATTTTTGCTTTGCAGCTGGACCTCCAGGAATAATCTCCTGAACTTTTATATATTCTCCTTCCTCTCTCAATTGAGCACCTATTCCTTCAAACGAACCGGTCATATTTATGTCAAAATCTTCCTTCTCACTTGGCGGAAAATATTCTGTATGATTATCAAAGCTAGATACTATTGAATTCACAAATCTATTGAAATAATTTTTATCATTTAATCTTCTTTCAAGCATTTTAAGTGTTTCTCTTTTTACTTCACTTCTTGCCTTTTCTTCATCTTCTTTTGTATATTCTTTTCTCTTTTGTGAATCAAGTGTTATAATAATTTTAGAAAGCACATCATTCTTTAAAAGTTTTCTCCATAATTCCTTCTTTTCTTCTAAACTGACTGGATAATCCCTCTTTTTCGAATCAAGGATAACCTCTTCATCAACACTAAAATCAAAAGGTTTATCAAGAATATCAGAAATAATATTTGAAGTTTCTAATATTCTGGAAATAAGTATATTTGTACTTTTATGGAAGAAAGAAAAATCCTCATCTTTCAATTTATTATCAAAATCTCTTAAATTCTTTTTCAGTTCATCAATATCAGATTTTATGAAAAATCTCTTTGTTCCATCAAGGCTATCAAGATATAATTCAAAAAATCTCTGAGGATATTTTCCCTTTATTTCATCATAGGCATAATGCCTTCTTAAAAGTGTAGATAATTTATTTACAAGAAAACCTTCCTGCGTTTTTGAGTTATCTGAGTAAGAAAATATACAGCTAAAAAACAAAAAAATAATAAAAAATAAAATCCTTTTCATAAACGCTAATTCTCCCTCATAAATTATATTTATATCTTAACTCTTTATAATACAAAAAGCAAGTTTTATTTAAATTAGCTATTCTTCCTTTTTTTCCATACTTTCAACAATCTTTTCTGCTTCATCAAACGCCACACTCACAACCTTAGAAACACCAAGCTCTTCCATAGTTACTCCATAAAGTGCATCACAAACTTCAAGGGTTGACTTTGAGTGGGAAACAATAATGAACTGACTGGTCTCTTTAAAATCCTTAAGCAAGGATTTGAATCTTTCAATATTATCATCATCTAAAGGGGCATCCATTTCATCAAGAATCACAAAAGGTGTTGGCTTAAGATATAGAATAGAAAATATAACAGCAATAGCCACAAGTGCCCTCTCTCCTCCAGAAAGAAGAGAAATAGACTGAAATTTTTTACCCGGTGGTTCTGCCATAATATTTATACCGGTATTTAATATATCATCCTTATTTTCAAGAACAAGATCAGCTCTTCCACCATCAAATAGTCTGGCAAAAATCTTCTTAAATGCCTTTCTTATTTCTTCAAAAGAACTGATAAATTTCTCCTCACTTTTCTCATTTGTTTCTCTAATTAAATTTTCTATATCTGAAATAGCTCTTTCTATATCATTTTTTTGAGAGGTTAAAAATTCATATCTTTCTCTTGCATTTTGATACTGTTCTATAGCAAGGAAATTTATCTCTCCAAAACTCTGCATCATCTCTCTACATATAGCTATCTCTTTTGATAGAGAATCAAAATTGTCCCCTTCTTTAGCCATAACTTCTTCAATATTAGTATTATAATTCTTGAATACATTTTCTATAGTAGTCTCAAGAAAGGCTCTTCTTTCAGAAATTGCATTTTCCACATTTAATATACTTCTTTCAACCTTCTGACAATTATTCTCTAATTCTTTTATTTCAGAAAATAAAAACTTTCTCTGTTTGTCAAACCCATCAAGATTTGTTTTTAAACTCTCTATCTCTTTAGATATCTCTTTCAGTTTTAACTCTAACTTTTCATTCTCAAGACTTTCTCCCGTAATCCTTGTATCAAGTTCTGCTATCACATCTTCAATATTCTTTCTATCCTTTTCATATCCTTCTTTCATTTTCTCAATTTCTAAAAGCTGTGATTCGATTCTCTTTATCTCAATACCAGTAGATTTTTTCTTTTCTTCAATCCGTGCATAATCTATCTTTAGCCTATTCAAATCATCAAAATATGCACCTCTCTCTTCTCTTAATTCTTTTATCTTTTCTTCATAATCATCTATTATCTTCATTATAGATTCAAGTTTTAATTGTTTTTCTTTAATATTATTTGAGAGATCTACAATTTTATTTTCTATCGCTTTACTATCTTCAATCGTTAAAGATATTTCTTTTTCAACTTTATTCTTCTCTTGAATTAACTGATTAAACTCAAACTCTGTTCTGTCATAATTCTTCTTTATTTCTTCTTTGACAGTTGTTAACTCTTTTATCTTTTCATTTATTCTTTCGATTGTAATTCTATTCTCAGATATAGTATGCTTTAATTCTTCTATCTTTTCCTGAATTTGTTCCTTCTTTAAATAACCCTGTTCGTCATTATATATTATGTTAAGAATTTCTTCATAATATCCCTGATATTCTTTAAAAATTTCTCTGAGTTTATCGATGTGACTAACAATTGATTCTTTCCCTTCTCCTTTTTCTATCTTTTCTTTTAACTCTAACATTAATCTATCAAGTGTTAAATCATATTCTCCTTTCCTGCCCGTAAACTCTTTTAGTTTATTTGCCTGTTTTTCAAGGGAAGCTAAAATTATTTTATCAAGCCCTTTAAGTTCAACTTCGAGCTTTGAAATCTCCTGTTCAAGTAGTTTGTTTTCTTCTTTAGTCTTTTCTTCGATTTTTCTGTTTTCCTGTATTTCTCTAACAATATTATCAACTTCCTCTTTCTGCTTATCCAGACCTTTCTTTTTAATTTCGTAATTTGTATTCTGTTCCTCTAACATTAATTCAAGAGTTTTTTTCTTCTCCCATGCTTTTTCTAACTCTTTACGATAGTTCTCAAGCATCGTTTGAGAAGAAATAATTTCTGTTCTAACTTTATCAATATCATCCTTTGAAACCATTCTATTAAAGCCAATATTTTTTGATTCATTAAGGAGGTTGCTATCGAGTCTTTTTATCTCTGATTGGAAGTTATCAATTTTACTTTGAATCTCTGATAATCTCTCACTAAATTCTTCTCTCTTCTCTTCAAGCTCGTCAAATTCTTTCATTTTTTCTTCAAGTTCACTTCTTAGTGCTTTTTCTCTTAAAATGCCAACTTCAAGTTTTGAAGCCATATTTTTAATCTGTTCTGATAGTAAATTTTTTTTATCTATATAGCCTGAAATTCTAACTTTTGTCTCTCCAAAATTTTTTTCGAGTTTAGAATATTCCTCTTTTGTTACATTATATTTATTTTCTAACTCTATAATGGAATTTTCAACACTTATCAATTCTTGCTCAAGTTTTTCTTTTTTTATAAATAATTCTTTTTGTTTTTCTACCAACTCTGACTTTTGTCTATTTTTAGTTTCTATTTCTTTCTTGAAGTTTAAAACTCTCAAAGCTTCAAACCTTAGCTCAAGATCTCTAAGCTTTGCCTTAACTTCATTGTAGTTTTGAGCAACTTCTGCCTGTGCTTTTAGACTTTCGACCTCTTTTTCAAGGTTTATTATTATGTCATTAACTCTTGCAAGATCCATTTTTGAGGCTTCAAGTTTTCTTTCTGCCTCTTCTTTTCTAAACTTAAACTTAGAAATACCTGCAAAATCCTCAAAAAGAACCCTTCTCTCCTCTGGTGATTCTGAAAGAAGTCTATCAATCTTTCCCTGTTCAAAAATAGCATAACTATCTCTACCAATTCCAGTATCAAGAAATAATTCTACAATATCTTTAAGCCTTACTTTCGATTTATTTATAAAATATTGTCCTTCACCCGAACGAAACATTCTTCTTGTTATTTCTACCTCTGAGTAATCTATTGGTAACCATTTGTTTTCATTATCAAAAACAAGTGAAACCTCTGCCATGCTACCGGGAAGTCTATTTTTCGTACCATTGAAGATAACATCTTCCATCTTTTCACCACGAAGACTTTTCGCACTCTGTTCACCTAAAACCCATTTTACAGCTTCTACAATATTTGATTTACCAGACCCGTTTGCACCAACAATACCAGTTATTCCATCGACAAATTCAATTTCGGTTTTCAAAGGAAAAGATTTGAATCCTTGTAAAATTATTGATTTAAGATATCTTGCCATTTTCACTCCACTGATTTAACTTAAAGAAGTAAAATTATATTAGAGAAATGATTTTTTGTCAAACTAAGAAAAACAAAAAAAGGTGTCTGGGGTTACCAGACACCTTAAGGTTTATTTCTTGTTTGCTTCCTGAGTTCGTTTCTTTTCCTGCTGATAGAGATAGATATTTTCTATAAGTCTCTTCTCTTCTGCTTCCTGTTTTCTTAACATTCTCTTCGTTATTATACCCCAGACCTCTTCATCTTTAATATCATCTTCACCATCAACAAAGTATGGAGTATATTCTATTTCCATAGAAGCAATATAAGTAACAAAATCACCACCAATCTGATCTGCCGGTCTATATATCACAATAGAATCAAATACAAGATAAGGAATATCATAAGGATATAAAGGTTCTCTTCTCAATTTCTTAGCATTTATATTCTCTGTGAAATTTGGATTATTAAATGTAAGTTTTCTCCAACCATCAAAATAAATCCAGCCCATAAAGAACTCATGAATATTCTCAAATCTATCTTTCATTCTTATAGCAAGGCCATAGTTAAAATTCCTTCCATTTACCCATACAGAGACACTTTTAACCTCAGACACATTTGGTATAACACCATTTTCAGCATTAATAAATTGTCCATTTGTATCATAGATTTTAATAGGAAATGGTGGCTTTATAAGGGCATATGAGTTATTATTCCATTTTGGAAAATGAATTCTAACCCCTAAAGTATTTCCAAATCTCTGACTCTTAACACTTTTACAGTAACTTAAAATCTTATTTTTTATATCTGCTGAACTCTCTCCCAATTCAACCTGCCAATTATTAAGCATATAATCTTCATAACCAACAACAAGTTTTGGATAACCATCAACATTTGTTATATAACTTTCCTGAGGTTCAGAAAATTGAGTTTTAACCTTTTCATCATAAGTGTTAAAGTCTATAATTGTTCTTCTTATTGCACTAAAACTTGTAGCCACAAAACACAAAAATAAAAATGATAAACATAATGTCTTCCTCATATTTTATCTCCCATTTTTTATATTTACATTTTATTTAATCGGCATAACTAAAAATTGGTTTATTTTTTTCCTTTTTTTTCTTGATTAATTTTATTTTTGCTTTAAAATTTATCTATCATATAAATTGAAAGGAATTTTTATGAGAGATGTTTTTCTAAAATTTTCAATAGGGCGAACTTTTACTCTTGAAAAAGAACTTGATTATTCAGAAAATAACGATATACCATATTTAATATTTTTCGATAAAAATCTCCTTACAAAATATTTTGAAATTTCAGAAAAGAATCTTAACAATCTAAAAGCCTTCTATGTAAGTCCAAGACCATTAGGAATAGAAAAAGTTACAAAAGTATGGAATTATTTTCATGTAATTTTAATCGATAGTGAAGAATTAAAAGAGTTTTTTTTACATAAAATCTGCCCAAAAATTGGGGAAATTTCCTTTCCGGAATTTCTGGTAATGATAGAAAAAGCCCCCTCCACAAATAGTATAATAATTGACGTAAATAAAAAGCTATGTTCGATATTTTATATAGAAGTTCTTGATAAAATAATTCCAGTAACTTATGCTCCCTTTAATTATTCTCACCTCACTATAGAAAAAGAAATAAAAAACACAATTTTATCTTTTGGAAATGAAAAGAATTTTACTATGTCAATATTGAGAAATAAAGAAATCACAATTTCACCAAATTTCGGAGAATTATCAAACCTTTATGAAATAGATGCTCTTGAATTTTTAATAAAATCAATGATTTCAAATGAAAAGGGGCATATCAAGTTCTTACAGGAAGAAGATAATCATTCTGTCCTTGATAATCTCTCATTAAAACACATAAATCCAAATAATATATCACAGGTAAATCATATCTTTGCACATTTTATCAATTTAATCTATGATAACGAAATAAATAATGAAAATATTATAGGTATAATATATGATAGCATAAGCTATAATTCAAAAGATGAAATAACAGGAAGTGAAATTGTTTTTGGAAATAAAAAAGAAATGAAGTCTATCGGAAAATGGAAACCAATCCCACTACCCGGCGGCGATATTGCAAACATCGAACCCTGGAGAATCGCCCTTGGAGCATTAAAAGAACTATTAAAATTCGATCTTGATTCCTTAGAATTACCAATTGTAAAAAATGTAAAGGATAATCCTCATTATAGTTATTTATTCGATGCTATAAATAAGAATGTAATTTCATACTCCCTTTCTTCAAGTATGCACCATATAATAGCAGCGATTGGAGAAATATTATTTTTTGAAGGAACATTAAAAAATTTTGACTACTTTGAAATGCTACTTGATGAAACATTAAAATCAAACACAAATGAATACTACGATCTTCCGATAGCAAAGGATGAGGATTGTTATTATATTGATACATATGAACTTATCAGAAATATACTCAAAGATACATTTGAACAAAAGGACAAACATACAATATTCAGAATAGCTTTAAATTCTATTTTATTTAATACTGTCAAACTTCTAAAAATAATCTCACGCGAATTTTCTACAAAAAATGTTGGAATATCTGGAGAAATTTTTAAACACCCAAACATTCTGAAAGTAACACTTGAAACTTTAGAAAAAGAAGGCTTTAAACTTTATCTTCCAAAAAACATCCCGCTTGATGACTCTGCTTTATCAGTAGGACAAATACTCTATCATACACTACTGGAATGAACTGTCATTTCTGAAAGTTTTAGGATAAGTTTTGTTAAATTTTCAAGGTCTTCTATCTCAATATATTCTTCTGTAGAGTGAATATTCATCATTCCAATCGACAGAGTAAGAGCTTTTATACCATTTTGGTTGTAAATATTTGTATTACTCCCTCCGCCTGTTTTTTCATATATAGGTTTAATATTCATAGAAAGAAGAGCTTCTGTCACATACTTTACAACATCATCACTTCTGTTATAATTAAATCCTTTATACATCTCTGTAAGTTCAATATCAATATTAATAGCCTCTTTCTTACAAATTGAAACTAACTTTTCCACATAAGATTTTAGTTTCTCAATATCTTCAAGACTATGAGAGCGAAATTCACCTGTTATTTCACATTCTTCTGCAACTATATTTGTAGCCTTTCCACCATCTATAGTTCCTACATTGGCAACTGTATTTTTATTAATTTTACCCTGGGGAAGTTTTGAAACTATTTTCGCCGCTATTTTTATAGCATTGACACCCTTTTCTGGTTCTATACCAGCATGACTTGCCTTACCTTTAACCTTGATTTTATATTTATAATGATAAGGTGCTGCTATTATTATTCTCCCAACCTTATCATGTGAATCAAGGACAAAACCAAAATCTGGATTTATAAGAGAAAAATCAAAATTCTTAATGCCAAAAAGCCCAATTTCCTCTGCAGAAGTAAAAAGAAAATAGAGATCCCCATGAGGAAAGTTTGCTTTAACAATTTCTTCTATTGCAATTATCATCGAAGCGACGGCCGCCTTATCATCCGACCCAAGTATTGTATTACCAGAACTATAAATCTTTCCCTCTTTTTCTTTAACTACTGGGATAATCCCTCTACCGGGCTCAACAGTATCAACATGGGCATCAAAAAAAATAGCTTTTCCACCTTTTGTATTAGCTGGTATTTTAACAATGAGATTACCAGAAGATAATCCAAGTTCCTCTACAGTATATTCTTTAAATATTTTTTCGCAATTTATACCATTTAAACGTTTATCAATATATTCAAAAACCCTTTTTTCTTTAAGAGAGATTGAATCAATTTTTGCCAACTCAATAAACTCATTTACTACTCTGTCACGTAGATTCATAACTTTACCTTATTTATATAATTTTCTAATAATATTAAGTCACTTTTTGTAGTTATCTTTATATTAAATCTACTATTCTCTAAAACTGAAACAGAATGTCCCATATATTTTATGAGTTGAGAATCGTCCGTAAAGTCAACTTTACCTTCTCTAAAAGCAATTTCATGAGCTTTATATATTAAATCAAACTTAAAAACCTGTGGTGTCTCAATATTATAAACCCTATCTCGTGGAATATAACCTTTTACTTCACCATCAAAAACTTCACATAAACTTGAATTAACCTTAGAAACAGGAATAACAGCCCCTTTCTCCATAACCATATTAAACATCTTAACAACAAGTTCAACATCAAAAAGCGGCCTTGCACTATCGTGTATAGCCACAAAATCAACACTCTTATCCAATAGATATGTTAGTCCATTCTTCACAGAGAGCTGTCTTGTATCACCACCACTCACTACAGGAAGATTATACTCATCCTTAAGCTCTGAAATATAATCTTTATGACAAACAATAACAACCTCATCTACAAGTTTCAGAAACTTCTCAATACTATAATCTATAACCTTTTTACCATTAAGTAACAAAAACTGTTTGGGTTTCTCACCTCCAAACCTTTTTCCTTCTCCACCAGCAAGAATTATTGCTGCTTTTCTCATAAATTATTTTTGTGGAACAAGTGGTAAATTATTATCTTCTTTATTTTGAGATTCTACTGGAGCTTCCTGTTGAGTAGATTGCTCAACTTTTTGAGCTTTTTCTCTGCCTCGTGCTAAACGTTCATTTCTCACATATACAAAACCTATCAAAAAAGCTAAAAGAAAGAAAGTTCCTACCATCCATTTTGTTATCTTAACAAGCACTTCATTTGTTTTCGCTCCAAAAACACCCATTGCAAAATCGCTTCCCAACATCCCGGATTGTGCTCCACTACCGCTCTGCATAAGAATTAAAGGAACAAGAAGAACAACCACTATAACAAACAACACAATCAATAAGGTAATCATCTATCGCCTCCGATCTCTTCTTATAAGATTATTTTTTATTTTAACACATTTACTCAATAATGTAAAATAATTTATGTGTCAATTTTTATCTGAATGTTAAAAAATAGAGGCTGACTGGCTGTCAGCCTCTTCGCTACGCTACAACCGTCCTCTGGATAGAAGACGCAAGAATTTTGGTCAAATCTCTCAGGGGTTAGAATCGGCAAAAACTTATCCTCTTGATTTCGGTAGTCAAAATCGTTCGGTAGAATTTTATCAGCCCACTGATAAAATTCTACCTCACTCATAGGTAGTATCAACAGTTTGCCTCAACGAGGCACGTCCTGTGCCTCTTAGCACAGCATTCGACCAAAATTCTTGCTTGCTAAAGAAGTAAAACCAGAGGGACTGAATGAAAGAAAAAAATAAAATAAAAAATTTGGATTAAAATTGACACAAGGCTAAAACAAAAGACTACCACTTAAACCAAACTTTATAAACTTTATAACTTTATAACTTTCAACTGATATACTGTTACAAAACTGCCTCCTTCTATTTTAAATAAAATTCAATTTTTTTCCTCTTTAAATATTGACAAATAAAAAGTTAGTCTTATAATAAAGTATTATCGGAGGAATTATCTATGAAGAGATTTTTATTATTACTTATTCTCATTTTATTATCATGTAACCCAGAAAAGAAAAAAATAACTGTAGGAGTAGATGAATTTTTCCCTCCAATGACTTTTAGAGAAAATAATGAATTAAAAGGTATAGATATAGATTTAGCCAAAGAAGTTTTCAAAAGGTTGGGATATGAAGTTGAATTTAAGCCTGTAGAATGGAAAAACATTATAACTGAATTAGAAAATAAAAACATAGATATAATTTGGAGTGGATTAAGCATAACAGAAGAAAGAAAAAGTAAAATTGATTTTTCTATTCCATATATAGAAACGAAACAAGTAATACTCGTAAAAGTAACCTCAAAGATCGAGATAAAATCAGATCTTATTAATAAAAAAATTGGTGTGCAGATTGGTTCCACAGGAGAACAAGCTCTTGAAAAAGAAAACAATCTAAAAAATAAAAATAAAATTTTTAAATACGAAAATGTAGAAAATGAAATAAGTGACCTTGAAAATGGGAAATTAGACGCAATTATTATAGACGAAATTGCTGCAAAATATTTTCTTGCAGGTAATGCCACAAAATTCAGAATCTTAAGTGAACATTTAGGCTATGAAATATTTGCAATCGGTTTAAGGAAAGAAGACACAATTCTAAAAGAAAAAATAAACAAAACTCTCCTCTCAATAATGAAAGATGGTACAGAAGCAAAAATACTTAAAAAATGGCTTGGAGAAAATAAAATTTTAGCTGACTACTTAAAAAGAAGTAAAATTTAGCTTTTCTTAGCCTCTTCTTCCTTTTTCATCTCTTCTGCTTGCTTTTTTGCCTTTTCATACTCATTCGGAGGTAGAAAATCATAGTGTGAAAATTCCATCTCAAATCTACCCCTTCCACTTGTAATACTATTCAAAACAGGTGAGTAAGAAAGCATTTCGCTATAAGGAACAAGAGCATTTATAACCGTCACATCTTCTGAAATTTTATCCATGCCAAGCACCCTACCTCTTCTTGTGCTTATATCATTCATAATTGCACCAATATCATCTTCATTTACATATACTCTTGCTTTTGTAATAGGTTCAAGGATAGCAGGTTTTGCCGCCTCAATTGCAAGTTTGGTAGCAAAAAATCCAGCTATCTTAAATGACATATCAGATGAATCAACTTCATGATAAGAACCATCATAAACAGTAACTTTAAGATCAACCACAGGATAACCAGCAACAACCCCGCTCTCACAGGCTTCCAGTGCTCCTTTTTCTATTGCTGGTATATAATTTTTCGGTATAGCTCCCCCAAAGATTTCCTCTTCAAATTTAAAACCTTCATTTCTGCCTAATGGTTCTATTCTCAAGTAAACTTCCCCATATTGACCATGTCCACCTGATTGCTTCTTATGCTTATAGTGACCTTCAGCTTTTGTAGTAATAGTTTCTTTATATGCAACTCTTGGAGTTTTTATATCAAAATTTAGCCTGTATCTTTTCTTTATATTATCAAAAATAAGCTTTGCTTGTGTTTCTCCAATACAAGAAACCACCATCTCTTTTGTAATTTCGTTATATGAATATTCAAAAGTAGGATCTTCCTGTGCTACCAGATGAAATACTTCTGCAAGTTTATCTTCATTCTTTCTATCAGCCGAATGGATTGCAACAAAATATGATGGCATGGGGAATCTAACTGGTTCATACTGAAGTGGTTTTGATGGATCTGTAATTGTATCTCCTGTCCCAAGAGAATCAATTTTTGTAAGTACCGCAATATCACCGGCTTCAAGAGTGTTTATTTCTTTTAAGTTTTTACCATTCATCATATAAAGGTGATTAACTTTTTCCTTTACACCTTTATTCACATTATAAATTTCATCTCCAACATTTAGCTTACCTGATCTTATTCTACAATATGAAATCTTTCCCGCAAAAGGATCTATCCTTGTCTTAAATATAAAACCACTAAAAGGTTCTTCTGGATCAGGATGCCTCTTTATAGTCTGTTCTGGATGATAATGATCAAATCCTATCACTTCACCTATATAAAGTGGAGAAGGAAGCAATGAAATAATATCATCAAGTAAATCTAAAACACCAATGTTATTCAATGCACTTCCACATACGACTGGAATAAATTTATTGTTTAAAGTACATGTTCTCACTCCCTTTTCAACCTCATCGACTGTTAATTCTTCTCCATTAAGATATTTTTCTATAAGACTATCATCTGTTTCTGCTACAACATCAAAAAGCTTCTCAGAATATTTAGCTACTAATTCAGACATTTCAGCTGGTATATCTCCATATTTCACACCATTCTTATCAGCATAAACAGCTTTTCTATGTATTAAATCAACTGTACCTTTAAAATCAGTACCTTTACCAATCGGTAACTCTATTGGAATTACCGGTTTTTTAAATTTCTGTTCAAGCTCTTCTGCAACGGCAAAGAAATCTGCTTTTTCATCATCCATCTTGTTTATGAAAACCATTCTAGCTATTTGATAATCGTCCGCAAAATGCCAGTCTTTTTCAGTATCTATAGTTATCCCATCTACTGCACTTACTACAAATATTATACCTTCTACTACCCTAAACACACTTCTAACTTCAGAAACAAGATCCGGAAGGCCGGGTGTATCAAATATATTTATTTTTATATCTTTCCATTCTGTATAAGCAAGAGATGTCTTTATTGACATTTTTTTCTCAATTTCTTCTTCATCATAATCCATAACAGTTGTCCCTTTATCCACATTTCCCATTTGTTGAATCTGTCCACTTGAAAATAGTAAAGCTTCGGCAAGAGTTGTTTTTCCTGCATTTGGAGCCCCAGAGAGAGCAATATTTCTTATCAATTTTGGGTCATAAATTTTTCCCATAAACTCCTCCAGATTTTTTTCTTAATATATAATATCATTTTTTTGAAATTTGTAAAGAAAAATATTGTTTATTAAATTTAAAAAAATTTTATTCTTTTTCATATTAAGATTATAATATAAGTAATATTTGAGGAGAGTATTATGAACAATGATAAATTTAAACTTGTCAGATTTCCTAAGGACGCATATATCTTAATGGAAGGCGAAGAAAACAGAGGTGAGTTTTTCATTATAAAAAATGGCAAGGTGAGTATTTATAACCCTCATTTTATTGAAAATGATTCTACAACGATTCTTGGAGTGGGCGAATTCTTTGGAGTTATACCCTGCATGGCAAAAAGAAATAACATGGAAACTGTAAAAGCATTAACAGATGTAGAGGCAATCTGTGTGAAATACGAACAGTTCCCAAAACTGATTAACAAAAATGCTGCCATTGCACTTAAAATGATAAGATATTTCAGTAAAGAATTAAGATATTATGATGAATTACTTGGCAAAGTTCTCATTGATTCTCCAGCATTTAAAGAAGATATAAAAGAAGATATCCTATATCATCTTGGAAACTATTATTATAAAAAAAATAATTTTGAAACTGCCTTTATTGCCTTTAAAAAATACATAGAAAATTCAAGCAATAATAGTTTAAAAGAAGAAGCAACTTTAAAACTACAAAAAATAGCTAAAGTAAAACTAAAAGAACCAAAGATAGAAGGAAAAAATATTATTTATGAAGATAAACAACTCATTTTCCTTGAAGGAGAAATAGGAAACGAGCTTTATGTAATTCAAGAAGGTAGGGTTAAAATAACCAAATTACTAAATGATGAAGAAATTTTACTTGATATACTTAAGAAAGGTGATATTTTTGGAGAAATGGCAATAATAGAGAATAAACCAAGAAATGCTTCTGCATTTGCAGAAGGCAATGTAAAACTTATGGCAATAAAAAAAGAAGGATTTGAAAGCATAGTATCTTCTTATCCACTTGTTGCAACAAGAATTATTGAACTTCTATCAGAAAGAATCTGGATAATATATAGACAGCTAATGAATATGTTTATCACTTCACCAGAAATAAAGATTTACGATGCCCTTTATACGCAACTTCTAAAAAATAGAATTAATCCAGAAGAAAAGAGAAGTTATACCTTTTCCTTTGGTGTAGAAGATTTACTAAAATTTGTAAAGCTTGCAAATAATGAAGGATATACAAGCTGGCTTAACATAAAAACAAATGATAAAAATATAGCCATAACTCCAAATGGAAAAATACAATACCTTGATATTTCTAAACTAAGTGGAAAAATAAACTTTATCCTTAGAGAAAAAGAAATTAGAGAAAATAAGAAAAAGTTTTCCCAGATAATTTCTGAATAAATTATTAAAAACACTTGATAAAAAAGAAAATTTAATGTAAGCTAAAATAAAGGGGTTTTAATGCTTGCAAAAAGAATAATTCCATGCCTTGATATTAATAAAGGAAGAGTAGTAAAAGGTGTTAATTTCGTCAATCTCATCGATGCTGGTGATCCAGTAGAAAACGCCAAAGTTTATAATGAAGAAGGTGCAGATGAGTTAGTTTTTCTTGATATTACAGCTACCTATGAAGAAAGAGAGATAATGGTTGAAGTAGCTAAAAAAGTAGCAAAAGAAATCTTTATTCCCTTTACTGTAGGTGGTGGTATCAGAACTCTTGAAGATATTAGAAATCTACTCAAAGCTGGAGCTGACAAAATTTCTATAAACTCCGCAGCCGTAAAGAACCCTGACTTTTTAGAAAAGGCAGCTAAAGCTTTTGGTAGCTCAACGATTGTTGTTGCAATTGATGCAAAAAGGGTTGAGGCTAACCACTGGCATGTGTTTGTAAGCGGTGGCAGGATAGATACAGGCATTGATGCCATCGAATGGGCAAAAAAGGTGGAAGAACTTGGTGCTGGAGAAATACTCCTCACTTCAATGGACAAAGATGGCACAAAAGCTGGTTATGACTTAGAACTCATAAGAAAAATAGCAGATAGTGTTAGTATTCCAGTTATAGCTTCTGGAGGAGCAGGTAAAAAAGAAGATTTTCTTTATGCATTTACCGAGGGAAATGCAAGTGCTGCACTTGCCGCTTCATTATTTCACTTTAGGGAATTATCAATATTTGAAATTAAGGATTTTTTAAGAAAAAACAATATACCTGTAAGGTTAGATTATCTAACTTAAGGAGTTAATCTTTGAATAAAAAGTTTGATTTAAGTGTCTTATATGTAGAAGATGAAGCTCTCATTAGGATCGAAGTTGAAGAACTATTAAAACAGCTCGTAGATAAACTTTATGTAGCAGAAAATGGATTAGATGCCCTTGAAATTTTTAAAAATAATAGAATTGATTTAATTATCACAGATATAAAAATGCCAAAAATGGATGGTTTAACCCTTGCAAAAGAAGCAAGAAAAATTAATCCCGATATTCCGATTATTATCACTACAGCCTTTAGTGATGTTGAATATCTTCTTCAATCACTTGAAATTGGAATAAACCAATATATAGTTAAACCCATCTATATAGATAAAATAATTGATTCTTTAAACAAAGTTTATGAAGTTAAAATTTTAAACAAAAAGCTTGAAAGTACAAGAAACATATTATCAGAATATAAAAATGCTATAGATCTTGTGGCAATAGTTTTCAAAACTGACCCCAATGGCATCATTCAATATGTAAACGAAGCCTTCTGTAATACATTTAACGTTTGTAGAGAAGAAATCATAGGAATTTATGTAAACGAACTTCTTAAACTCAAAAATGAAAATTTCAACTTTGAAGAAATAAAAAAAGAAATATTAGATAAAGAAAAATGGATAAAAACAGTCGAATTTCATGAACAAACAAAAAATAACGAAATATACATAAACCTGATCTGTCTTCCCATAGTAGATAATGAAACTAATGAAATAATGGAATATATATTTATAGGAACAAATGTAACCGATACTATAAGAAAAGAAAAAGAATTACTTAAACAACTTTACACAGACAATCTAACAGGCTTGCCAAATAGAGTTAAATTAATAAACGACCTATCAGAAGATAAAATTAGCTATCTTATGATAATAAACATTGATTCTTTTAGAGAAATAAATGATTTTTATGGTGTGGGAATTGGAGATTTTATTCTTAAAGAAATTGCAAATAGGCTTTTAATTTATGAAAATGATAAAAGATATAAGGTTTATAAACTATCCTCTGATGAATATGCTATAATAACAAAAGAAAACTTAACAAAAGAAGAAATCTTAGAGCTTTCTGAGTTCATAAGAAATATAATAACAGAAGAAAAATATAGATATGAAGATAACGTAATTTACATCTCTGTTACCATTGGCGTATCTTCAGGAGAAACAAAAGAAAATGAAGAACTTATTCCAGTCAAACAAAATATCCTCTTAAAAGCAGATATGGCATTAAAAAAGGCAAAAAGTATAAAAAAATCAATACTTCTGTATGATGAAAGCATAAATATTTTTGAAGAATTTCAAAATAATATCCTATGGACAAAAAAGCTTAAAGATGCAATCTACACAGATAGAATTGTCCCGTTTTATCAACCAATAGTTAACAATAAAACTGGAAAAATAGAGAAATTCGAAAGTTTAGTTAGAATGCTCGGTGAAAATGGTGAAATAGTTTCACCTGCCTATTTTCTTAATATCTCCAAAAGAAATAGATTATATGAATTTATAACTAAAAAAATGCTTGAAAAAATAGAAAAAGATTTTAATGAGTTATCATATGAGGTTTCTTTCAATCTATCTATAGAAGATATAAACAATAACGAAACAAGAAATTATATAATCAATTATCTAAAAACTAATCCATCTTTTGCTAAAAAGTTAGTAGTTGAATTTACAGAAACAGAAGAGATTGATAACTACGAAATGGTAAATGATTTTATAGATGAGCTAAAAAATTATGGCGTAAAAATAGCAATTGATGACTTCGGAAGTGGATATTCAAACTTTGACCATATAATAAAACTCAATGTAGATTATCTAAAAATTGATGCCTCCATAATAAAAAACCTATCGAATAACAAAAATTCTCAACTTCTTACTGGATTTATTGTAAATTTTGCAAAATCAATATCTATATCTACAATTGCTGAATTTGTATCTACAAAAGAAGTATATGAAAAAGTCGTAGAACTTGGTATTGACTATTCTCAGGGTTTTTACCTTGGCGAACCAAAACCACTTGAACTAATCCTTCCAAATTTAAAAAATTAACTACTTCTAAAACAAAAAAAGTTTTTGAATTATGAATTAAAAAATAACTTTATTTTTTTATTCTTTCATTGTATAATTAAAAGTAAATTTGAGAGGAGTGCTAAAATGAATTTAATATTTTATATAATATTTTTGATTTGTGTTTATCTTTTTGCTTCAATACCTTTTGGATTTATATATTCACTTTTACGAGGAGTTGATATAAGAAAAATAGGTTCAGGTAATATAGGTGCTACAAATGTAAGTAGACAGTTTGGATTTTTAGGCGGTTTTGTTCCTGTTTTTATCTTTGATTTCGTAAAAGGTGCTCTACCTATAATCATTGTGAGGATAATCGGAGTAAGTTTTATTAACATCGATTTAGCAATGATTATAGCGGGGTTTATCGCTGGTTTAGGACATATTTTTCCTATTTATCTTAAGTTTAAGGGTGGTAAAGGTGTAGCAACATTTGCTGGAGTTATATCGTTTATAGCCCCTCTTCAGTTCTTATTTACTATGATAGTTTTTTTAACTGTTTTGATGATTGCAAGGTTAATAGTTTATATAAAGGATAAAGAATACAGAAATATTGAAGAAGATCCTTTTAAGATCTATTTCTCTAAAATTAGTAAGGTGGTCTGGATTTCTTCAATAAGTGCTGGTATTTCTTTACCTATAATTGTCTATATTACTGAACCTCACAGGATTTATTTAAACATATTGTGTATATTAATCGCAATAATAATCGTATTTAGCCATAGAAAAAATTTCATCAACACAGCAAAAAAACAATAATCGGAGAAGGTATGGATTTAATCAAACTAACAGTAAAAGATATAATAAAAGGTCTTAGAGAAAAAAGATTTTCTTCTTTTGAATTAACTTCCCAATTGATAGAAAACATAAAATCTGACCAAAAAGATAAAAATTCTCTAAATTCTTATATATACATAATGGAAGAAGAGGCTTTAAAAAAAGCAAAAGAGGCTGATAAACTTTTAGAAAATGGACAGGCAACATTACTTACAGGAGTTCCTTTAGGCATAAAAGATAACATAAATATACAAAACATTCCAACCACATGTGCTTCAAAAATTTTAGAAGGATACATAGCATCCTATGATGCTACTGTTATTGAAAAACTTATAAGAAAAGAAAATATGATACCTCTTGGCAAACTAAACATGGATGAATTTGCAATGGGTTCTTCAAACGAAACATCAGCTTATGGTATAGTTAGAAACCCAATTGACCGTGAAAGAGTTCCTGGTGGTTCATCTGGTGGAGTAGCTGCAGCTGTTGCTGCTGGTCTTGCTCCAGTGGCGTTAGGAAGTGATACAGGAGGTTCTATCAGACAGCCAGCTGCTTTTTGTGGAGTTGTTGGACTTAAGCCAACTTATGGTCTTGTATCAAGATATGGACTTGTCGCCTTTGCTTCATCCCTTGACCAGATAGGCCCCATCGCAAAATCAGTTGAAGATGCAGCTTTGATCCTCTCATACATAGAAGGATTTGATGAAAAGGATTCAACCACAATAAACATAAAAAGAAGAGATTATAAACTTGATGGTAATATTAAAGGATTAAAAGTAGGAATTCCAAAAGAATACTTCATAGAAGGTATAAGTGAAGATGTCTTAAAAAATATTGAAGAAGTGAAAGAGATTCTAAGAAAACTTGGAGCAGAACTTGTTGAAATTTCACTTCCACACTCTGATTACGCTGTGCCCACATATTACATAGTAGCAACTGCCGAGGCAAGCTCGAATCTTGAAAGATTTGATGGAATAAAATATGGATATAGAGAAAAAACAAAAACTTTATCAGAGCTATATCTAAAATCAAGAAGTAAAGGTTTTGGAACAGAAGTTAAAAGAAGAATAATGCTTGGAACCTATGTTCTATCATCAGGTTATTATGACGCATATTATTTAAAAGCATTAAAGGTTAGAAGGTTGATAAAAAATGACTTTGACAATGCTTTTGAAAAAGTTGATTTAATTCTTTCTCCTACAAGTCCTACACCTGCTTTCAAGATAGGTGAAAAGTTAAACGACCCCATCTCCATGTATCTTTCAGATATATACACAATTGCTGTTAACCTTGCCGGGCTACCTGCAATCTCAATTCCTACAGGAAAGTCGAAAGAAGGCTTACCTATAGGCACACAATTTATAGGAAAAATTCTTGATGAAAATACCATACTTAATGTTTCTTACGCTATAGAAAAATCTTTAAAATAGGGAGAATTTATGAAAGAGCTTATGTCTGGAAACGAAGCAATCGCAAGAGGGGCGTATGAAGGAAACGCATGGATTGTAACTGGCTATCCCGGAACACCAAGTTCTGAAGTAATCTATGAAATCAGTGAAAAATATAAAGAAATAAATGCAGAGTGGAGTGTAAACGAAAAGGTTGCCTTAGAAATAGCTATTGGTTCTTCACTTGCAGGGGCAAGAACCCTTGTTACCATGAAGCATGTGGGACTAAATGTTGCAGCCGACCCGCTTATGACACTTACTGAAACAGGAGTAAATGCTGGACTGGTTATTTATGTAGCAGATGACCCTGGGATGCATTCCTCTCAGAACGAACAGGATACAAGAAATTATGGAGATTTCGCAAAAGTACCAATATTAGAACCTGCTGACAGTATGGAAGCAAAAGAGTTTACAAAAATTGGTTTTGAGATTTCAGAAAAATTTGACACTCCTGTTATTCTACGCGGAGTTACAAGAGTAGCACATAGTAAAACTGTTGTTGAGCTGTCAGAAGTCTTAAGAAAAAAACCTGAATACTCATATATCAAGGATAAATCTAAATATGTAATGATGCCACTATATGCTATCCCAAAACATCCTTTCATACTTGAAAGATATAAAAAGCTAAGAGAATATTCAAACAATTTTCAATATAATAAAGTAGAATATAACAGTCCAGATATTGGCATAGTAACTCACGGTTATATATACAATTATGTTAAAGAGATTTTCCCAGAAGCAAGTATATTTAAGATAGCAATGTACCCTATCCCCTTAGATAAAATAAAAGAATTCGCCTCAAAAGTAAAAGAGCTCTATGTTATAGAAGAACTTGACCCGATTATCGAACAGGAATTAAAAGCAAATGGCATAAATTGTAAGGGAAAAGAGTTAATCCCTTTAACAGGAGAATTAAGTGTTGATATAATAAAAAAAGCATTTTCGATTAAAGATAGCTATAACCCCCTTAACATTGATCAAATTCCAAAGAGACCGCCAGTTTTATGTAAAGGTTGTGGACATATTCCAGTCTTTGAGGTTCTAAACGAACTTAACGTTAATGTTATGGGAGATATAGGTTGCTATACGCTTGGTGCTTTACCACCCTATGATGCTATGGATACAACCATCTGTATGGGAGCAAGTGTCGGAATGGAAATCGGCTTTAAAAAGGTAGAAAAACTTGTAGAAAAAAAGTTACCAACTGTTGCAGTAATAGGAGATTCAACATTTCTTCATTCAGGTATGACACATTTAGTTAATGCTGTTTACAATAATGATCCAATTACACTTATAATCCTTGACAATAGAATAACCGCAATGACAGGTCATCAACCAAACGCAAACACTGGACTTAACAATAAATTTGAAAAGACAAAGGAAATAGATCTTATTGAACTTGTAAAGGGACTTGGCGTAAATAGAGTGAAAAGAGCTAACGCATACAAAAAAGATGAATTAAAAAAACTAATAGTTGAAGAAATGAATTCAAATGAAGTTTCTGTTATAATTGTTGATGAAATATGTGTAATTGCTGAAGGATACATAAGAAAGTTTAAGTAGGAGTCTATTTAGTGAATCTAAGGCTTATTTCTTTTATTGTTTCAGGGTGTTTTAATATATTTTTAGTAATTCAATCTATTGTGTTTTTAATTTTTTTTTCAGGACATAAAAATTTTATTAAATATTCTTCCTTATCTTTAATTTATATAACTCTTATAGGAATTTTTAATTTTATTACCAACATTATAGGTGTTTTTATCGCTTTTGAAAGCTCTCTGAATTTCTTTTATATTCTTAAAACAACAACAGCAATTTTTTCGCTCATATTTCTTGTTTACCTTATGAGGAATATGTTAGTTTCTCTTAAAGATCAAACTTTTGTAGAAACCGATGACTATAAAGAAAAAACAAATACCTATCTTATAAATTTTACTATATTCTCTCTTGTTTTCATAGTAGCTAATTTTCTTTATGCACTTTTTCTCAGTAATAATGAAAAAGTTTATCGCATACTTTCTTCAATTTTTGCTATATTTTTATTCTTAGTTGCATGTTTTGAACTTAGAGAGTATAAGAAGATTCTATCCAGAGAAAAAGGAAAGATTACAGACATTAATTTAATAAGATATGAGACAATTTTTCTTGCTGGTGCTGTTGCAATTTTTCTCGGTGCCATGGACATTGTATTTATTGTTCTGAAAAGAATAGACCTTATAATTAAATTAGGCTCAATGTACGCATATGGAACTATTCTACTTTCCTTGGCCTTGAGTCTTAACTTTATATTTGAATATATGGATATACTTGTTCGTTCTTCTGAAGTAAATAGAAAATTGACAGAATTAAATGCAAAAATATTAGATGACATAAGAACTGCCCAATCCCTGCAAATTTCTTTACTTCCTATTGATAAACAAAAAATCATACAGAATTTAATTGATATGGAAATATCATATATGCCCATGCAAAGTGTAGGTGGAGACTACTATGATTTTTATCATCTTGATAAAAATAAACTCTTATTTTTCCTTGGTGATGCTTCCGGACATGGTATATATGCCGCCATGATATGGGCAATTCTTAAAGTAGAAATCGAAGAATTAATAGAGGAAAAGAAGTTTGACAACCTTGGTAATGCTTTTTTTATACTTAACCAGAGGCTTACAAGAGTATTAGAAAACACATATTCTTATGCGACTTTATTTTCAGTATTAGTAGATATTGAAGAACATAAGCTCACCTATCTTTCGGCAGGACATATTGATCAGATTTATTATGACTTTTCAGAAAAAAAAATACAATTTTTAAGAAATAAAAATCCTATAATAGGAACTTTCAAAAATGCAACCTTTACCACAGACACTGTTTCTTTTAACAATGGTGATATATTGATAATGTATAGTGATGGAATAGTTGAAGGGATAAATCCAGAAGGTGAACAACTTGGAAAAGCAAGACTATTGGAAATTATAGAAAAAACAAATCTAACTCGAAGTGCAGATGAAATTTTAGGAGAAATTTTAATACATCTTGAAGAATTTTTTGAAGGTACTTTACAAAAGGATGATAGAACATTAATGGTAATAAAAATATAGAGGGAACATATGTCAAAGGTAAATAGTATAATTGTATGTGGAGTCGGTGGACAGGGTAGCGTTCTTGCTAGTGATATAATTTCTTATACACTATTTTTAGCTGGGTTTGATGTCAAAAAATGTGAAATTCACGGAATGAGTCAAAGACAGGGAAGTGTAGTGGGCTATGTAAAATATGGCGAGAAGGTTTATTCCCCCACAATATCTTCTAATGAAGGAGACTATTTAATTTCATTTGAAAAAATGGAAGCAGTTAGATACATAAATTTACTAAAAAATGACGCTACAGTTTTAATCCAGAATGTAGAAATTCCACCAATCACAGTCCTTTTTGGCAATCAAAAATATCCAGAAAATATTTTAGAAATACTTTCAGAAAGGACAAAAAATGTAAGTTTGATTGATACTTCACCTATTCTTAAAACTCTTGGTAATCCTAAAGTCGCAAATACCTTTATGATTGGAATCTTTTCCAGATATTTAAATGATGTAAATAAAGAATTCTGGTTAAAATCTATAGAAAAAAATGTTAAACCTTCATATGTAGATATTAACATAAAGGCTTTTGAAATGGGAAGAGAATATAAAACATCTTGATTTTTTTAGAATATTATTTTAATATAAAATTCCATAAAAAAGGAGGAAGAGGATGAAAAAAGAATTTCCATATCCAATATGGAATATTGAAATGGAAACAATGGATAGAGACGTAAGAAAATCTCTTCAAACATATAGACTTAAAGAGCTTGTCTGGTATCTATATGATAATGTGAAATTCTATAAAGAAAAGTTTGATAAATCTGGTATTCATCCGTCTGATATAAAAACCATTGATGATATTGAAAATCTACCATTTACAACCAAAATAGATTTAAGAGATAATTACCCCTTTGGTTTATTTGCTGTTCCAATGGAGGAAATTGTTAGAATCCATGCTTCAAGTGGTACAACTGGTAAACCAACAGTAGTAGGTTATACCCAAAGTGATATAGAAATATGGTCAGAAGTAATGGCAAGATCGCTTGTTTCATCTGGAGCAAGCAAAAACTCAATAGTTCAGAATGCTTATGGCTATGGATTATTCACCGGTGGACTTGGAGTACATTATGGGGCTGAAAAGATAGGTGCCACAGTAATTCCTATTTCCGGTGGAAATACAGCAAGGCAGATATTAATACTTGAAGATTTTGGTCCAGATATTATAACCTGTACGCCTTCATATTCATTATATCTTGCAGAAGAAATAGAAAAGAAAAATATTAATATTAAAAATCTTAAGCTAAAATATGGAATTTTTGGTGCTGAACCATGGTCAGAAGCAATGAGAAATGAGATTGAAAAAAGACTGCCCATTAAAGCAATAAATATCTATGGACTTTCTGAAATAATAGGTCCTGGTGTTGCTAACGAATGTCTTGAACAATCTGGTTTACACATATATGATGATCATTTCTACCCTGAAATAATTGACCCTGCGACAGGTAAAAAGGTTAAAGATGGTGAGGTTGGAGAACTTGTTATTACAACACTTACAAAGAAGGGAATCCCACTTTTAAGATACAGAACAAGAGACCTGACAAGAATAATAAGCGAACCATGTAAATGCGGTAGAACACATCCAAGGATAGATAGAATAATGGGAAGAACTGATGATATGTTAATTATAAGAGGCGTAAATGTCTTCCCATCTCAGATTGAAGAAGTTTTAGTGCAGATTGAAGAAGTAGCTCCACACTATCAGTTAATCGTAGATAGAGAACATAATCTTGATGTTTTAACAGTTATGGTTGAAGTAGATGAAAAGGTATTCTCAGATGAAGTCAAAAAACTTGAAATGATTGAAAAGAAAATCGAACATGAGATAGAAAATATGCTGGGAATATCAGTAAGAGTTAAACTTGTTGAACCAAGAACCATTGAAAGAAGTGAAGGTAAAGCAAAAAGAATAATAGATAACAGAAAGATTTAAAAGAGGAGGTCTATATGGTTAAACAAATTTCTGTTTTTTTAGAAAATAGAGCAGGTAGGTTGTATGATGTTTGTAACATTCTTGGTAAAAATAACATAAATATCAGAGCACTTTCTGTAGCAGACACTTCTGACTTCGGAATTTTAAGACTTATTGTTGATAATCCTGAAAAAGCTTTGAAAATCCTTAAAGATGAGAATTTTACAGTTTCGTTAACAGACGTTATCGCTATAGAAATAAGTGACAAACCCGGCGGACTTTCCGAAATTCTTAAAATTTTTGATGAAAGCTCAATAAATGTTGAATATATGTATGCCTTTTTAGCTAAAATACCAGAAAAGGCTATCTTAATTTTTAGATTTGAAAATCCTAAAGAAGTGGTAGAAAAATTAAAGAAAAGAAATGTTACTCTCATATCTGGTGAAGAACTTTATAAACTTTAAATCTTAAATGGAGGATTTTATATGGCAATAAATGCTGTTGAACTTTTTAAAATTGCACAACAAATGGAACAAATGGGTATAAAATTTTATGAAAAGGCTTATGAATACTCAAATCAGGACAAAGAGAAAGAAACTTTCTTAAAACTTGCTAAAATGGAAAGAGAACACTTAAAATTTTTTACTTTAATGGAGAAAAAGGCAGAAAATTCAAATTATTGCACAACAGATGAAGTTGATTCTTATATCAAAGAACATTTTCCTTCCAATATTTTTGATAATGATACATCAAAAAAGATTGGTAAAGAACTAAAAAATGTCAAAGATATTATCTCATATGCTATTGATAGAGAAAAGGATGCAGTAGAGTATTATCTTAAACTCTCCAGAAATGTCAGTGACATTGATGAAAATTCACTTTCAGCACTAAGAACTATAATAAAAGAAGAAGAAAGTCATATTGAGTTTTTGAAAGAGCTTCTTTAATATGGAAAAGGTTCATCTTGATTTTAAAAAGAAGGTTGATTATTCATACAATATCTATATTGGCAAAGAGATAGCCTCAAATTGTATTAATGATTTTTTGAAAGCTAACTCGTTTTCCTATACTGGTGTAATAACAGATAGCAATGTTAACTCAATATATAGAGAGAAAATAGAAGCAGTCTTTCCACAAAACACTAAAATTTTTGACTTTAAAGCTGGAGAAGAACAAAAAAATATTGACACTGTCTTAAATCTATCCTCTTCCCTTCTCAAAGCAGGCTTTGATAGGAAGTCTATTCTATTTGCTTTCGGTGGAGGTGTGGTCGGTGATATTACTGGCTTTCTTGCTTCAATCTACATGAGAGGAATTCCATTTGTTCAGATACCCACCACTCTTCTTGCGATGGTAGATAGCTCAATAGGCGGAAAAACAGGAGTAGATACAGAATCTGGCAAAAATCTCATAGGAACTTTTTGCCAGCCAAAAGCAGTAATTATAGATATTAAATTTTTAGAAACCCTACCAGAAATTGAAATTCTAAATGGTATGGCAGAAATTATAAAACATGGTATAATTTTTGACAGAAAATATTTTCTATCACTAAAAGATTCTAATTATGAAAAAATGGTAAAAAGAAGCTGTGAAATAAAAGGCTATGTGGTTTCAAAAGATGAAAAAGAAAGTGGCTTACGTCAGATTTTAAACTTCGGTCACACAATAGGACATGGTATAGAGAAATATTTTAATTTTTCCATTCCTCATGGTATATGTGTAGCATTAGGTATGCTCATTGAAGCCAGAATTTCATTAAATAAAAAAATATTAAATCCAATAGATTATGAAATTATTGAAAAGACTATTGTAGAATATGGATATAATAAGTATTTAGAAAAGATAAAAAATATAAATTTTGATGAGCTCTTTAAAATTATGTTATCTGATAAGAAAAATATAAAAGGTAACATAAATATTGTACTTATTGAAAAGATTGGAAAGGTTTATAACAATGGTAATGAATACTCTTTTCCAATAAAATATGAAGAAATTTTAAATGTATTAAAAGAGTTTAATATTCTTTAGCAACGTTTTTTTCTACAGATGGGATGGAAGCAAATTCGCCAAATATATAACTAATCTCTCGTTTTGCTGCAACTTTTGAACTCGAACCATGTATGGCATTATCAGGTAGTCCCTTACCATAAAGTTTTCTGATAGTTCCTTCTTTTGCCTTTTCTGGTTCTGTATCTCCCATGAGTTTTCTAAAATCTTCTATTGCATTTTCTTTTTCTAAAACCATCACCATAACTTTATCAGAAACAGTAAAATTAATAAGTCTTTCAAAAAACGGTTTGCCCTTATGTTCCTCATAGAATTGCATGGCAGATTTTTCAGTAAACTTCATAAGCCTTGCATGAATAATCTTAAACCCATTGTCTTCTATAATTGAAATTATCCTGCCCATGTGTCCATTTCTATAAGCATCTGGTTTAATAATAGCAAGTGTCCTTTCTACAGCCATGTCTTTCTCCTCATGGTTTTTAAAATTTTCGGCATTTTTAAAAAATTTTTTATTATTTTTCTGCATTTTATTTTGACAATTTTTTTTATTTTATTTAAAATAAATAAGTTAATTCTCCCTTTTGTTCTTTATGCTTGAGTTTTATGGGAGAAACCCCTAGTGCTAGTAGGGATTATCAATGACTACTAGGCAATTGTAGTTATTGATAAGCCTTAAAGGGGTTGTCCAGTTTTTGGACAACCCTATTTTTTTAGGAAAAGGGTTGATTTTAAATGAAAGAAAGAATAAAAGAAATTGTTAAAGAAACATTGAGTGAGATTGGTTTTATTTGCGTTGAAGCAAATATACAGTTGTCTAAAAATTCAAAAAAGTTAATTGTAGTTATATATAAAAACGATGGACAGGTAAGCATGGATGATTGCTCAATGGTAAGCAATGTTTTAAGAAGAAGGCTTGATATTGATATTAAAGATTTTTCTAACAATTATGATTTAATTGTTGAATCACCGGGTGCGAATAGGAAATTAAAAAATTTGAATGAGATTAATATTTTCAAAGATAGAGAAATAGAATTTTTTCTAAAACCTCATTTAACTATAAAAGAAAACAGGATATTAGGCAGAGTAATTTCTATAGAAAATGATAATATAAAGATTGAAACAGAAGATAAAAAAGTTTATAATATATTATGGAGTGACATAACTACTGCAAGATTACATTTTGATTTAAAGAAATATATCAATGGTGGAGGAAAATAATGTCCGTTTCGAGTTATCTTTCAGAATTTGCGAAAGAAAATAAAATTTCAGAAGAACTTGCTCTAAGAATTTTAAAAGAGGCTTTCACAACAATATATAGAAAAAAAGTTGGCAAAGATTATGACAATATCGAACTTGAAATAGGGAAAAAGATAAAAGTTTATCAGGTTAAAACAATAGTTGAAAATGTGACAGATGAAATTAAAGAAATTTCTTTTGCTGAATCAGAACCTTATTTAAAAAATAAAAAACCAAAAATAGGAAATACTGTTCTCATCCCATTAAATCTTGATGAGTATGGCAGACAATTTGCCCAGATATTAAAACAGGTCTTAAAGCAAAAGGTTTCAGAAATTCATAAAGATATTATATATAACGAGTATAAAAACAAGATAGGAGAACTTGTTTTTGGAAAGATAAAATCAAAGGTGGAAAGGAAAAATCCAGGGTACTATGTTTCTCTTGAACCTAAAGATGTTGAAGCTTTTCTACCGATGAATTTTGTATCTCCTGATGAATCTTTTGAAAGAGGTGATATAATCAAAGCAATACTTGTAAACGTATACCCCGCAGAATCAAATGAAGAATCTCAACTTATACTTTCAAGAACTTCAGAAGAATTTGTAAGACAGCTTTTGATAATGAATATTCCGGAAATTTCAGATGGAACCTTTGTAATAAAAGCAATAGCAAGAAAACCGGGTGAAGTTACAAAGGTTGTATTATTTTCAAATAATGAGGCTATAGATCCAGTTAGTGTAACTGTTGGGAAACAGGGCTTAAGAATAAAACCAATAAGGGCAGAACTCGGAAGTGAAAGACTTGAGTTAATAAGATGGAGTGATGACCCTAAAATTCTTATAAAAAATGCAATTGTTGCAAGTAGAGTTCTTAAAAACAGAATTCCAGAAATATACCATATTGATATGAATTGGGATGAAAAAACAGCTTCTGTGGTAGTTCCAAACGAATTTGTGGCTCCACTTATTGGTAAAAAAGGTTCTCACCAGAGAATGATTGAGAAAATCACTGATTGGCATATAATATTTGTTCCATACTCTGAATATGAAATTAAAATAGCAGAAAAGCAAAAAGAAGTTGATCAAATTTTAGGTATTTCAGATGAATCAGAAGAAGTCGAATTTATAGAAGAAGAAAGCATACCTATAACAATGTTGCCTTTTTCTAAAAAACAACTTAAAATTTTAAAGAACGCTGGTTTTGAAGATGTGGCAGAAATAATTGAATATTCAATTGAAGAACTTGCAAATAAATGTGAAATCAGCCTTGATGAAGCAATGGAAATATGGAAAGTAATAGAAGATAATGTTGAAATAGAAGAAACTGAGTAATAAGGAGCAATGTAATTTATGTCCGAAGATCAGAAAAAGATAGTTAAGAAAAAAATTAAACTTAAAGTTTCAAAAATCAAAAAAACAGAAGTTGAAGAGAAAAAAGAATTAGAACCACAAAAAGATAAAGAAAAATTACAACCTCAAGAAAAGGAAGTAAAAAAGGAACCAAAGATTTCAAAAGAAGATCATCTTAAGAAGATGAACGAAAAGGTAAAGAAAGAACTTGAAAGTAAGAAATCAGAGCAAAACAAATCACAGGAATTTAGAAGATTTAAAAGATTCGATTCAAAAGATAAAAAAGAAGGAGAAGACAAGAAAACATTTAGAGCAAAAGGTTTTGAAAAAAGAGACTTCGGACAAAAGAAAGTTATTATAGAAGCTCCTATAGATAAATCTCAACAATGGAGAGAAAAACAGCAAAAGAATGTTTCCATTGAAAAATCACAATCTATCCTGTCAATAAAAGAAAAGTATAAGAATAAAGAAGAAGAAATACTTCTTTCCAAAATGGAAGATACTATCAAGAAAAAGGCTAAAAAGGGTGAGGCAGTTGTTCCAGAATCAATAGAAATTCAAGAAGTTTTAACTGTTGGAGAATTAGCTAAAAAGATGAATCTCAAGGCATCCGAAGTTATTCAAAAACTTCTTGAACTTGGGATTACAGCTACTATAAATGACACCATTGATTCTGATGCTGCAACACTTGTTGCTTCAGAGTATAACTGTAAAGTTATAGTAAAAAGTTTAAAGGATGAAGTTGAGATAAAGGAAGAAGAAGATAAACCAGAAGACTTAAAACCAAGATCACCCGTTGTTACAATTATGGGGCATGTTGATCATGGTAAAACAAAACTTCTTGATGCAATAAGAAATTCCTCCATTGCAGAGCACGAAACAGGTGGAATAACTCAACATATTGGAGCTTATAGAGTTAAAACTAAAAATGGTGAAATTACTTTTATAGACACACCGGGACATGAGGCATTTACTTCTCTTAGGGCAAGAGGGGCAAATGTTACAGATATAGTTGTACTTGTTGTCTCTGCTGTAGAAGGAGTAATGCCACAAACTATCGAAGCCTTAAACCACGCTAAGGCTGCAAATGTCCCTATTATCGTAGCAGTAAACAAAATTGACCTACCAGATTCAAACCCTGATAGATGTAAACAACAACTTGCTGAACATGGCCTCCTATGTGAAGAATGGGGTGGTGACACAATGTTCGTAAACGTTTCAGCATTAAAAAAACAGGGGATAAATGAACTTCTTGAGGCTATACTTCTTCAAGCAGAGCTTATGGAACTGAAAGCCAATCCGGATAAAAGAGGATGGGGCTATGTTATAGAAGCTAAAATGGATGTGGGAAGAGGCCCAGTAGCTACAATCATTGTTAAAAACGGAAGCATAAAGATTGGAGATTATTTTGTTGTCGGAACAACAATGGGTAAAGTAAGAGGAATGTTTGATGAATATGGTGGAAAAATAAATATAGCTTATCCATCTTACCCTGTAGAAATAATGGGATTTGAAGTTGTCCCTACTGCAGGAGAAAAACTACATGTAGTAGAAAATGAGGACATAGCAAAGAATATTTCTCAAAAAAGACTTGAACTAAAGAAAATTGAAGAAATTAAACAAATTAAAAAGGCCCAGATGCAAAACGCTGAGCTTGCTTTATCTGGAGAAAAATTTGAAGAAATTAAACTTATCATCAAAGGAGATGTTCAGGGTTCAATAGAAGCTATAAAAACCTCTTTAGAAAAACTTAGTAAAGACAATATAAAGATAACTGTTCTTCATTCTGCTGTAGGAGCTGTTCTTGAAAGTGACGTAATGCTTGCCTCAGCAAATGCTCACTCATCAAACAGTAAAACTTTAATTCTTGCATTCAGAGTCAGAGTAGATTCCATAGCTAAAGAAAAAGCAGAAGTAGAAGGAGTAGAAATAAAAAGATTCAACATCATCTACGAACTAATAGATTATGTCGAAAACATAATGAAGGGAATGCAAAAGGTTGAATATGTAGAACAGGTAATTGGAACAGCCGAAATAAAAGAAATATTCAAGATAAAAGATGTGGGTAAAGTCGCTGGATGTATTGTAACAAGAGGCTATATAAGAAAATCAGAAAATGTAAGACTTTTTAGAGAAGGCTTACAGGTATGGGAAGGAAAGATTCTATCGCTTAAAAGATTTACTGAAGATGCCTCAGAAGTTCAGGAAGGATTTGATTGTGGTATATCTTTTGTTAATTTTGAAAACTTTAAGAAAGGCGATATTATTGAGTGCTATACAAAGCAGGAGAAGAAATAAATGGCTACTTCCAGAAGAATTGAGAAAGTAAATAAAACTTTGATGAAAGAAATAAGCGAAGTTATCTTTAAAGAAATAAAGGACCCAAGACTTACTACAATGGTTTCCGTCGTAGAATGTTCAATGTCAAATGATATGAAAAACTTAAAAGTCAAGGTAAGTATTTTTGGTGGCACAGAAGTTGACCAATTGAAGTCTCTAAATGCTTTAAATCATGCTTCAGGATTCATAAGTTCTATTGTAAGTAAATCTTTAAAATTAAGATATGCCCCTAAAATTAGCTTTGAAAAAACTGACTCTATTTCAACGGGTGTTGATATGTATTTTAAACTTAAGGAATTAACAAAAGATGTACCAGATTCTAAAGAATAGGAAAGTCGTAAAGAAATTCAAAATTTTAAAGAAATTAATTCAAAATTCAAAAAGAATACTAATAAGTGGTCATGTTAATACAGATGGAGATAACATTGCAAGCCAGCTTGCACTCTCAAGATACCTTGAATCAATTAACAAAGACTTTAATATCGTATGGAATGATGAAATTCCAGAAAATTATTCTTTTCTAAAAGATATGAATAAAATCAAAAATTTCAAGCAAATTGAGGATTTTAATCTTTATGATCTTGTAATAATTCTTGACAGTGGCGATATAAAAAGAATTGGAGAAGTTGCAAAATTTATAACTGACAAAAAAATCATAAACATTGATCATCATAAAGATAATACTAACTTCGGTTATTTAAACATCGTTTTGAATGCTACAAGTATTGGAGAAATTCTATATTATTTCTTTTTAGTAAATAACATAAAAATTGACAAAGATATTGCTTTTTATCTTTACTTTTCGATAGTCTCAGATACTGGTTTTTTCAGATTTGATGCAGTTCATCCTGACATTCACCTTATAGCTTATGATCTTCTAAAGTATGGAATAAATAACTACCAGGTAAACTTTTATATTTACCAGAGTAAATCTATTTCTTTCATAAAATATCTTTCCCTTATTTTAAACAGAATTTCTTTTTCTCTTGATAATAAGGTTTGTTATTCCTATTTACTTTATGAAGATTTTAATGAAGAAAAAAACATAGACACAGATTCTTTAGTCGAATACTTAGGCATAGTCAAAAGTGTTTCTGTTTACTATCTTATTAAAGAAAAAGAAAAGGGAATTTTTAATGTCAGTATAAGAAGTAAATTTGATGTTGATGTATCAAAGGTTGCCTTTCAATTTGGTGGTGGAGGTCATAAGAGAGCAGCCGGATTTAGAACGGGTAATATTTCTTTAGAAAATCTCATCGAAAAAATAAATGAAAATTTAAAAAAAGAATTCTAGCATTAATACTTAAAATGATTAAAGTTTTTCTACTTTTTCCGATAATTCTTAATGTGCAGAATAAGATTCCCCTCCCAATTCTGCAGACCCACGAAAGTGGGTTGTGTAAAAAGGCCTGGGGTTGTTTTAAAAGTTTATGACTTTTATAACGACCCCAGGCCTGAATTTTTTATTTTAGAGAGGGTTTATTTCGCAAGATAGATATACCAGATATCAACACTAAGTGGTTTATTCTCAAAATGTATACCGTTTACATTATTTAGATAATTTGTATCTGAAATTAAGTAGCTTAAAGGTATAACAACTTCATGCCAATTCCCATCAAAAACCATTCCATAGTTTGTTAAACTTTTTGCTCCAAGATAGTTTCCAGAAGCTTCAATCTGAAGTTGAACATCATTTGTTGCCTTAAGTTTAAGTACAATATAACCTCCATTATACGAACTCCAGTTATTCATACCGGTAGGATTAAGCTTTGCTCCTGAAGAACCATCTGGAATATTTATTCTGATAGTATTTGTTCCATTTACTGAAATATAATTTGTAGAGGTACTACCCCATATATCATACCTTGTAGAAACCATATTTGACCAGTTAAATAAACCAGTCATACTAGAATATGAACTACTACTCGAACTTGAAGATGAGCTTGAACTTGAACTACTTGAAGAAGAACTTGTTGAAGTTGAACTTGTACTTGAAGAACTACTTGATGATTCAATCCCCCAGACTCTAAACTTCCCACTTACATGTAGTAAACCAAGAATATATAAACAACCATCATAATATCTCCATTGGCCCCTTGTTGGCTCTATATTCCACAAGTCAGTTACAAAATCAAGTCTGTTCGGATGTGTAGATATTAAAGCAGCAGTAGCATTCATAGCAACAAGACCGGGAGAATGATCATTTCCCACTTTTGTTCCATCAAGTTCATATCTATTGCCATATGTTGTTACTCCTTCATTATAGAAGAATGTAAGTAGTCTATTTGCCTGTGTTACTGCCCAGCTATCCTTTTTCCACCAATAATAATCAACCGCAATATTCATAATTGTTCTCCAGGCATCATATTCAAATCTATGATGATCTCCCCATCCAGTTTTAGGAGTTCCGTCAAAATTTGCATAATCTGGTGATAATCCTGTGGTAGGATGACAAGTATTCTTAAAGAATTGCCTACTAACATTTGCAACTTCTCTCCATTTATCATTATCTTTATCTGCCCACATAGCCCAGAGTTCATAAAATGCTGGCAAATGATATGATGGATCTGTAAACTCAGCCGCATTACCAATAGGAACAAAAACTATCATCTTGTTAGTTTTATCTATCATGGGTTTAACGCCACTATATTGCCCAGCATATTGATCCTGATTTAACATATGATCTAAGATTTTGTCAGCTTCAGCCTTGTAATTATAAATTCCTGTGCCATTACCCCATCTTTTCCATGCGAAATATAATGCCATGGCAAAATACTCTTCACCATCTGGAGCTGGGTTATCATCTAGTTTATTTCCACCGGTCCCACACTTCCATGCGAAATAACCGACTCTATCACCACTTTGATGTTGCATATATGTTTTTGCCCATTTCCATAGTCTATCAAATTCATTTTTCATATTCATCTGTACC
>FWWM01003057.1_pt1 | contig 42806 bp, 40 predicted proteins | sample 2228351 | NCBI WGS metagenome assembly FWWM01 (sample SAMEA103939774, study PRJEB20133) | metagenome
GTTGCTATGCTCTGGCAAACACGCGACCCTTTCCCAGTGTCTCGACCCCGCCTGCATCAGCTGATCCTTGTAGGGGCGCACCGATGTGTGCGCCCCTTATGCCACCACGGGCCGGAGGATTCCGGGGCGGACACACGGGTCCGCCCCTACAGGTCGTTGCTCGTACTGAATATAGTGGTCCAGCAGGCCCGTGGTCTTGAAGTCCATAATTGGGCCTGCCTTGCAGGTGATGGTTCCGGGGCGGACACATGGGTCCACCCCTCCAGGTCGTTTCTTGTGGAGGGAACACGGGTCCCGACAGGTCGGGAATGAGGAGGCGAAAATCAGTGAAGGTCGCTACCTTCTATTCCAGGACAGCTGCTTACTCCTTGGTCCAGGTCGGCGGAGGAACCACATTCATGGCCATAAGTTTTTTGCTGGTTTCGTAAACCACTTCCATTTTCCTCGGTGTGAGCACATGGCTCACGACCCCCAGCCCGAAAACAGGATGCCAGATCAGGTCCCCTTCCTTGTAGGATTCGGACATGTTGTATTCAGGAACCCCTTCCCGGCTTGCTTCCAAAAGGCGGGCACGCCAGTCTTCTTCCGTTTTGGGCTTGGGACTCCCCTTGAGAAGCACGGACGGCATCATGTCGTCTTCGTCTTCCATGAGGATCCCTTCCTCTTCGTCCTCAAAATCCAGATCGGCGCCGCCTTCAAAATCCAGGCTGTCGTCCTCGTAATCTTCCATCAATTCGTCTTTATCCATGTCTTTGGCCATCGCGACATTCTCCATTCTCATTCTGGGCTTTACCCCGCAAGGTGCCGAGACTATTAAAACCGAGTTGGGTGCAGGTCAAGCCTTTTCCCATGTTGAAACTCGAAACCTTTCTCAGGCACCGGAGGCTGCGGATGTTCAAGGTTTTCGTCACCCATATCCTTCCTGTGTTTTCCATCATCGGTTTGGGGTACGTGCTTATGCACCGCCGATTCGTGGGGGATGTTTTCATCGCCTCGGCCAATCGACTGGTGTATTACGTGGCTGTCCCCGCCATGCTCTTTCACGAAGTCGCCCGCTCTTCCTTTTCGCAAAACTTTCATGCCGGCGCCGTGCTATCCATGTTGGTCGGACTTGCCATTGTGACCACCGCCGGTTTTACCATCGCCCATTCCATGCCCCGCCCCAATGCTTTTAAAGCGACCTTTGTGCATAGCACCTTCCACGGCAATCTTGGCTATATGGCCTATGCCATTGCCTTCTATGCCTTGGGAGAAAAAGCCTTTGCGCAAACCGCCATTTTGAGCAGCTTTCTCATTGTGGCACAAAATCTTCTGGCCGTATGCGTTTTTGCCTACTACAGACCCACAAACCACGGCCCGTCCGGAATCAAAAGCTTCGATCCCATGGACACCCTCAAACGTATCGTTTCCAATCCCATCATCGTTTCGGTGACGGCCGGGACCCTCTTTTCTTACCTTTCCCTTTCACTCCATCCGGCCCTTTCACAATCCCTGAAAATCCTTTCCGGTATGGCTCTACCTTTGGCCTTGTTGCTTATCGGCACCTCTCTTTCCTTTAAATCACTGACAAAGCTGCTGCCCGCCATGAGTGCCATCGGTGCCCTGAAGCTGCTTCTTTTTCCTTTGATCACCTATGGGCTCATGCGCTCCTGGCATGTCCCATCCTCCTTTTACACCCCCGTCCTCATTCTGACAGCAGCCCCTCCCGCCACCATCACCTATATCATGGCCTCGGAACTGGGCGGGGACACCGAACTGGCCGCCGCAGCCACCTCACTTCTTACCTTGGTCTCCGGCTGCTCCTACGCCGTGCTGCTTTCTTTCCATGGATGATAGGCATGACGAAACCATGACGATCTCGAGATGGATAGACGCCGACGGGTGAAGCTCTTAGATCGACCTTGTGAGGCTTCAAAAGGGTTTTCGTTCCAGGTTGTCTTCGTCTTCTTCGGTAGAGAGTCCGTGCTTAAAAAGTCGATATCGAAAAGAACGAAAGGTCAGCCCGAGAAGCTGTGCAGCCTTTTGTTTGGATCCTCCGCATCGTTCCAAGGCCTGTAAAAGCAGGCTTTTTTCCAAGTCCGCAAGATACTTGGGAAGATTCATGCCCTTTTCCGGCAAAACAGGCCAAACTGGCTGGTATTCTTCCTGACGTTTTTTTCGAGACGTGGCGATGGTCAAACTTTCAGGCAGAATAATACTTGAAGATTCCAGGGCCACACCGCGTTCGATAATGTTTTCCAGTTCTCGCACGTTTCCCGGAAAATCGTATTGTTTCAAAATATCCATGGCGTAGGATGAAATTTTTTGAACATCCTTCCCAAAGGTCTTAGAAAATTTTGCCAGGAAATAGTCAGCAAGAAGAGGAATATCTTCCTGCCTTTCCCTCAAAGGAGGTATCCTCAAATGGATCACGTTCAACCGAAAATATAAATCTTCACGAAACTGACGCTCGATGACCATTTGCTCCAGATCCCGGTTGGTTGCAGAGATAATGCGCACATCCACGGGAACGTCCGCGGTATCTCCGAGCATGCGAATGGTTTTTTCCTGGACCACGCGCAAAAGCTTGACCTGAAGGCTGGGAGACAATTCTCCGATTTCATCCAAAAAAAGAGTCCCGCCTTGAGCGGCTTCCACCAGCCCTTTACGGTCCATGGTGGCACCCGTAAAGGCTCCTCTACGGTACCCGAAGAGTTCGCTTTCAATGAGGGATTCCGGAACGCCGGCGCAATTGACCACCACAAAAGGTTTTTCGGCTCGAGCGCTTCTTCTATGGATGGCTTTGGCTACCAGTTCCTTGCCTGTACCGCTTTCTCCGGTGATGAGCACATTGCTTGTGGTGGCTGCCACACGTTCGATGAGTTCATAAATCCTTTTCATGGCCGGGCTTTCACCGATCATGCAGCCGAAATGCAACGGGCCTTGGCGGGCATGGGGCGGCGCTTCTTGGCCCTGGGTCTTCAAGGCGTTTTGAATGACCCGGCGCATCTCGTCAATTTTGAAAGGCTTTGGCAAATAGTCGTAGGCCCCTTCACGCATGGCGGCCACGGCCGTTTCGGTACTGGCATAGGCCGAAATCATGATCACCACCGTGGAAGGAGACAGTTGTTTACACTCCCTGAGAACTTCCAAACCGTCTACAGGTTTCATGCGAATATCGGTGATGACCAGATCAAAGCGCTGCTCTTTGAGAATCTTCAGGGCTTCCGTGCCGCTGGCCGCACAGTGCACCACGTAGCCTTCTTTCTGGAGCATGATCTCCAGAAATTCCCTCATGCTCCTTTCATCATCCACCACGAGGATTCGGCGTCCGTCGGCATGGTACGACATGCGAATGTACGCTCCTTAAGAGAAAGGATAACGCACGAGGCCGTCCACCAGGGTCATAACGACCCGCCCTTTGACGGACCATCCTCGAAACGGACAATTACGCCCTTTGGATTGAAAGGTTTCGGGATCGATCACGTGTTCCGCATTCGGATCAATAACGGTGACATGGGCCGGAGCCCCCTTTCGAAGGGTTCCAAAAGGAATGCCCAAAATTTTTGAAGGATTCCATGTGACCTTGGCCAAAATATCCAAGGGATCACCGATCCCTTCTTCAATAAGCTTCAGCACCAGGGGAAGGGCGGATTCCAGGCCGATCATGCCATTGGCGGCATCCTGAAATTCCGTGTCTTTTTCCAAAAGGCTGTGCGGTGCATGGTCGGTGGCGATGACATCGATGGTGCCGTCCGCAAGGGCTTCCTTGATGGCTTCCACATCTCGGCGAGTCCGCAGCGGAGGGTTCACCTTGTAAACCGTGTCAAAACCTTCCACGGATTCGTCGGTAAGGGTGAAATAATGGGGAGCGGTTTCACAGGTTACAGGAATGCCTCGGCGTTTCGCTTCACGGAGAATCCACACCGAAGCTTCGGTGCTCACATGAGCCACATGAAGGCGGCCACCGGTGAGCTCGGCGAGAAGGACATCGCGGGCGATCATGACGGCTTCCGCAGCCGCGGGGATACCCTGAAGCCCCAATCGCGTGGACACAACACCTTCGTGCATGTGGCCCCCTTGGGACAGGGTCATCTCTTCGGCGTGTGTGATCACCAGCAGATCAAAGGCTTTGGCGTATTCCAGGGCTCTTCGCATAAGAGCCGCATTCATCACGGGACGTCCATCATCCGAAACGGCCACCGCACCCGCTTCACGAAGTTCTCCAAATTCGGACAGTTCTTCACCTTTAAGACCTTTGCTGATGGCGGCCACAGGGTAAACATGGCAGTGGCCTTGTTCGAAGGCTCGACGTGTTATGAAAGAAGTCACCGCCGCACCATCGTTGACCGGCTTTGTATTGGGCATGCAGGCCACAGCTCCGAATCCTCCGGCCACAGCAGCGGCGGTTCCCGTCATGATGGTCTCTTTGTACTCTTCGCCGGGTTCCCTTAGGTGCACATGCATATCCACCCACGCCGGAACCACCCATTTTCCGGTCACATCGATCACGCGGGTCTGGAAAGACGGCGACACGGCCTGAGGTTCCCACACCAGGTCATGAATCACTCCATCCCGTAAAATGAGATCCCCAATTTTATCGATTCGCTGTTGCGGATCCAGAATACGGCCGCCACGCAGGACGATCTCCACAGCTCCCTCCCTTGTCGTCATCGGGTCATGAAACCCATTCAGTCGGCCTATTCGTCTCTTTGAACCAAGAGGTAAAGCAGCGCCATGCGCACCGCCACACCGTTGCTCACCTGATCCAAGATGACGGCATGGGGACCGTCGGCCACTTCCGGGCTTATTTCCACACCGCGATTCATGGGCCCTGGGTGCATGATGAGCACATCAGGCTTGGCGTGCGCCAGTTTTTTGGAATCGATGCCATAATAGGCGGCGTATTCACGCAAAGAAGGCAGCAATCCCTGACCTTGTCTCTCCTTTTGTAGCCTCAGTACCATAATCACATCCGCCTCTGGAATCACCGGCTCGAGGCGCAGGGAAACCGTCACCGGCAGATCTTGGAGATGGGAAGGCAGGAGCGTCGGCGGGCCGCATACCACAACACGAGCCCCCATTTTGGTCAGGCCCCAGATGTTGGACCGGGCCACTCGGCTGTGCGCGATATCCCCCACAATGAGCACCGTCAAGCCGTCCAGGCGACCCTTGTGCTGGCGAATGGTCAACATGTCCAAAAGGGCCTGAGACGGATGTTCATGCATGCCGTCTCCGGCATTAATCACGGAAGCCGTGGTGCGCTGGGCGATACGATGGGGCGTCCCCGAAGCCGAATGCCGAATGATGAAAACGTCCGGTTGCATGGCTTCCAGGTTCTTCACCGTGTCCAGAAAGGTCTCCCCTTTCACCATGGAACTGGTGGAAGTACTAATGCTGTAAGTGTCCGCACTGAGCCTCTTGGCGGCGATGTCAAAAGAGGTGCGGGTTCGCGTGCTGGGTTCATAGAACAGGTGCACAACCGTCTTGCCTCGAAGGGTGGGGACTTTCTTGATGGAGCGTGTGTTGATTTCCTTGAGGGATTCGGCGGTGTCGAGAATGGTTTCAATTTCGTCCACCTCCAGATCCCTCATGCCAAGCAGGTCTTTTCTCGAAAAGGCCATGGGCACATCCTCAATGTGTTTCCTAAGACCTCGAAAAAGTTTTTTGCAAAATTACCATTTTTCAAACTGAAAAGTGAGGAAAAAAATCTTTAAGCTCAAGACACCGGGGCTCTTGACACCGGAAGCGCATCCCTATAAAGGAATCGGTACCTCAAGGCTGTGTGATCTTTTCATGCTTTGGATTGTGAAAACGCCCCCTGCAGCGCCCTTCCCACAGCGAAGGGCGGCGGGGTGCGTTTTTGCGTTTGCAAGACACGGCTTTGACGGGGACATCATTGAACCTGGAGGCAGGACATGGAAAGGGTTCCAATCACACGCGAAGGCTATGAAAGACTGAGACAGGAACTCCAGAGGCTCCAAAAAGAAGAACGCCCCAAAGTGATCAAGGCCATTGAAGAAGCTCGAGGGCATGGGGATCTTTCCGAGAACGCCGAGTATGAAGCTGCCAAAGAAAAACAGGCTCTGATCGAAGGACGCATCGCCGATATTCAGGAAAAACTGGCTCATTCGGAAATCGTTGAAACCAACGGTTCCAACGGCGGGAGAGTCATGTTCGGGCTCACCGTCGTGCTGGAGGATCTGGACAGCGGGGAAGAGCTTACCTACAGACTTGTGGGACCTTACGAAGCAGACATTCAAGCGGGAACACTATCGGTCAGTTCGCCCCTGGGCAAGGCCTTGATCGGCAAAGAAGAAGGCGACACGGTTTCGGTGCGGACTCCCAAGGGCGTCCGCCAGTTGGAAATTGTGGAAGTGCGTTCCTAGAAAGCGGAAAGCGTCTTGACAGAAAACCTTGGCACGGGTAAATGACAAGACTCCCGAAAGAGAAACTTTGAACACTTTTTCGATATCATGACGGTGAAAAACGGAAGGAGGAAAAGGTTTTGGCCAATCACAAATCAGCCCTGAAGAGAGCCAAACAGAGTGAAGCGCGCCGCATGCGCAATCGAGCGCGTAAAAGCCGGATGAAGACGGCCATCAGGAAGCTGGAAGAAGCTATTCGCACCAACGCGGTGGATGCAGCTATGGAGCGCCTGCGAGAAGCCACGTCGATCATTGCAAAAACCGCCGCCAAGGGGACCATTCATCGCAACACGGCTTCGCGCAAAATTTCCAGACTGGCCAAGAAAGTCAATATGCTTAAGGCTGCCCAGAGCGCCTGAAGCCACCTTAGGCTCTTTCCGAGTCGAATGTGGAAGGGGCGAAGCGCCGCATCACTCCTAAGGAAATTCAGAAGGCGGTCCCGGTGAAGGAACCGCCTTCTTTTGTGCCTTCAAGGCCGCCATGCGATAGATCAGACCTTCCAGGGCTCTGGCCGGATCAAGGGTTGTGGTTTTCAAGGAAAGATCCATGGCCGTTATGGCTGCATGAAGTTGAAGAAGCGCGTCTTCTGAAAAGAGGTTTGCAAGGCGAGCGGTCTTTTCCACCACAAAGGGATGAAGGCGCATCTTTTGCGCCAGGCTTGCCATCGTTTCTCCTCGATCAAGTCCATCCTTGACTTGCCATAGAAGACGAACATGGCGTGCCAGAAGCGCCAGAAGGGCCAGGGGAGCATCCCCTTTAAGGAGCAGTTGGCGAAGGGTTTCAAAGGCCGCCTTGGATCGACCTTCCACCACATGGTCCATGAGCTTGAAAACGTGCTCGGATCGTATTCGGCTACAGGCGGCTTCCACGTCTTCCGCCGTGATGGATGCGGCATCCCCTACGTAAAGACATAGCTTTTCGATCTCGGTTTCCAAAGCATGGAGATCTGTCCCCACAGCTTCCACAAGCAGGGAAGCCACCGAGGGTGTCATGGCTTTTCCTCGAGCCGCCACCTTTTCTCGCACCCAAACGGGAAGCTGGCGTTCCTGCATCGGCTGAAAATCCACGATGACCCCGTGAGCTTCCACGGCCTTTTCCAGGTTCTTCCAGCTTTTTTTACTTCCCAAGGTCAAAACCACATGGCTTCTCGGGCTTGGGTTCGCCACGAAACGTTCCAGAAGATCCCGGTGCTCTTTGGGCCATAGATCCACATCGCGCACACGAAGCACACGCCGCGGAGCAAACATGGGCACCGTACGGGCTCGACTGAGCACTTCATGCACGGAGGTTTCCTTGGCATCCAGCTGTTCCCCCTGAATCGGGGAACCCTCACGGGCTTTGACGGCCTCCACCAAGGCTTCCCATGCCTTGTCCAAGAGGGACGTGTCATCACCTCGAAAAAGATAAATGTTGCGCAGAGGCGCCTCACGAAGCTGTTTGAAAAAAAGGCGGCTGTCCATGACGGGCTAAAATCGGCTCATGAACCGATCAAAAACGCGGGCAGCTGTTTCCTGGGCCGCCCTTTGAAGGGCTTCCTGACGATTTTGAAACCCTACGACGGCTTCCGGATCTTGAGCATAATCCTCAAAGTAGGTCAAGGCACGGTCTTGCCAGAGAATGGTTCCTGTTTTTCGATCCACACTGCGCACATCCAGAATCACAGTCAGGCGGGTGAGGACTGTGTTTTGAGCCTTGCTGTGGCCCACATCGGTGGTCGAAAGACGTCGAATCTGGCCGATAAAGACGACGTCCGCTTCGGATTCCGGCACCAGGCGAAGTCGGCTTTTCATGAGAAACTCTCGACGCAAAGCTCCCGTGAAAACCGCTTCGATTCCGGCACCAGGCGAAGTCGGCTTTTCATGAGAAACTCTCGACGCAAAGCTCCCGTGAAAACCGCTTCGATTCCAGGTTCCGCCGTCAGGTTTTCAAAGACGGGAACCGCCACCGTTTGCACATGTGCATCCAGGAGGGTCCCGTCCCCTGCAAGCCGGTAACCGCACGCGCTGCACCATAGCATCAAGCTGAAAGCAAAAAGGCTGTGCAGATACCGGCCCATGAGCGTCTCTTTTTCCTGTGAAGGTTCACACCACAATGTTGACCAGTTTCTTGGGCACCACAATGACCTTGCGGACCGGCTTGCCTCCTAGAAAACTCTGAATCTTGGGATCTTTCAAAGCGGCTTCTTTTAAAGCCTCCTCGGAAATGTCCGCAGGAACCACAAGCCGGCTTCGTAATTTACCGTTCACCTGAATCACCACGAGAACGCTCTCCGCCGTTAAGGCCTCTTCTCTATAGGAAGGCCAAGGCATCTTGGCGACGCTGGCAGGCATGCCCAATTGGGTCCAGAGTTCTTCAGCAATATGGGGAGCCATGGGGGAAAGCATCAGAATGACCGATTCGACGGCTTCCCGAAGGACAGGCCAGCATGTGGAATCTTGCCTGGCTTTGTCCAGGCACCCGTAAATCTCATTGACCAGTTCCATGATAGCGGCAATGGCCGTGTTGAAATGGAATCTCTGTTCGATATCTTCGGTGACTTTCTTGATGGTCTGATGGGTTTTGCGGTGAAGACTTTGCAGTTCCTGGGTCAGGGGACCGATCCCATCATAAGGACGCACGGCTTTGAGTTCATCCAAGTTTTCAGAAACCAGACGCCACACACGTCCAAGAAAACGGTAGGCCCCTTCCACTCCCTGGTCGCTCCATTCCAGCTCTTTTTCCGGCGGAGCCGCAAACAAGCAAAACAACCGGACCGTATCCGCTCCGTAAGTGCGGATCATATCGTCGGGATCCACCACATTCCCCTTGGACTTGCTCATCTTGGCACCGTCTTTGATCACCATGCCTTGCGTGAGCAGGTTCGTGAAGGGTTCGTCCACCTGCACATATCCCATGTCCCGAAGGACCTTGGTAAAAAACCGGGAATAGAGCAGATGCAACACCGCGTGTTCAATGCCGCCGATGTATTGATCCACCGGCATCCAGTAACGCACGCGGTGATCGTCCAAAGGTCCTTCGTTGTAGTCGGCGCAGGCGAACCGGGCAAAATACCAGGAAGATTCCACAAAGGTGTCCATGGTATCCGTTTCCCTCTTTCCCGGCCCGCCGCAACGAGGACACGTTGTCTTGACAAAGGCGTCACTGGAAGGGAGCGGTGAAGCGCCGTTTTCCGGCATTTCCAAGTCCAAGGGGAGAATCACGGGAAGATCTTCTTCCTTGACCGGGACCGTTCCGCAACGATCACAGTAAACGATGGGAATAGGTGCTCCCCAGTAGCGTTGTCGAGAAATGCCCCAATCCCGAAGCCGATATTGCACCGTCAAACCGCCTTGTCCCTTGGCTTCCAGATCCCGAGTGATGGCTTCGCGGGCTTGAGCGGAAGACATGCCGGAATAAGGGCCGGAATGGATAAGAATCCCGTCTTCTTCAAAGGCATGGGTCAGATCTTCTGCAGCCGGCTCGGAAGCAGTTCCGCTTTCTTTGATGACCACCTTGATGGGCAGCCCGTATTTTCGAGCGAACTCAAAGTCTCTCTGATCATGTGCCGGAACGGCCATAACGGCACCCGTGCCGTATTCCATGACCACGAAATTGGCCACAAAGATGGGCATACGCTCTTGGGTCATGGGATTGATGCAATAAGAACCCGTAAAGATGCCTTCTTTTTCCAAAAGCCCTACCGTACGGTCACCCCGTTTGGCCTGCTTGGCTTTTTCCACGAAAGCCAAAACGGCCTGCTCTTCATCATGCCCTCGGCACAGTTCCGCCACCATGGGGTGTTCCGGAGCCAAGCTCATAAAGGTGGCTCCAAACAGCGTATCGGCTCGAGTCGTAAAAACTTCGATAAAACCTTGACCGGATGCTAAGGGAAATCGAATGGTACTGCCGAAGCTTTTCCCGATCCAGTTGCGCTGCATGGTCAACACCCGCTCCGGCCAGCCAGGAAGCTTATCCAACCATTCCAGAAGCTCTTCCACATAGTCGGTGATCTTAAAAAACCATTGCTCCATTTCCTTCTGGACCACAGGTTGGTCACAACGCCAGCAGGCGCCGTCTTCCACCTGTTCATTGGCCAAAACCGTCTGGCAGGTGTTGCACCAGTTCACATAGGATTTCTTCTTGTAAGCCAGTCCCCGTTCAAACATCTTGATAAAAAACAACTGCTCCCACCGATAATAGGACGGATCGCAGGTAGCGAATTCTCGGGACCAGTCGTAGGAAAACCCCAACTGTTTCAGCTGGCTTCGCATGTAGTCGATGTTTTCGTAGGTCCACTTGGCCGGGTGGGTTTTCGCTTTGATGGCCGCATTTTCGGCGGGCATGCCAAATGCGTCCCATCCCATAGGATGCAGAACATTGTAGCCTCGCATGGAAAGAAACCTGGCCACCACATCCCCGATGGAATAATTGCGCACATGGCCCATATGAATGCGGCCTGAAGGGTAGGGGAACATTTCCAAAAGGTAAAACTTCTTCTTGCCGGGATCTTCAAAAGCTCGAAAGAGCTCTTCCTTTTCCCAGAAATCCTGCCATTTTTTCTCGATGTTTTTCGGATCGTATCGGCTGTCCATGTCACCGTTCCTCACGTGTGGTTTGACCGGCTGAAGCCGGTAAGGGAATGCAACGGTCAAAAGCGCTTGCCTTGTAGCACAGGCGCCCTCGGATCGCAACGGTGCATACCAAAAGGAATATGGTCGAAACACCGAGAGGTTCCGGTCAAAGCCTTTGAACCCCGCCGCGAATTAGTTCATCTGGGAATGGCAAGGTCTTTGCTACACAGGTTGCGGATCAATCGCTCTGGCCCAGAGCAACGAATACACCTACCCCAAAAAAACCTGTAGGGGCGGACCTGTGTGTCCGCCCCAATAAACCCCTAGTTACCCAACACCGGGGCGGACACATCGGTCCGCCCCTACCATGTCATGGCAAGGCCTTTCCCAACAATGGATCAAGGAAATCAAAAAAGGACGGAAGAAAAGATTGCAGAATGAAAGACGAAAGGGAAAGAAAAGACGTGGAAGAGCCAAATTTTTGCAAAAAAAACTCCTCCATCAGCTGCACCGGGCAGGTGTCAAGGCATAGGGGACGGCATAAAACCTCGACACCCCAATCCCGCTCAGCTCAAAAGGGTCTCGTCTCCAGCCACCCGGCGAACCAGGTCGCGATAGTCTCTGGCTCCAGGAGATCCCGGCGCATATTCGTAAATGGTCTTGCCATACCCGGGCGCTTCGGACAGCCGCACGTTGTAACGAATGGGGGCACACAGCCGGCTGTTGTAATGGGCGCTCAGCTGCTCGAGGATTTCTTCCGACTGCTTGACACGCTTGTCCAGAAAGGTGGGCACCACGTATTTGAGCACAAGATCCTTGTGATAGTTCTGGACGGATGCCAGGCTTCGACTGAATTCCAAAAGCCCTTGAATGGCCATCACTTCCAGACTTACCGGAATCAAGACTTCTTTGACATAAAACAGCACGTTGATGGTCAACACATCCCATCCCGGCGAAGTATCCACAATCACGTAATCAAAGCGGTCGTCCATGGGCGTGAGGGCCTCGGACAGGGTCATTTCCCCGCGAAAATCTTTGCGGGCGATGAGTCGTTTTACCCCCGCCAAAGAACGCCCTCCGGCCAGAAGCCACAAGCGTTCTCGAGCCTGGACCAAGCACTCCTCGGGGATAACCTCACCGGTCATGAGTTCCGTGAGACCCGCTTTGGGTTTCACTCCGAGCATGTAGGATGCTTGCCCCTGCGTGTCGGTATCCACCAAAAGCACTTTAAAGCCGGCCATGGCCAATCCCGCGGCAAGATTGACCGCCGTGGTCGTTTTCCCCACACCCCCTTTGCTTAAAGACACGGCAATACGGCGCTTGGGCCATTGCGGTTCCTGAGCAGCCTGTTGAGGCTGCGGCGCCTTTGCCCCTTCCGGTTCTCCACCGGAAGGTCTCGGTATGGGAAACCGATGACCGCAAAAGACACATTTTGCAGCCTTCACCTTTTCGGAAAGGCGAGTCTCATCCACCTTGTGCTGCCGATGGCAGCTGGGACACACGATAATCATGGGACCTCTTCTCCTGATGACTTCCTGCAAACCTGTATGGATTCTTTGGGTTTTCGGCACACCTCGTGAAGCATTTGAAACAATCGACTCTTGGGCCCCTTGGCGTCCAGTTCCTGAAGTGCTGTCCGTAAAGCCGTCTCAACGATTACGGATTTGGAAATCTTCGGTTTGGGTTCATCCGAGGGAGCGTCCAGAAAGATCTGTTGCGCTTTCTCCAGGTGCTGAATGATCAGCTTGGTAAGATAATAGGTAACCTTCTTTTTCGGTCGAGCATCCTTGGGCCGAGTCAAAACCCCTTTGCGTTCCTCATGCCCGTTTGAGGTATTTCGGTGTTCCAAGCGCCTTAAGTAAAAAGCCAACCGTTCAAGAATGTCGTTCTCTTCAGTGGTGACCTTGGGCTCTTCCCCACTGAGCAAGGCCCCCATAATGTCCATCGGTTCCTCCTTACGAGACGGCGCCACCGGAAATCCTCCTGTCCAACCCAGTTTTTCAAAGCCCCAAAACGATTCTCCCATGTTCATGCACCTTTGACGGCTTCAGGGGGCCACGCCTTCTGGGTCATGTGCCTCAGTTCTGATCGAAAAACCGTTCGCGGGCTTTCTGCACGAAATCCACCATGAAATCCCTATCCGCGTCACTCTTCAGTTCCAAAGAAAGACCGTACAAAAATCCTGAACCTTCAAGGGGTGTCACATGGCGAACGGTTCCGTAAGCCTGAAGATGCCTATCGCCGAACCGCAATTCCACGGAATCCAATCCCTGACCGATCTGGGCCAAATCTCCGGAATCTGCCAAAAACCCCACACCGCCTTCACTGATGTTGGCCACACGGAAAGAAACGCCTTGGATGAACAAGCTGACCGGTGTTTGTTCGTTGACGGGAACACGAAAGGTTTTTCGAACCACCGTCTGTTCCTCAAAAACACCGGTCAGTTCCAACGTTTCCTCTAAGTCCTTGAGTTCTTCCAGAAGATTGTCTTTGTTCGTCATCGATGTTTCCTCCATGACCATGACGGCGTGCCTTGATCTCTTCCAACCAATTAAGTATTCGGCATCCTGACGGCTGACCTTAAAGACTTTTGAAACCAATGCCTCCAGAGCCTTTCTTGAAAAAGCGAAAGGGGCGGCTTATAGTCAAAGGGCGTCATTAAAGACGCATTCCGCAGACAAACCGAAAGGCTAGGTGCCCCATGAGTGATCAGTGCCAAAAATTTCCAGATCAAGAAGAACTGGAAAGGGAGCTCAGTGAATTCCTTTCCAAGAAATACGGACGCCAGATCAGGGTCATTTCCCCCATGATGGTTGCCCAACCCAAAGCAGGCGAATCCAAGAAGTCCCCGTCGGAAAAAGTACGTCAGATTCAGTTTGACATGAAACCCGAAGAACTGGAAGCCTACCTCGACCAATACGTGGTCAAGCAGGAGCAGGCCAAGGCCATTTTGGCAACCAAGATCTGCACGCATTACAACCGTATCAAATGGCGTTTGGAACGGGGACATCGAAACGCCGATCCCATCGGGCGCATCAAGAACAACATTATCCTGATGGGCCCCACCGGGGTGGGAAAAACCTATCTTATCAAGCTGATCGCTCAGAAGATCGGTGTTCCCTTCGTCAAGGGAGACGCCACCAAGTTCAGCGAAACAGGCTATGTGGGCGGGGATGTGGAAGACCTGGTGCGAGACCTGGTGCGTGCCGCCGATGATGACCTGGAACTGGCTCAATACGGCATCATTTACATTGACGAAATCGACAAGATCGCTTCCTCTTCGAACCTGATCGGACCCGATGTGTCGCGGACCGGTGTTCAGCGAGCCCTTTTAAAACCCATGGAAGAGACAGAGGTGGATCTGCGAGTTCCCCATGATCCCATCTCTCAACTGCAGGCCATCGAACAATACCGAAGAACCGGCAAAAGGGACAAGCAAACCATCAACACCAAGAATATTCTGTTTATCGTCAGCGGCGCCTTTAACGGTCTGGCTGAAATCGTCAAAAAACGTCTGCAACAGCAAGGTGTGGGATTTCGCGCCGCCGTTCATAGCCGCACGGACGACCACAAGTTCCTTCAATACGTCAAAGCGGAAGACCTCATCGAGTATGGATTTGAAAGTGAATTTGTCGGACGTCTTCCTGTCATCGCCGTTTTGGAACCTTTGGACGTGGAAGACCTGTATCAGATCCTCAAGAACCCCAACAGCCCGGTCATTCAAGGGAAAAGAGAAGATTTTCGCTGCTACGGGATCGATCTCAAATTCCAGGATGAAGCCCTGTGGACCTTGGCGGAAATGGCTTACCAAGAAAGAACGGGAGCTCGAGGGCTGGTGAGTGTCATCGAGCGGGTCCTGCTGGGATTTGAAAAACGCTTGCCGTCCACTTCCATTCGCCACTTGGTGGTGACCAAGGACCTGGTCCTGCATCCCCAGGAAACTTTGGAAGCCATTCTCAAGGATCCGGAATCGCCTCAGCAGCGTGAGCTTTACGAACGGATGGTGCGAGAGGAAAAAGAAGCCGTTCATCAGCAGGTCCTCAAGAAAAAGAAACATTACGTCCACAACTACCCCTTCGTCTTTACGCCGGGACGCTTGGAACTCCTGGTAGATCAGCATGTGAAAACCGGAGAACCCATCGAAGGGCTCTTTGACGCCATGATCACTATGTATAACCAGATCAAGGTTTTTGAAGAAGAATTTCACGATCATCAGGGATTCAAAATCCATTTCGACGATCAGGCCATGACCGCCATTATGATCAAGGCCTTGGCGGAAGATAAGACAGCCACGGCTGTGTGTCGGGAAATTTCTCGAGATTACGACTATGCGTTTCGACTGGTCGCCGAAAGAAGCGGTCAGATTCAATTCATTCTTCCCAAGGGCGCCGTGGAAGCTCCGGAAGCCTACCTGGATGAACTCATTCGGGATACCTACCGCAAGCACCCTCTCCGCGAGGAAAGGGCCTCATCTCAGAAAGGATCGACTTCATGATCGGTATTTCCAAACTGTACTGCGGCACCGTGGAACCTTCGGACGCCCTGCGCTACGGTCGCCGCAGCAGGGAGCTCCCTTCGCATCTTTTACAGTTTTCCCAGGATAAAAAGCCTGTGGTGGTCTGGAACATGACCCGTCGATGCAACCTCAAATGCGTTCACTGCTACGCCCAAGCTCTGGATCGCCATTTTCCCGATGAACTCACCACGGCGGAAGGCAAACTTCTTCTGGACGATTTAGCGGCCTTTGGGTGCCCCGTGGTTCTGTTTTCAGGCGGAGAACCTCTCATGAGGCCGGATCTCGTGGAACTGGCCGCCTATGCCGTGGAAAAGGGAATGCGTGCCGTCATTTCCACCAACGGCACCTTGATCACACCCGGCATCGCTCAGGAACTGAAACACATCGGGCTTTCGTATGTGGGCATCAGTCTGGACGGCATGGAATCGGTCAATGATCGGTTTCGAGGGGTCAAGGGCGCGTTTCAAAGGGCCATGGAAGGGATTGCCGCATGCCGGGAAGCCGGCATCAAGGTGGGATTACGCTTCACCATGAATCGACGAAACGCCGCCGAAATCCCGGCTATCTTTGATCTGTTGGAATCCCAGGATATTCCGAGGGTCTGCTTCTATCACCTGGTGTATGCCGGTCGAGGCTCCAAGCTCATGGAAGAAGATCTTTCCCATGAAGAGACCAGGCATGCCGTGGATCTTATCATCGATCGGACGGCGGATCTGCATCGGCGCGGAAAACCCAAGGAAGTGCTCACGGTGGACAACCACGCCGACGGTCCCTACGTGTACCTGCGCCTGCTTCGAGAAGGGTCTCCTCGAGCCCCGGATGTTCTCAAACTTCTGGAAATGAATGAAGGGAACAATTCCGGGCGAGGGATCGGCTGTGTGAGTTGGGATGGTCAGGTGCATGCGGACCAGTTTTGGAGGCATTGTTCCTTTGGCAATGTTCGGCAACGGCCCTTCAGTGCCATCTGGACCGATCTTTCCAATCCCCTCATGGCTCGCCTGAAGGACAAGAAAAACTACGTGAAAGGTCGATGCGCTCAATGCCGCTGGTTGTCAGTGTGTGGGGGTAATTTTCGCGTACGTGCGGAAGCAGCAACCGGGGATCTTTGGGCTCCTGATCCCGCCTGTTACCTGACAGACGAAGAAATCGGCTTACAAGCCGGCTGATTCAAGGAGGTTGACTGCATGTACTTTCCGGAATACCGCCCAAGACGTTTGAGACGCACGGAAAATCTGCGACGTATGGTCCGGGAGACACGACTGAGCCCGGACATGTTCATCTACCCTCTTTTTGTCCGAAGCGGCCGCGGTATTCGTCAGGCGGTTCCGTCCATGCCCGGTGTTTTTCAATGGTCCCGAGATACCGTGGTCCACGAAGTAAAAGACGTCCATGGGCTGGGAATTCCTGCGGTGATCCTCTTTGGACTGCCGGAAAAAAAGGACGAAATAGGATCCGAAGCCTATGCTTCCGACGGCGTGGTGCAGGAAGCCGTGAAGGCCATCAAAGACGCCTGTCCCGATCTGGTGGTCATTACGGATGTGTGTTTGTGTGAGTACACAAGCCACGGGCATTGCGGCGTGTTGCACGGTCGGGAAGTGGACAACGATCCGACGCTGGGGCTTCTAGCCCGAATCGCCGTCTCCCATGCTCAGGCGGGAGCCGACATGGTCGCCCCATCGGATATGATGGACGGTCGCGTGGGCGCCATTCGCGAAAGCCTTGATGAAGAAGGATTTCACCAAACAGCCATCATGGCCTACTCGGCCAAGTATTGTTCCGCTTTTTACGGCCCGTTTCGTGAAGCGGCGGATTCGGCGCCTCAATTCGGGGACCGGCGTTCCTACCAGATGGATCCACCCAATGCTCGCGAAGCTCTTCGCGAAATCCAGCTGGATATCGAGGAAGGAGCCGACATTGTCATGGTGAAGCCCGCTTTGGCTTATCTGGACATCATTCGACGTGTGCGGGAGGAATTCGACTGGCCTGTGGCCGCCTACAATGTGAGTGGGGAATACGCCATGATCAAGGCTGCTGCCGCCAACGGCTGGCTGGATGAACAACGTGTCATGATGGAAGTGCTTACGGCCATACACAGGGCCGGAGCCGACATGATCCTCACTTACTTCGCCAAGGATGCCGCCAGGCTGCTGTCCTCCTAAAGAAAGGAATGCTTATGCCTTCCCACGCCGTTTCCCCCACCGGTCCTCATGCCGCCGGGACTCCTCACACTGAAGCTCATGCATGGACCCTGCGCCTTGTGGCCTGGGAAGTCACCCGTACCTGCAATCTCTCCTGCGTGCACTGCCGCGCCGCGGCCATGGACAAGCCCTATCCCAATGAACTCAGCACGGGGGAAGGTCTTCGCCTTTTGGATGATCTGGCTGCTTTGGGCTCACCCATTGTCATCCTCACGGGAGGGGAGCCTCTGCTCAGGCCGGATATTTTCGACTTGGCCGCTTACGGCCATGAGCGTGGGCTTCGTATGACCATGGCACCCAACGGCACTCTTGTGACCCTCGATGCCGCACGAAGGATGAAAGAAGTCGGGATTCAGCGAATCAGCATCAGCCTGGACGGCGCGGACGCCGCAAGCCATGATGCGTTTCGTCAAATGCCGGGAGCCTTTGATGGAGCGCTCAAGGGTATCCGTTATGCCAAGGAAGCCGATCTTCCCTTTCAAATCAATACCACCATCACGGCCACCAACCTCAAGGAACTGCCTCGCATTCAGGAACTTGCCGTGAATCTGGGTGCTGTGGCGCATCATATCTTTCTGCTGGTTCCCGTAGGTCGTGGAAAGTCTCTGGAAGAACAGGCTATCAATGCGGAACAATACGAACAAATCCTGCACTGGTTTTACGAACAACGCGACAAGGTTCCCTTGCAGCTCAAGGCCACCTGCGCCCCTCATTATTACCGCATCCTTCGGCAAAGAGCCCGTCAGGAAGGCCGTTCCGTGGACACGAAAACCTTTGGGTTGGATGCCATGACTCGAGGGTGCCTGGGAGGCACAGGGTTTTGCTTCATTTCCCACGTGGGTCAGGTGCAACCGTGCGGTTACTTGGAAGTGAACTGTGGGAACGTTCGGGAGCAAGGATTTCGCGAGATTTGGGAAAACTCCGAGGTGTTTCGGCGGCTTCGTCATTTCAACGCATTGGAAGGAAAATGCGGGCGTTGCGAATACGTTCGAGTCTGCGGCGGATGCCGGGCTCGCGCCTACGAAGCTACGGGAAACTACATGGCCGAAGAACCCCTTTGCCTTTATGAACCCAAAGCTTCACGTTCTCCGGTCTAAGCGAATCAAGGAACACCAAAGGACTCCGCCTCAATCTGTAGGGCGGATGAAGGCGAAGCCGAAATCCGCCATCAACCACGGCGAAGCAAAACCCGCCGTGTCCCCTCGCCCAAAGACGAAATCCTCGTTCCTTGGAAGTGTTATGTTCGATGGGATCCAAGTGGTCGGCATGGATTTACGTGCAAAAACGAAGTCCCCGTTCTTTGGAAGTCCTTTTACGGCTGGTAGAAAGACAGCCATGATGCTTCCCTGCACCGTTCGTGTCTTCTTAACACCGAGGGCCACCGATCTTAGAAAGTGGATAAGGCGAGGCGTGTACGATGTGTTTGTAGATCAAGGAGGATCTGGGAAATAAAAACTATCCGTGGCGCTGGTGGCATGATAATAGATATCAACTGCGCGACAACTCACGGTTTTCACAACCCAAGGGAAACCCGAAAAAGAACCTCCTCCCAAAGTGGATGTGACGCCCCACAAACGTCGTAAACCCAGGAGACGTCCTTTGCCGGAACATCTGCCCCGTGAAAGGGTCGTTTACGATCTTCCAGAAGAAGAAAAGGTGTGTGCCTGCGGGGCCCCTTTGACCAAGATCGGTGAAGAGGTTACGGAAAAGTTGGTGTGGCCATCGTCATCGCAAAGTTCTGCGATGTCCCGCCCCTTGAGCTCTAGGAAAAAATCTTTGCCCGCATGGGCATCGATCTTTCTCGGTCCACCATGGTGGGCTGGCTCATTAAGATTGCCCAAAAGCTCGATCCGATCATGGCCCCATTGAAGGCGGCTCTTCTTTCCGGTCCCCAGATTCAGGTGGATGAAACGCCGCTCCAGGTTCTCAATGAGCCGGGACGATCCAACAGGACCAAATCCACCATGTAGGTGTTTCGGGGAGGAGATCCTCAAAAACCTGTGATCTGTTTTCGGTATTTTCCAACCCGATCCGCCGATGTGGCCCGGGAGGTCTTGCGCAACTATAGGGGTTATTGTCAAACGGACGGCTTTGCAGGCTATGAAAGCCTGGAAAAGAAGCACCCGTAGCTTCGCATGGTGCTGTGTCTGGCCCACGCACGTCGTTTCTTTGTGCGGGTCATTGAGGCTCGGCCTCAGTCCGCCAAAGGAAAAACCGGTCGTGTGGAGGTGGCATTGGCCTAGATTATCGAAAATGACATTCGGCCCTTGGCTCTGGGTCGGAAAAACCAGCTCTTTGCCAGCAATCCCAAAGGGGCCCACGCGGCGGCAACCTCCTTGACGCTCATGAGCACGGCCAGAACCTGTGAGTTGGCCCCCTGCCGTTATCTCCACTTTCTTTTGGAGCACGCCCCCCTGGCGGAAACGGAAGAGGATTGGCGCCGGATCAAGCCCCAAAACGTCACGGCGCAGTCTCTGGCCCCCTATGCCACAGGAACCTCCAGGGTGTCTCTGAGCAACGGATCGTCTTTGAAAAGCCACCCTGGTTGTCTCTCCAGACCCCTTCCATCCGAGGCGCCTACCTTCAGCACATCATCGCCGCCGAGGTCTTGCTGTCTCTCGGGACCCCTTCCATCCTACGGCGCCTACCAGCATTCTCAGCTTGGCTGGATGGGACGCCGTCGGCGAATCAAAAAAACCCTCACCCATGCCATCGATTTTGCATGCAGACCGAAGACGATGGTCCTCGAGGGGTACGTTTCCGTTCCAACACCCCATGGGTCCCGCAACCTCGAGGCGCCTATCCCGTTCTAATATGGCGGCGGTTTTCAGGTTCGCCGGGATGATGGCGGATTACGCTTCGCTTCATCCGCCCTACAATAAGCCGCCCTTTCGTTGGTCTCTTCCCCCATAAGGAATCAGCCTGAATCACGAACCTTGCTTGGATCGCATCCCGTCCGCAAGCATTATGGGTCATACTGGCTGATTGGGGAAGGTGCAGTTCCCCGAACGCTTACCTTGCCGCTGTGAAGCGCCAATGAAACTCCTTGGTCAGGCTGTAGTCTGTGTAAAGCTTCCTCAAGAGAAATTCCATTCTTTTTGGCTGATTCCTCAGCCAGATCACGAATCATTTCCTTGTCCCAATAATAGTGGCCATTAGCCGCATATTCAAGCATTTGACCAACAACTTCGCGGCGCGCTCGGGTATCTTCGAACCGCTTACATTCGACGAAAGTCAGCATAGCACTCTGGTCTACGAAGAAAAAATCAATGTTCCATCGATCAATTCCTGTACTGGGATCTGGTACAGGCATTTCTCGTGCTACCAGCAACCAGCGCCGTGGCTCGTCAGGGTTCATTTGTTCCCCTGCCAGCAAGTCAGGATTATTCTCGAGAATAAGCTGAAGTTCACGTTCTTCATCTTTACAGAGGACACGTTCCAAGCGTTTGGTTGAGCTGTCTTTCTCAATGATGTATGCATTTGCCATGTGTTATGAGTTCCCTCTTCAGTTTCTTTGGCTAACCGGCTCGCCGATAAGCTGCGGGCGCCGTAAGCGACCGTCCGCTTCATCGACTTGTTAGGCCTCCCGCCTCCGGCGCTTCGTAGGTCAGGTCGAATACCCTATCGGTAAGCCAACGGCGGAAGCCCGGGTTGTCGCTGAACTGTTTGAAGAGCTCGGTGTCGTCCTTGAGCAGCGCGGTCATCACGCGCACCAGCGCCTTGTCGTGCTCGATGCGGGCGTTCTGCTTGTCGGAGTTTTTCACAGCATTCTGATAGGCTCGGTCAGCGGCGACCCGGGTGGGAATTTCTTCTGTGATCAGTCGATGGACACGGTCACGGTCGGTCCATTGGATGTTGCCAAACTGGTCGTTAAAGCTCTTGATGATGTTCGAGAGCCGATCCAACTCGGGCTCAGGCTTGTGGCCACCGCCAGCCGCGGGAATCGGTTCGATCTCCGCATCCTGATCGGCCAGCGCAATCTGCATCTCGGCCTGCTTCTCCACCCGGTAGCTGTCCATGTCGATCGCCTCGAGGATACCCCTCGAGAGATCCTCCTCCTTCGGTGCGGGCAGCTTGGGCACCAGGAAGGTCAGGAAGATCGACAGCTTCTCCCACTCGGCGTTCGTGTACGGCAGCACCTGGGACAGAAAGCCATAGGTACGCAGGAACGCCTTGGCCTTCCCCTTGAAATCGACCTGCCCGTCCTCGTCGAGATCGTTCCTGTAGACCGCCACGCAGGCATCGAGGATGGGGTCGAGCCGGTCGCGGTCGGCGCCCTCCAGGTAGAGGCGGACCAGCTCGTCAACCTGTTCGGGCGCGTAGACCTGGTATCCGTCGAGTGCGGCCTTGAGGTCGTGGAGCTTGTCGGGGTCGGTCTCGTCGGCGAGGATCGTCGTGCGGTAGTAGGGCTCGAAGGCCCGGCGGATCGTCTCGACGTCGTTCTGGAAGTCGAGCACGAAGACGTCGTGCTTCTTGGGGTGGGCGCGGTTGAGCCGCGAGAGCGTCTGCACCGCCTTGACGCCCGAGAGCGGCTTGTCCACGTACATCGTGTGCAGCAGCGGCTCGTCGTAGCCGGTCTGGAACTTGTCGGCGCAGATCAGGAACCGGTAGGGGTCTTCGCGGATCTTGTCGGCGATCTGGCTCGACGGAAAGCCGTTGAGCCAGGTTTCGGTCACCTTCTCGCCGCCGTATTCGTGCTCGCCGGAAAAAGCGACGATTGCCCGGTACGGGCTCTTGCGCTCGCGAAGGTAATCGCGGAAGGCGTGGTAGTACTGGATGGCACGTTCGATGCCACTGGTGACGACCATCGCCCGCGCCTGCCCGCCGATCTTGTTCTTGGCGATGACCAGCTCGTGGAAGTGGTCGACCATGATCTCGGCCTTGAGCCGGATCGCATGCTCGTGGCTCTCGACGTACCGGCGCAGCTTCTTCTTCGCCTTCTTCGTGTCGAACTCGGGGTCGTCCTCGATTTTCTTGACCAGCTTGTAGTAGCTCTCGACAGGCGTGTAGTGGGCGAGCACGTCGAGGATGAAGCCCTCCTCGATGGCCTGCTTCATCGTGTAGCTGTGTAAGGGCCGGTGCTTGACGGTTCCGTCCGGCTGCGGCACCGGCTCGCCGAAGAGCTCGAGCGTCTTGTTCTTGGGCGTAGCGGTGAAGGCGAAATAGCTCGCGTTGGGCAGGAGCTTCTTGGCCTCGATCAGGCGGTTGATCCGGTCCTCGAGCGTCTCGTCCTCGTCGGCGTCATCGCCGCCCGCGAGTGCCTGATGCATCTTGGCCGTGGTCCGGCCCCCCTGGCTCGAGTGCGCCTCGTCGATGATGATGGCGAAGCGCCGGCCGACATGCTCGCTGCCGATCTCGTCCAGGATGAACGGGAACTTCTGCACCGTGGAGATGATGATCTTCTTGCCTTCGGCCAGGAACCGGCGCAAGTCGCCCGAGCGTTCGGCGTGCCCGACCGTGGCGCCCACCTGGGCGAACTGCCTGATGGTGTCCCGGATCTGCTGGTCGAGGATGCGGCGGTCGGTGACGACGATGATCGAGTCGAAGACCGGTGCGTCGTCTTTGGAAAGCCCGATGAACTGGTGGGCGAGCCAGGCGATGGAGTTGGACTTGCCGCTGCCGGCCGAGTGCTGGATCAGGTAGCGCCTGCCGGCGCCGTGCTCGGCGGCCTCGGCCAGGAGGTTTCGCACCACGTCGAGCTGGTGGTAGCGCGGCCAGATCTGTTTGCGGCGCTTCTTGCCGCTGCGCGGGTCCTTCTCGACGACGACCTGGGCGTAGTTCTCGAGGATATCGGTCAGGCTCTGGCGGGTAAGGATACGCTTCCAGAGGTTGTCGGTCTTGAGACCGTCGGGGTTGGGCGGATTGCCGGCGCCGTCGTTCCAGCCCTGGTTGAAGGGCAGGAACCACGAAGCCTTGCCCTTCAGGTGCGTGCAGAAGCGCACCTCGTGGTCGTCCACGGCGAAGTGCGCCACGCAACGGCCGAACTCGAAGAGCTTTTCGCGCGGGTCGCGGTCGCGCTTATACTGCTCCACGGCGTCGGCGACCGTCTGCTTGGTCAGGCTGTTCTTGAGTTCGAAGGTCGCCACCGGCAGACCGTTGATGAAGAGCCCGAGGTCGAGGGCGCGCTGGGTCTCGTCGCGCGAGTAGCGGAGCTGGCGCGTCACGCTGAAGCGGTTGGCGGCAAAGCGCTCGGCGGCCTTCGGATTGCCCGGCGAAGGCGTACCGTAGAAGAGGTCGATATGGTGGTGAGCGCCGTGCAGATCAGGCGTTCGAGGCCGCGTTCGGAGGTGTCGGTGGGAGTCATCGTTGTGCCTCCGCGGCATCGCGCCCATGGAGCAAGAGGGCCGTGGTTTGGATAATCGCCTCACGGTCGCGGGGTTCGCTTTCCGCCATGAGCAGCGTCAGCGCCACCAGCGCTTCTTCGGAGATTCTGCGCTCGCCATTGGCGCCATAGAGCGCATGGTTTTTCTCCAGGAACCAGAGAAACAACGCCGCTCCAATGCGCTTGTTGCCGTCGGTGAAGGGATGATTCTTGACAAGAAAATACAGAAGGTGAGCGGCCTTGTCCTCGATGGTCGGGTAAGCATCCCGCCCGAGGACCGTCTGGAACACGGCGGCCAATGCGCTCTCCAGCCCCGCGTCTTTCTCCTGCCCGAAAAGCGGGCCGGCCTGCCAGCGCTCGCGCAGCGCCGCGATCAGACGGCGGGCTTCTTCGGGCGTCATGGGTTGGGCTTCGCGGACAGCCCCCTTGGGCGGCTGCAGCCGCCCGTGGTCGTAATCGTCGAGCAGGTTCAGCGCAAAAGAGTAATCCCGCAGGAGGTCCAGTAACGCGGCTGCCTCATCGCCTGCCAGGGAGCGGCGGTGCGATACGTCCGCGATCAGCCGAATGGTCTGCCGCAATTGCGCCAGCCGTCGTTCGTTGACCGTGTAGCCTTTGAGGATGTGGTCCTTGATCACCTGGGTCGCCCAGATGCGGAACTGCGTGCCGCGCCGGGAGTTCACCCGGTAGCCGACCGAGATGATGGCATCGAGGTTGTAGTATTCGACTTGGCGCACGACTTCCCGGCTGCCTTCCTTTTGAACTGTTGCAAAAAATGCAACAGTTGCCTTCTTATCGAGCTCGCCTTCCGCGTAAATGTTTCGCAAGTGCCTGGAAATCACAGACTTATCTCGCTCGAACAGCGCGGCCATCTGGTTGAGATTCAGCCAAAGGGTTTCGCGTTCCAGCCGCACATCGAGTCGGACCTGGCCGTCCGGATCCTGATAAAGTACGACCTCTCCGCCGGGTCCGCCGTATGCAGCGGGCGGTTCGTGGAGGCTGTTTTTTCGTGTTGGACGTTTTATCCTAGTCATCGAGCAGTTCTTCCTCGCGCGAGGCCCCGGTTTCGGCGTCCAGATCATCATGCATTTGATCGTTCTCGGTTTCAAGGTCTTCCGCAAGCTCAAGTTCAGTTTCGGCCGGTTCCTCCGGCAGCCGTGCCGCCGCATCGCGCACATCCATTTTGCCCGTGACCCCGTCGGCGATGAGGCGCTCGCGGTACTCGCGCAAAAGCTCAATCTCACGGCGAGTGGCGGCCATGGCGACGTCAATCTTGGCAGTTTGAGCGTCGAGATACTCCACGATGACGGTTTGTTCGGGGAGAGGGGGAAGGGGAATTGAGAAGTTCGCGATGAACTCGACAGGCACACGCTGCTGACCTGCTGCCCCGGTCATCTCGTCCGTGCCAAGCCGCCGGAACTCTGCAAGCCTAGTAACGCGATAAAGATAGGCTGCAACAATCGCCCTGGACGGACGGATGACGTGAAATTCGGCTGAGCCAAATCCGATCTCTGTCGGTAGATTCTCAAGGCATGCACCCTTACCGTTCTCAAAGAACGGTGTGATTTTCGCGACAATAACATCGCCCCGACGAAAGTAAGTAAAGCCATTCCATAGTTCAAAAATTGGATGTAACTCTGATGCGTCAATTCGCCCGTCCGATCTTACGCGCTCCATTGGCAAGAAGACGGCTCGACCCTCTCGCAAAACTGATGGCACTTCAGACTTGCTAGGGTTGATCCTCGCAACCTGCTTCAGCCGCCGTACCTCCCAATGCTCCGGCACCTGGCCGAGCCACTCCACGCCGGAGTCTTTGTAGGCGGGGTAGGGTTTGAGGTTGGTGATCATAGTGTGTCCTCCCGGCGAGCCTTGTAGGGGCGATCCGACGAGGCGCTTCTACATCCTATTGCCTGGGGGTTTTCCGGATCGAATGCCCAGCGCATGGGGTTTTCGACGATGTACTGGCGGATGCGGTTCAGGGATTCGTCATCGCGGATGATGTGTTCGTAATAATTTCGTTGCCAGACGCGAACGTGCGGCGTACCCCGTAGATCGTTGATGCGTTTGGTCACGGCGGATTTGAATGCGCGCACAATGGTCGGTATGGATCCAGAAACGGGTTTGCCGAATTGTTCGGTGGTTGTGGTAGGGGCACGGCGACGCCGTGCCCCTACCACATCGTCATCCATGATCCAAATGATGCCGTGCACGTGGTTGGGCATCACAACAAATTCGGAATCCCATAACCGCACATTCGGCCGTACGACCGCTGTTTTGAACCATTCGTCACGCACGATTTCTCCCAACCCATTCAACACCATGGCGCCCTCCGCCACATCCCCGAACAAACAAGCCCGTCGATGGGTGCAGATGGTGACAAAATAGACACCGGGACACGTGCAATCGTATCCCTTGAGACGAATGCTGCGGCGGTGTCGTTTTTCGTTCATTTCTATTGCCCCAAAATCTCCTCCAACACCCCCTCCGCCTCCCGCTCTACCGCCAGCAAATCCGCCCGAATCTCCTCCAGAGTGCGCAGGGCCTTTGGCTTGTAGAAGTAGCGGTTGAAATTGATCTCATAGCCCACTTTGACGCTGGCCGGGTCGTACCAGGCGTCGGGCGCGTAGGGGAGCACTTTGCGGCGCAGGAAGGCCTCGATGGCCGCGCGCTGATCCTCCGCCGTGGGTAGGTAACCCAGCTGCTTGCAGGCTTCGCATTCGAGGAAGGGGATCTGTTCGCTGTCGCGAAGCTCGGTGTCGGGCTCGTATTCGACCACGCGCGGCTTGCCGCGAATGGTAGCCTCAAACAGACCGCGAAGTGGGTCGGGTGGAGTGCCGGGTTTGTGAATTTTCTTGATGACCGGCGCGGCGTCTTCGGCCCGCTCATGGGTCTCCTTGAGCTTCTTGATCTCGGCAGCCTTGTAAGCGCGTTCGGGATCGATGCCGACGAGCCGGAGCGGCCGCTCCACCGTGGCCTTCCAATAGCCGAAAGCAGGATTAGCGAAGATCTTGCTCTGCTCGCTCTCCTCGAAGGCCAGGAAGGTATCGACGATTCGTTGAATGTCCTCGGAGCCGAGCTCGCAGTTTTTCTTGCCCAGGTTCTTGCGAAGCGGGTGGTAACACTGCGTGGCATCGATGAGCTGCACCTGGCCTTTGCGGTGCTCGGGCTTGCGGTTGGTCAGCACCCAGATGTAGGTGGCGATGCCGGTGTTGTAGAACATGTTGAGCGGCAGGGCAACGATGGCCTCGAGCCAGTCGTTCTCGATGATCCATCGGCGGATGTTGCTCTCGCCCTGGCCGGCGTCGCCGGTGAAGAGCGAACTGCCGTTGTGCACCTCGGCGATGCGGCTGCCGTGCTTGGTGCCGTGCTTCATCTTCGAGAGCATGTTCACCAAAAACAGCATCTGGCCGTCGCTCGTGCGCGTGATCAGCGACAGCTCCTCGCCCTTGTGCTGCACAACGAAGCGCGGATCCTTGATGCCCTGTTTGCCTCCCATGCGCTCCAGGTCCGACTTCCAGCTCTTTCCGTAGGGCGGATTGCTGAGCATGAAATCGAACTCGTGCGACGGGAACGCGTCGTTCGAGAGCGTTGAGAACTCGGGGCCGCCGACGATGTTGTCCGCCTCGTCGCCCTCGCCCTTAAGCAGGAGGTCCGCTTTGCAGATGGCGTAGGTTTCGGCATTGATCTCCTGGCCATAGAGGTGGGTCGAGACCTGCTTGCCATGCTGCCGGGCGAGTTCTTGAAGGGTCTCCTCGGCCACGGTCAGCATGCCGCCGGTGCCGCAGGCGCCGTCATAGAGAAGGTAGGTGCCGGATTCGACCTGATCCGCGATGGGCTCGAAGATCAGGCGCGCCATGAGCTTAACGGCATCGCGCGGTGTCCAGTGCTCGCCGGCTTCCTCGTTGTTCTCCTCGTTGAAGCGCCGAACGAGCTCCTCGAAAACCGTGCCCATTCCGTGGTTGTCGAGGCCCGGTCGGCGCACGGCGCCATCGGGGTCGACGACGGGGTTCGGGCTGAGATTGATGTCCGGGGAGAGGAACTTTTCGATGAGCGTGCCGAGCGCATCGGCCTTGGCAAGGCGCGGGATCTGGTTGCGAAACTCGAAGTTCTCCAGGATCTCCTGAACGTTCGGCGAAAAGCCGTCAAGGTAGACCTCGAAGTCCTGGCGGAGCTGTTGTTGGCTTGCGCCCGCCCTGAGATCGCGCAGCGTGAACTTCGAGGTGTTGTAGAAGGCTTGGTCGGCCGCCTGGCGCAACGCGGGATCCTGGTTGGTGATCCCCGCCTCGTCTAGTTTGGCCTTCATGTCGAGCACGGCCTGCTTCGTCGGCTCGAGCACCGCGTCCAGCCGGCGCAAGACGGTCATGGGCAGGATGACATCGCGATACTTGCCCCCACGTAGAGGTCGCGGAGCACGTCGTCGGCGATGCCCCAGATGAAGTTCGCGATCCAGTTCAGTTGCCGCTGTTCCATGTCACTCCGAATTGGGCCTTTTGTTAAGAGGTGTGCCGGGAGGCCTCACGACAAAGCTCAGCCGCGCCGCGTAGAGGCGTCGGCTGGAGCGCTTTGCTATGCCCGCGAATCACGGGAAATACCTGTCGATGTCAAGTGCACCATGGAATACGCCCAAAATGTCGATGCTGGACATTGACCTCAGGAGGTAGACAATCCTGTAATGCCCATAGTGCAGAATCCTGATTTCGCCTTCAGCCTCCGTGCGATATCTGTACCCGATTTCCGGAAAATTCCTCAGCACCTACGCTTTTTCATAAATTCCAGACACGACCTTCTGGGCCGCGCCCGGATTATCCGCAGCGATGTAATCGTGGATATCGCGAAGCCAGCGATGCGCTTCCTCAGTCCGCCTTATTTCTGCCATGTGCGAGTGCGTCGTTCCATTTCTTCATTGGATACTATGCGTCCAGCGCGTGAATCTTCCAAACCCCGCTCAACCATGCGCTCAAAGGCGAGTTCCCGCATGATTTCCTCATAGGTCGCGTCTTCCGGCTGCGACTGAATAACCTCGGTCATTTACTCTTTCACGTTTGACATGTGACACTCCTTACGGATAAGTGGGCATAATGACAAAGCTCACTGGCGGGGATGGAGCGCAGCGGAATTCCCGTCCAGTGCAGCGCATTGTTAGGCATTCTTATACTTGACTTCCAATGTCATTTTGCCGCTCTTGCCGATTTTCGCTTTGATTGGGATACCTTCAACATCCGCACCAATGTCGATGCCTGCCGCTTGGTCAAGGGTTATCTTCATCTCGTCTACACCATTATCTCGACCTGCCTTTATCAAATCGATTGCCATCTTTCTCTGTTCTTGTATCGTGTCGGGTGACGATATCCAATCCCAAGCTTTTTTAAGTAGCCATGGCCCTGGCGCATAAATCCATCCATGCTTATCAAAGCTCTCCAACGCCTGTTTAAGCCCATCGGCCGTTGTCACATTGAATTCCATTGAGTCTCCTTCGATGCCTAACTTGTTATTCTACCCAATCTTCGTTTTTCCGTTACGGTTGTTAGTCCGTGGGTGTACTTAAATGTAAAGTTACCGATTCGCGCCCTTCCTTGTCCAGGCCGGCCTGACAGGCGAGCCCACTGCCGCGGACGTCAAGGCATTCCTCACCCGCCTTGCCATGGTCGAAAGGGTAAGCGCCTCCACTCAGAATCAGGCCTTCAGCGCGTTGCTGCTTCTGTTCAGGGAGGTTTTGCGCAAAGACATGGAAGAAATGGCTCAGACGGTTCGAGCCAGGCGAGGGCGAAGGCTTCCGACGGTATTGTCGGTCAGCGAGGTTCAGGCGTTGCTCGAAGCTGTGGAGCCCGATTACAAGTTGATGGTGAAGTTGCTTTACGGAAGTGGTTTGCGCTTGATGGTGTTACTCCGCCTTCGTGCGAAGGACATTGACTTCGATGCAGGCTTGATCACCGTCCGCGGCGGCAAGGGAGACAAGGACCGCACAACCCTGCTGCCTGAGTCGCTGCGCGAAGATCTGCGCCTCCATTTGAGAAAGGTATGCGAATGGTATGAGGCAGATCTGGCGAGAGGATACGGAGAAGCTCAATGCTGTTGACTTAAGGATTTTTGAGTTTCTCACTTCTACCAAAACACCACTTGTTGGGAGGCCGTTTGTTGATGCGGGGCTGAGATGGCCGGGCAGATTTTGGCCGGTGGTATTTCACACGAGAGATTGTATAAAGGATTTCTTTAAAGATCTTCACCGCCCTTTGAGGATCATCAGGGACCAGCACGGCGGCTTCCGCTGCCAGAGTCATGACGGCATTTTTGAACTGGAATTCAGCACCCTCTGGGTCGTTCGCCTCGGGCATGATGATCGTGAGGGTTCGGGCAATGACGGACAGAATGGCCACTGCGAACAGTTCCTGACGAATGCTGTTGGGGGTTTTGCCGTGAAACTTGTCGATCTCGAGCACGACCTTCTCGCTTCTGTAATGATCGTCCACAGCCCATCTGCGGAAGTAAAGCGCGATGATCTCCTCTTTGGGGAAAGTGCCCTTGTCACGCAGGTTGGTGAGAAGCACAGAGACCTTCCCTTCAGGGCTCACCAGCCGGATGATGCGCAGGTGAATGCTGGCGGCTTCCTTGCGCTCCTGGGCGCTGAGCCTTCTAAGCTCGTTGCTGGAAGGGGTGATCGAAATCTCTTCTTCTTGTCGATCGCTGCGAACGAAAGCCTCGACAGCCGGAAAAGTCCGTTCGGCCGGACAACGAAAAAGAAAGTAACCTTTGTAGTTGTCTCTGAGATAGCTGATGAAATCGAAACTCGGGTAGCCCCGGTCCAACAGCAGCACGCAACCCGAAGGGATAAATGGCAACAGGGCCTGGGGGCCTGTTGGTGCTCACAACACTTCTAGCGATGGGAAGACGCCTGAAGACATCATAGGCAGTGGTCACCAAGCACTGAGGAAAATGGCCGCGCCCTTCATGCTGGAGACCGCTTTTGGGATCAAACTCTCTTCGCATCTCCTCTGTTGCCGGAAGCTCATACTTCGAGCCATCGAAAGCTATGACCGGCATCGAGTGCCACAGATAAGAAGGATTGCGAGAAGAGAAGCTATAGGCGAGCTCGACGGCTCTTTGCAAGATCTCTCTGAAAAGGGTCCAACAAACCTTTGTTCGAGCCTTGGTCAGGCTGCTTCGATGGACTTGATCGGCTTCGGGCCACAGACCGCTTCGCCTGGCAGCTTTGAAGAATTCACCCGATTTGATGTCCACTCCCTTGCTCTTTCCGCTCCCCAAAAGCGAGAGGATAAACACAATGAGCTTGGGAAAGGGAAGCTTACGAGTGCGGGTAAAATCGTTGGGGGATCGTTTGACTTCGGGGGAAATCTTTTTAGGGATAAGGTCTAAAAAACTTTTCAGGATGGCATCGAGTTGGCATGAATTTTCAAGGCAGGTTCCGTGCCATAATCTTCATCTCCTTTACGAATTTTTATAGGGTTGATGATTCGCTCCCGCTTCTTACATCAACCAGTATGGCATACTTGGTAGGGAAACACAATGAAAAACTTATACATTTCAGCGCGGGGCATAACTTTTTCCCTGACTCGTGACTGCTAAGTCAACAACATTGCCTTTGGGAGTCCGGTAGGACTCGACCAATTGATGGTAGAAAAAGGTACACCCTGATCGGGGATCTTTTCTTCTAGCTTTTCGAATGAATATATCATTGGAGGATTACCACGAAGTGTATCTCGACGTCACTGGTGTAAAGTAAGTCTTTTCCACTACATTGAGATTTTGCTCCTTTCAAAAACGCGTTTTCAAGGATTTCCAAGACCAAAACCGGGCAATCTGGGCCTTTTTTAGAAAATTTGTGACAAACTCTGTCTAAGCATGGCGGCGGATTCCTGCTTCGCCTCCATCCGCCCTACGGTAATACCCCCCTTTGGCGACTCTTTTCTCCCATAAGGAATCAGCCTGAATCACGAGCCTTGCTTGGATCACATCCGGTTCGCGACCCCTATGGACCATCCTGGCTGATTGGGGAAGGTGCAGTTCCCCGAACGCTTACGATAAAAGGCCTGAGCCCTTTTCACTGATGGACCACAAAAACCTGCACATGAAGCGGGTCTTCAGGGCGAATGCTTGTGTACACTTTGAGCTCTGTACGTTTCTGGAATCCCTGCGGGACTGTCTCAAGCTTTGCAGTAATTTCCAATAAATAACCGGCAAGGCCTTCTTGAGGCTTTGTCTCCACGTTCAAAAGCTCCGCATCGTATTCCAGCCGTAGAATATGAAATTCGGTCCCGCCGTGGGGCACCACCAGGACTCGGCCCACCCGGTTTTCGTTAGATCCTTTCGTTTTTCCAACCAGAACACCTGTCGGCCGAATCCCCACAGGCCCTTCCACCATTCCTCGAACCGTGAGCAGCACTTCCGGCTTTTGAGGGTGGTCCGTCACCAGTCGAACATATCCGGAATAACTGCCCTGCTCAGCCCCATTTTCGATGACCAGCCGGTAACGCCTGCCTTCCTCCAGAGTTTCCACCTGTGTGCGAATCTCTTTTTCCAGGTTGGTTTCCACACGCAGAATGCGCATGGGCACTTTCAGACTTTCCACTTCCACGTGCTGAGCTTGTAACCCCGCCGACGGTCCTCGAAAAACCACCGTATCGCTTGGGCGAATATCAATAAATGGAACCACCTTGAGGCTTACGGCAAGGGAAAGCCTCGGGGTTTGAGGATCATTGCAGTGCACCGTGGCGCTCTTGGTGACCTTACCCCGATATCCCGCAAGATTGATGGATAACGTGATTTTTCCTTCTCCACCTGGAGGGATCAGCCGGTCGAACCTGGCCACGCTGCAACCTCAGCCAGGGCGAACCTGTTCGATGGAAAGAAGCTCTGTCCCGGTATTACGTACCACGAAATCATGGGAAACAGTGCCGTTTTCCATCACTTCACCCAAATCTACCACAGGATTTTCAATGATAATTCGGGGAGCATTCACCCTTTCCGAAGGAGTCGACAGTGATGGCGTTGAACCTGCCGAAGCCATGAAAGATTCAGACACCGCCGAGAAAACAGCCAGGACAAGCATGATGCCCTTCAAAAAAGAACGGAGGTCTTTCAGGCTATTCCTCGAATGAGGCCACGCTTTTGAACACCTTTGTCCATCGTCGGTCAAAACAACCCCCTTTTTCCACATTCCTTGGATTTGTAAGGGCACGCTTTTGTCTCCCTTAAGAAACGTCTGATGGAGCGCCCTTGTGAGGCGAAGGTTCCTGCCACAGTTTCCTGAGAGGAACGATTTCGATTCCTTCCTTTTCAAAAGTCTCCGCCTCCTCCTGCAACACTTTCAATGTGGCCGGATGAGGATGGCCGATAGCGACGGCTTCGCCTTGCACTTTGGCCCGGCGAATGAGTTCGGCAATTTGACGACGAACAAATTCTTCCGTCGGTTCATGATCCAAAAAAATATCCCTTTGGCCACAAGTCACCCCGATCTCCCGCGCCACCGAAACCGCCACGCTTCGGCCACTGGTGTAGCTGTCCAAATAGTAAAACCCTCTCGATTTCAGATACTGCAGCACAACCCTCATGGCCTCGGGGTTTTCGGTGAACCTGGAACCCATATGATTGTTAAGGCCTCGAGCATAGGGGTTTTCCTTCAGAGCCTTTTCGATCTGGGCCACCATTTCCTGAGGGGTCATAGCCACCAACAAGGCGCCTTTGCCGGGGTTTGCTGCGGGGTAGCCGTGGGGTTCCATGGGCATATGCACCAGGACTTCGTGACCATGGGCTGCCGCTAAAGCCGCCACTTCACGCGTGTGAGGAAGGTGAGGCAAGACGGAAAAGGTCAAGGGCAAGGGAAGGTTAATGAATTTACGAGCTATTTTCAGATCGTAGCCGAAATCGTCGATCACCAAGGCCACTCGAGCCACGGCAGGTTTTTCCGGCACCGTGGGCGGTACCGGCGGCTCAACAGGCGGTTTCGGCACCGCTGCCACCACGCTGGGCTCTTGGGAGTCCGCTTTGGGACGAGGGGTCTTGGGTGCCTCTTCCTCCAAAGGCCGATTGGACGTAACCGGCGTGGCGGCTCTAGGCGGCTGGGTCTGTGAAGAGGGAACAGAGACCTGCGCCGCCTGTTTTCCCTTGATCTCCACCGAGGATGTTCGAAAAGGGTTCCCTTTGGCCCAAAACACAAGGGTCAGCAGGATAAGCAGCACAACAATCCACACGGTGAGCAAAGGGACAAAGACGCTTTCCTTGGGGGCCTTTCGTCCAGTTTGACCGGATGTCGCGGCTCCCCTTCGCGTTCTTTGTCCCAAGAGGGCGCCTGTGCGCTTGCCTGTTGAGATGGGCCTTTTACCTTGGGTTGTGGCCATCTGAGCGCGGGTCCTTGGGATCTATTTGTATCGTGTTTCCGCCATGATGCGATAACTCTTGAGCAGCTCCAGAGCGTGGCGTGCTTGATTGTCCACCTCAAGCCATTTTTCCGTCTCCGTCGGCTGCTCTTGCACCGTCTCCTTGTCTTGTTGCTCGGGACTGTCGGACGGGGCTTCCATGTGCCGAGGCAAATCTTTTTCACGCAAACGCCGTGCCGCTTCCTCGCTGCCGTTTTCCGGGTTAGGCACAATGCGCTTGACCACAATGTCCGGCGTAATGCCCTTGGCTTGAATGGAACGTCCGCTGGGCGTGTAGTACAGCGACGTGGTCAGACGTACCGCCGATCCGTCGTTGAGCGGGATAACGGTCTGCACGGAACCTTTGCCGAAAGTGGGTTCCCCCACAATGACCGCTCTTCGATGATCCTGCAAGGCCCCCGCCACAATTTCCGACGCGCTGGCACTACCCCCGTTGACCAAAACCACGATGGGATATGGATGCGGTGGGCCGTTCTTGCTCGCTTCAAAACGCATCTGCTGGTTTTCACGACGTCCACCCGTGTAGACAATAAGGCCCGAATCCAAGAACTCGTCGGCTACGGCCACAGCCTGATCCAGTAAGCCTCCCGGGTTATTGCGCAGATCCAGAATCAATCCCTGCAGCGGTTTTTCCTCCGTCTCCAGCTTTTCCAAAACCCTTCTCAGATCGCGTCCCGTACCGCTCTGAAAGCTGGAAATACGCACATAACCATACCCTTTGTCCAAAAAGCGCGTTCGTACGCTTTGAATGGAAATGATGTCTCGAGTCAGCTCAAATTCCAGGGGTTTGCGCTGACCTTCGCGCATGATCGTGAGCTTGACCTTGGTACCCTTTGGACCCCGCATCTTTTGCACCGCTTCCGTCAGACTCATTTCCTGGGTCGGAGCCCCATCGATCTTGATGATCTGGTCATTGGCCTGAATGCCGGCCTTGTCCGCCGGAGTTCCTTCCAAGGGAGCCACCACGGTCAGGACTCCGTTGCGAATGGTAATTTCGATGCCGATCCCGCCGAACTTCCCCTTGGTTTCAATTTCCAGCTCCTTGTAATCCTCTGGGCGCAGAAAAGACGAGTGAGGATCCAGTTCTCGAAGCATGCCGCTGATGGCCCCGTAAATGAGCTTTCGAGAATCCACCTCTTCCACGTAATGATCCTGGACCAAATTCATCACATCACTAAACAGCTTGAGCTGCTCGTAGACGCCCTTTTCAGCCCCCGTCGCCATGGCCCTCAAAGCGATCCATCCCACCAAGGCCACACAAGCGGTCATGACAACCAAACGAGTCTTTCTGCTCCCTTTTCTCATCGTTCCTTCCTTTTGAACCCAAAAATGTGATCGACTTCACAGCACACGAGGGCCCTCGGCAGTTTAACCTCAGCCCATGCCATTATAAAAGAACTCGTCAAATGAAGAACGTTTTTTTAACATAAACGATGTTCCGGAACTTGCTCACAAAATCCGTTTTTCGCAGGAGATTGCACTTCCCTTGCCAAGAAGCTATAAGACTTTCGGGTTGCCTTGACAAAAAAGGCCACCCGCCCATTTTTCGATCGGTTCGGCGACTTTGCCGTTCAAGGGATTCCGTATCCGTTAACGAGAAAGGGGAGAAACCCCATGGCCGAAATCAAAAGCACGCTCGATATTGTGTTGGAAAAAACCAAGCATTTGGTCCTCACCCCGCAAGAGCGACAAGCCATGGAACGAAAGGAACATCTGGACAGGGTGCCCGGCATGGTGCAACGCTTCGTCGACGGCGCTTGGACCCTTGACCAGATGCTGGAAGCCTGGAAAAACATCCCCGAAGCTTACCAAGAAGAAGCCCGCAGAAGCCTGCTTCAAAAGCTCCTGGCCTTTTTGTCGGAAAAAAAGTCCCTGGACCTCCTGGTCCCAGCTTTTCAGGCCTTGGCCTCCACGACGGACCTTCCCTACCTGGATCGGCTGACTCAGCTGGCCAGGCAAAACAAAGAAAGCGATGACTCGTGGGAAGCACGGCAAAACCGTCTTCTAGCCCGTCTTGCTGCAAAGGGGGTTCGAGGAGACGCCGTCCATGTGACACCCGCCTTGGATCCGCAATGGAACAAATCCCTTGACACCATGGCCCATCAGATCGAAACCGTGAAGATCCAGTGGCTTGCAGCTCTTGCCGAAAATGTTTCTTTTTCGCCTTCTGAACCTATTGGGGCCAGGCCTGTGGGGTCTGAGGGCCGAAAAAGTACTGACGAATGAGATAGAAATTTTCTTTGACGGCGCCTCGTCCATCCAGTGCCGGTCCGTGACCGGGACACAGCACTTGAGTGTCTAGTTGCATCAGTTTATCCAAGCTGCGGACCAACAAGCCCGCATTCCCACCGGGAAGATCCACTCGGCCGACACTTTGGACAAAGACCACATCTCCGGAAAACAGCACACCAGGTTTTTCCCAGTAAAAACAAACAGACCCCGGCGCATGCCCCGGTGTTTCGATCACCTGAAACACCTCCGAACCCAGTTCCAATCGACCTTCTTTGATGAAAAAATCCACGGGAAACTCAGGCATCTTTTGCCCGGTCATCTGCTCCCACTGAGCGCTGAAGCGGCGAAGGAACGCCAAGGCCTCTTCGTGCATGGAAATAAGCGCCCCTAGTTCCTTGAGCTTCAGTAAGCCTTCACAGTGATCCGGATGAGGGTGCGTGGCCAAAGCCACGTGAACATCTTCCAAGCTGAATCCGTCTTGAGCCATGCGTGCTTCCAAATGATGCAGCAGATGAGCGTGACCGGGATCGATGAGAATTCTTACCGGACCATCGATCAAGTAACTGTTGCAATTATTTTCCGTATAGCTTTCCCAAGGATAGATATACAAGTTTTTCGGTAAGGGCATAAAGTTGTCAACCTCCAGGTTTTCTCTTGTGTCACCAAACCGATCCAAAAAATCCGATCACAGGTTTTTTTTAGATGCTCGGGGCCTGCCGATGCCTTTTGTGGTGGATGAACGACCGGTCAAGGCATGCCATCGAAAGGCGTCACGAAGGCACATACGCAGGTTACTGTAAATACCTTTTCGACTGTTGATGAGGTACACGCTGTGACCGACATGAAACAGCTCGTGCACCAGCCGGCACACTTCCCGATTGTCCAAAGACTCCCCCGAATCCGCCAAAGCCTCCTCAAACAAGACGGCAATCTTGTCGCGCATGCGCAGCTCGGTGTCCACAAGGAACACGGCCACGTCAGGTTGCAAGTCCTTAAGGCGGTTTAAAAAAGCCTTCACCGCCGGCATCTCGACACCTCGCGGCGGGGACGATTTCACTTCCACGTAAACCAGCCGTTGGTTGACCAAAGCGATCACATCATAGTCTCCACCGTGACGGGTACGATTCAAGCGAACGTTAAATATGGCTGGAGCCAGAAACTCTCTTTGAAAAATCTGCCATATGTACCATTCCAAGGTAGGTCCGAAACTAGGCATGGGAGGTCGTCTCCATTGCCAACGCCACTGCGAGTCTATGCGAACGAGCCCGATATGTTCCAGTTCCTTCAGGTAACAACGCACGGTTTTCAGGGAACAATATCGCATGAGGGGTTCCAAGGATTCCCCATGGGATGTGCGAATGGCATCGCGCAGAAATAAGCGAAAGGAATAACGGCGAAGCAACGAATAAAGACGATCCACAGCCTCTTGAGGGGCTTCCGGGGGAAGGATCACTTGGGTGGTGTCCCCATGGCTCACCACGGGAAGCCCCCTCTGACTTAAAGCGCTTTCCACAGGGTGCACCCATGCGGCCTGAGACGCCTTAAGGGCCCAAAGCTCGTGTTGCAAACGATCCAATCGCTGCGAAAGTTCGCGAATGGCTTCCCATTCCTTCTCCCCCATCACGACGCCACCTCTGTGAGACACACATCCACAGGCTTGTCGAAATGGACTCGAATTTCATAGAACCCTTCCATGTAAGAACTGTCCACAAAATATCCAAGCCTTTGAAAGATACCGAAGACCTTTTCATTACCCGGCCGAATGTAAGCCCGAAACTGACGAATACCGTTCCTTATGGCGATTTCCGCAAGGTATTGAATCATAAAGGATGCGATACCCCTTCGACCGTAATCGGGATGAACCGCAAAGTCCACTTCCGCTCCCGGAGATTCCTCATCGGCAATGAAACGGCCCACGGCAACGACTCTTTCTTCTTCCATGTGTCCCACAAGACCTACCAGGGTCATTTCCCGATCATAGTCGATGTTCACCAGACGATGGACATCCACCTGAGGATACACCTTCATGGTGGAAAGAAACCGAATGTAGGCCTCATCCTTGGGTAAGGAATAGAAAAACTCTCGTAACAACCGTTCATCCGTGGGCTTGGCCGGTCGGAAAAAGACTTCCGTTTCCTCGTCAAACACTTGTTTAACTTCCAGTTCTTCCGGGTAAATGGCCTTGGCAGCTCGAATGGCAAACTGTTCTTTTTTAAGCAACTGAATGCGGTAGGCGTGACGCGTCAGTTCCTCGCGAAAATCCGGATGGGCAATGCCGATCAAAGCCAACGCCCGTTCCCGAAGGCTCTTGCCCTGAAGCTGAGCGATACCGTATTCGGTCACCACATACTGAACACCACCTCGCGTGGTCACCACGCCACCGCCAGGGGTGAGCGTAGGCACGATGCGGGAACGGCCGTCTTCCGTCAAGGACGGAAGCACCGTAATGGTTCTGCCTCCCTTGGAATTTCGAGCCCCTCTCAAGAAATCCACGGCCCCTCCCACACCGCTGTAAATCTGGTATCCCATGGAATCGGAACAGACCTGCCCGGTAAGATCCATTTCCAGGGCGGAATTGACACACACCATTTTCTCGTTTTGAGAAATAACCAGGTAATTGTTGGTGTATTCCACGGGATAAAGTGCCACCATGGGATTGTTGTCAACGAAATCAAAAAGAGTTCGAGTGCCGATACAAAAACTGGCGATGATCTTTCCAGGATGAAGCGTCTTCTTGGCGTTGGTGATAACACCTTTTTCCACAAGATACAGGTAAGCATCGGTGAGCATATCCGTATGAACACCGAGATCCTTTTTGTCTTCCAGCGCATACAGAACGGCGCTTGGAATGGACCCGACACCGATACGGATCGTGGAGCCGTCTTCGATGAGTTTGGCTGCTTGAGCTCCGATGGCTGAAGCCACATCGGTCACTTCAGAGGGAGGCATTTCCAGCAACGGCTCGTCCCAAGCAATCAAGGCATCGATTTCATCCACATGAATGAAGGAATCCCCCAAGGTACGCGGCATAGAGCTGTTGACTTGAGCGATGACCGTTTTAGCGGTCTCTGCAGCCGCCTTGACGATATCCACGGAAATACCGAGTGAGCAAAAACCGTGGTTGTCAGGGGGAGCCACTTGAATGAGAGCCACGTCGATGGGAAGGGTCCCACTTCGAAACAACCCGGGGACATCCCCCAAATTGATGGGTGTGTAATCGGCCCTCCCTTCAGCGACCGCTTTTCGGGAAGCTGCAGCCACAAAAAAGGATTTCAAGCGGCACTTGTCATGGTAACTCTCTTCCAGGAACGTGTGTTTTCCCAGGCTGAGAATATGAAGGATTTCGATGTCGGCCAGTTTGGGCAGGGCTTCTTCCAAAGCACGTACCAGCTGCTGAGGTTCTCCGCAGGCGGAGCCGATAAAAATCCTTTGGCCTCTTTTCAGGGCTCGAAAGGCGCGGCGGATATCGGTGAGTTTCTTTTGCCATTCACCTTGCCGTGCCTCTTCGGCATCTCGGCTTGTAGGCACCAACGGATTCTGCGTGTCGCTCATGGGCTTCGTTTCCTCATTTCGACTGGAAAGGCTCTTGCTTCGATCGACGCCACACATAGAGAACCGCCGCAGCAAGCATCATGACCGAGCATAAAATCTGTCCCATGGTCCAGGAGCCCCAAAGAAAACCCAGGTTTTCGTCAGGCTCTCGAAAAAACTCGAGAAGAAAACGAATGGCTCCATAGAAAAAAAGAAAAGCCGTCACCAGAACTCCATCTTTGCGATGGTGCCGGGACAGACGCCACAGAATGATAAAAAGCAGCACACCTTCCCCCAAAGCCTCATAGATTTGGGAGGGATGCCGAGGAAAGGGACCACCGTCAGGAAAAACCATGGCCCACGGCACCTGGCTTGGCCTTCCGTATAATTCCCCATTGATGAAGTTGCCCAGACGCCCTAATCCTAAGCCGATGGGAGCCGTGACAGCCACGCAGTCCGCCACGCCCCAAAAGGGTAAGCCGCTCCGACGGCAAAAAATCCATCCCGCACACACACTGCCGATAAGTCCACCATGAAAGGACATGCCCCCATGCCATGTGGCGATGATTTCCAGAGGATTCTTCAGGTAAAAGGACCAGTTGTCGTACTGGTAAAAAAGAAGAAAGCCCAGCCGGGCTCCCACCACCAACCCCACGGCCAGGTAAAGAATCAAATCCTGCATCCGTTCCGAAGTCAGGCCGATTTCCTTGGCTTTTGGAAGTCGTGAAGCCAAATAGTACGTGCTCAAAAAACCCAGCACATACATCAAACCGTACCAGCGAAGCTGAATGGGCCCAATGGTAAGGATTTCAGGACGAATGTTAGGATACGGAATCATAAGATGGCCTCCCTTTCTTTCGAGCCCATATAAACACACGCTCGGCATCAGCGTCAACGTCGGTCGGTTCCTTAAGATCTTCCGTGCAGAAAGGCATGCTGTTCGTCGCCGGTGCCTGCGTTGACACGCCTGGGGCGCTGTGGCATAGAGTCAACGCTGTGACAGTCTTGTTCTTGTAATTCAGCCATTCCACGAGTTTTTAATTTCATGGAGCCTTTGAGCGGGCATGGAAAACGCGGATTTGGTTCGAAACACGGCGGTGAAGGAAGTGCTGGAAAGGGTCGGCTTTTGGGTGGACGGGGCCGAACAATGGGCAGAATCATGGTTGCCCGTCGTGGATCCGGCCACGGAAGAACCTTTTGCTTCCGTGCCTGTTTGTGACGCCTTGTGGGTGCATCGGGCCGTCACCGGAGCGGTGCAGGTCCAAAAGGATTGGAAAAAGACACCACCGCAACACCGTCGCCATCTCCTTCGATCCCTCGCCGAAAAGATCCGCCTTCATAAGGAACACCTGGCAGCCCTCCTCAGCCGGGAAACAGGGAAACCCAAGCACGCGGCACGAGCGGAAGTGGACAATACGGCTCAACTGATCGACTACTTTGCAGAAGAAGCTTACCGCCTATCCGGCATTCTTCCCCTGCTTGGGGACCCTCATAGGCACACCATGGTTGTTCGAGAACCCTTGGGAGTGGTGGCTGCCATCACGCCTTTCAATTATCCCTTGAGCACCCTTGTGTGCAAAGCGGCCCCGGCTTTGGCCGTCGGCTGCGCTGTGGTGGCCAAGCCCGATGAACACACGCCCTTGTCCTCTTTGGCCCTGGCAAAACTTGCCTTCGAGTCCGGCCTTCCTTCCGGGCTGTTACAGGTCATCACCGGACCCGGCCCTGTCACGGGAGCCGCTCTGGTGGATCACCAAGACGTGCGCGGTATCTCCTTTACCGGAAGCACAGAGGTGGGCAAAGAAATCCAACGTCGTGGGGCCGCCGGCGTTAAACGCATGATTCTGGAGCTGGGCGGATCTTGCCCCGCCATCGTGTGCCGGGATGCGCCCTGGCGCATTCACCTGCCTCATCTGGTCGCTCAGGCTTACAAGAATTCAGGTCAGTACTGCTACCGCATGACCCGATTCTATGTGCACAAAACCATATGGACCGATTTTGTCGCTGAATTCACGGACCGAGTAATGAAGCTTCGCCTCGGGCATCCCGAGGAACCGGAAACGGATTTGGGACCGCTCAATCATCGAGGCATTCTGCACCGGGTCAGCCGGCAGGTGTCACGGTTTCGGGAAGCGGGAGCCACTATTCATCAGGCTGTGGTGCCGGAGCGCTTGACCCGAGGGTTTTATTTTCCACCGACCGTCATCACGGATGTTCCAGCACAGGCCCCGGAAGTTTACGAGGAAATCTTCGGCCCTGTCACTTTGCTTATTCCTTTTGACGAGGAAGCCGAAGCCGTGGAAGAAGCCAATCGTTCCCCGTACGGCCTTGCGGCCTATGTTTTCACCGAGGACCTGGCTAAAGGCCTGCGTCTTGCCGACAATTTGGAAGCCGGCAGTGTCTGGATCAATGAAGTGCATCAGGCTCTGCCGGAAGCTCCCTTTGGGGGTATGAAGGAAAGCGGGCTCGGGCGCGAAAAGTCCCGATTCGGCGTGGAAGCCTTTACGGAACTGAAAACCATCTACGTATCCTATGCCTAAGGGGGCAAACCATGGTTCCCATCGTCTGTGTTGTGGGGGCATCCAATGTGGGAAAAACCACTTTCCTGGAAAAGCTCATTCCGGCTTTGGTGCGGCGAGGATATCGCGTAGGAACCGTTAAGCAC
>FWWM01003059.1_pt1 | contig 42794 bp, 44 predicted proteins | sample 2228351 | NCBI WGS metagenome assembly FWWM01 (sample SAMEA103939774, study PRJEB20133) | metagenome
TGATTAGAGGCTGGAGATGTGCCTGGAAGAGCATGCGCCTGTATGAATTTCCCAAACTCACCAACCGTGTATGTTACAAACACATTACAGAAAAAAGCTTGCACTATCTTAATCTTTATGATAAAATTATTAAGTCTCATATGGGGTCTAATAATTGTCTTTAATCGGTTCTTCTTTTTTTGAAAATACCAGACTCAATAATCTAGGAAGCAAGGAAGTTAAGGAGGAGAAAAAATAGAACTGAGACAAGACCTGACAAATGGTCACAAGTAGCGTGGATTATTAGATGGGAGATTAGTATGGCGACGATCCGCGTTTCCTCAAATGATTGGACTGAAGTTCTGGAGACAGTAAGACGTACTCAACCTGAGGATACAATAATCGTAGATAATGAAACCACTCTAAATCTTGCGCAAAAAGCAAAATCTCACTTGGGTCGGTCTGATCTCAAGATTGAGTTTAGAAAAGTAGAACTAACAAAAACCAGTCCATCACCAGATTTCAGACCACGGTGTCCAGGCTGTGGCTTTCCAATTTCTGGCGGTTATTGTCCAGTTTGTGGACGGAGTTCTAAGCCATGGGATTCCATATTTGGATCGCGAAGAAATAATTATTGGGATGATGACTGGAAATCGAATTTAGACAAACCCTATAACCAAGCAGCTCTCAGAGCAAGAAAGGAGACCACAAGAACTTGAGCGTTGCTTGCTCATTTCCTGGTTGCACCAATCCTGTAATTGGTCAATGTACAGGATACAAACGGAGTTGCGAAAGGTATTACTGCGCTACCCATTCAAGCGATAGACTATGTTCGGAGTGCGCCGAACAAAAGTTAGAGGATGAGATAGCGGAGAGGATATTCCAAGATTACCTCCAAACGGCAGAGCAATTATGGCGCGAAGCACGTTCAGCTGCCATGCCTATCACGGTTATATATCTGATCGTTTTCTTCGGGTGGTTTTTCTATAACTTTTCTAACCCATCTAATTTGGGTTCGTTTATTTTAGTATTGCTCCTAATCTCGGTCCCCTTTTCGATATGGGTTTTTACAATTCAAAATAATACAGAAAAAGCAAGAATGGCTGATATTAGCAAAACAAAGCCTGGTTTTTCAGAATTTTACAAGGCATGGAAGGCACAAAAGAACAAAGAGAGCCTCAAGAAAGGCCTCGCAGTAGCAGGTGTTCTCGCAGCGATAGTTTTCGGAGTGGCCGCCGCAGCAGCAAAGGAGTCCTTCCGCGAAGACAAATAAAGCTAATCTACAAAACCCAGTATTCCGCTCTTTTCGACTATACGCATTAATTTTCCGCTCCCCCACCCTACTGTGGATAACAAGTAATCCAACTCTCTTAGTGCGAACACCGGGGATGAATATCTCACGTCAGGCCATAGCCTGTAAGCGCCTCCTAACGGTGAGACACCAACTAGATTTCACGCGTATCCCTACTCTTGTGCAAGATCACGGGCAAGTGGCTCAGTTGTGTCCTAAACTTGCTGGTTGAGAAGCGGGCATCGGCTCACCGGACCAGTCTTGCCAGAGCGAAGAAACGGTCAAGTGGTGAACAGTCTCTATCTGCTATCCCGTGAGCCGTGGAATCCGGACTCACCCCCCCGCCGTCATGGCAGGGGGTGATGTGCTATAGTGCTATATATCCATTGACCAAGGGGCTGTCTAAGCCTTCCTTTTAGACAACCCCTGCGCTGCAACGCTCCTGCCTGCTAAACCCTCTAACTAGTTTTTGGTGCAAAACGCGCTCCTGAGTGCACTTGTTCACGACATAAGAAATCGTACCTTACCAACTGATCAGGCTCTAGCGGCCACATATCGACCGATCACCAGCAGATTCCCGGCGATCACGCCCCATCCGATCCATCTGCCGAAGCCCTGTATTCCGTGGTCACGACAGCGGTCGAGTTCGTTTCGGCGCTTGAGTACACTAATACGACCTTCAACACCGGCGTGCCACCGGCGACCTTGTTGAAACCAACGCTGCTTTTCATGTCGTTTGCGAGCTTCGTTCTTTCTGCCTGGCTGGGGCAAGATCACCCGTTTGACGCCTCGCTCCTGAGCGATATGTTCATTGTGTGTGGAGTGAACACCTCGATCAGCACTCATCTGGTTGGGTGGTCTGCCAAAGCACTTGATATGATGTTCGAGGCTGGGCAGCCACTGTTGTTCATCGTTGGGATTGCCTTCTAGCACTTCCCAACGAGTGACGATCCCGCCATCGACTTCATCCAGCCAGACTTTGTGACCATACTCAGTAGGTTTCCTGGCTTTGTTCCTGCGGATGATGGCGCTATGCGGCTCAAACAGGCTGACAATCTTTTCACCGGCAGGCACTTTTTCGCCCTGAAACACTCGCCGTATAGTCTGGGATACCACCTGCTCAGCTCGTGGGATAAAGGTTTCCAGGACCTCGGTCAATCGCTCAGCTTCCTTGCCTGTCATCGCCTGCAAGGCTGGCAAAACTTGTTGCGCTTGCTCAATCGTCTTCTGGGTAGCCTTGACCAGCTTACGATAGGCGTGCATCCCCTGTTCCCGTGCGGTCTCTCCGTTCTTGCGCATGGCTTCTCCCACCTGGCGGGCCAGTCGACGCACACTGCGCACCCGATTGCGGAAGATTTCCTGATGGAGATCAGTCCTCTCTATCAATACTTCCTTCGCCCGGCGGAGCGTGCGTCCCAGCACTCGAACACTATCGGCCAACAAGCTACTGTCTGAGGGGTGGTGAATGTTGGTTTCCACCACTGTGCCATCGGTGCGCAGCTTGCGCCCTTTAGTTACCTTGAGTTGCGTAGCCAGTTCCGTCAGCCGCTGGTTGAACTGCTCCAGGGTCTCCGGTTGAATAAGGGCAGCCCATCGAATAAGGGTCGTGTCATCCGGAACTTCGTTGAGATACACCCGGCAGAATTGACGCAATACCAGGCTGTCTCTCACCTGATACTCCGTCTGCTCGTAGCTCAGCCGGTAAAGGCGCTTGACAGCCAGCATGCGCAGAATCACTTCGACGGGGGTCGAGTGCCTCCCGGTCTGCTCGGTCTGTGGAAAGCGCTTGGCTAAGTCATTCCTGATCAATTGGTAAAGTACTTCGTCGTCCAAAAGCTGGTCGATTTTAGCCAGCACTGGATCCATCTGGTTGGTGAGAGTGAGAATGCGGTCAAAAAGCTTGTCAGTTTCGTATCTATCCTGTAACATTAGGGCGCCTCTGCGGTATGAGTTTCGGTTTGGCGCCTAACTTCTACCAAAGAGGCATTTGTTTTGTCAATGGTCTACATCACGGTGTCTTTCGCACCAGAAACTAACTACGATCCTCCCCACCGAGATGGCCAAACGCTTCCGCACCCTGATGGCGCCAGTTTGTGCGCCCTCAAGATCCAACAGCGCCGCCCGGTCTCGGACATCCTGGATCAGTTGATTCGGGCCTACACTGGTCTTGCGCCGGGAATATTTTCGTCAAGAAGAAGCAGCGCACCAATCAATCATGCTCGCCATCATTCTCGCTGCTTTCGGCTTGATCAGCCCTTGCCAACTGGCGCCTTTCGGCTTCAAGAACATCTTGCAACCTGCGTTGGAGGTGTGAGATGACCTGTTGAAAATGTGCTTGCTGCATGTCCTCGGTTTTCGATACACCTGTGATTCGAATGATCTCGGCGTAGATCCCGGGATATGGTTTGAGTATGCCCGTCCTCGTCAAAGCTCCGGCCAAATCATCGATAAGAATGCGGAGCTGACCCATGTGCTCTGGCGTCAAACGGGCTTTCGGACCAGCATACTCAGAGACTTCCCTTATCTGCTGGCGCAAATTTCCGAAAGCCTCACGAATCTGCCCCACCTTTTCATCGTGGCTTTTTCGAATTTCCGTCAGCTCCGCTTCTAATTTTTTTGAGGTCTGCACTTCCTTATCGTGTTCAGCGACCAGACGGGCCACGGCGCTGCGCAAAAACTTCATCTCGGATTTCTCGGAAATCCCGAAGTGCTCCGCCAGGACATCCATCGCCTCGTCCAAAAAGGCCTCGACCAGTTCTCGAGCCTCCGGATCCTGAACGCGCTCGACTTCCACTCCGGTCAAAAACAAAGGAAGCGCTATGGCGGAAATACAAACGGTTGGGCGCTTCCCCTTTGGAGTATCCATCATGAGCGTCGCAGCATACTGAAGCCAATAGCTGCTGCGGTACAAACGCCGTCTTTGCGCTCGCGCATGCAAGCCAAAAGCCTCGCACACGCTATTCAGCGAAACGTACCCCTGCTTGTCGGCCAGCGTGGCAGTTCGCAATTCGCGCCCGCGGAAAGGAATAACTTCCTCCAAGATCGGCTCAATCACTGCCTGGGTCATCTCTTCATCATTTTCTTCAATATTATTATCCATCGATAGCCCTTCCTGAATTTTTATGGTGTCCCATGATGGGACACCATAAACTGAAAACGCCCTGTCGAAACCCATTAATCACGCCGGATCATGTACATCACTTCACCCGATCACCTAGCGGCAGGCCAAGAAAGAAATACTACCAGAACTATTCTGGTATCTCGTTCTGCAACTCCCCCAGGTCCATTAAAAGGTACAGCCGTAATTGCTGCTCCAGGATGGTAGACACGTCCCGGTCTTGATCTAATTTGAGCAGCAGCAGATGCTTCCACACATCATCACTTATTCGAACGGTGTGCTTGGACACGGGCAGCCCTTGCGGTACCTGATAGACGAGTCTGGTTTCCTGCCGCAGGTAATCCTGTACCACATACTCAGCAACATCGCTCACAGAACGCCCTTCCTCGATGGCTTGCCTGGACACAGCGTCCCAGACTTGATCGGTCAGCGTGACAGTATGATGGCGGCGGGGGCTCTTGCCTCGGCGGGACATTTTATGCCTAATCCGGGCCATGCCGATCGCTGATTCCGGCGCATGCCGATCACCGATTCCGTTTCATGCCGATCAGTGATTCCGGCCATGCTGATCACTGATTCCGGTGATGCCGATCAGTGAATCTGGGCATACCGGTCAGGCAACTCGGAGAAAAGTGGGGGAAGATGGCTGGATAAACTCGAACAAATCGGGCATCCTCCTCAGAAACAAAACTGAGGAGGAAAAGATGACCCAAGCGAGTCTATCCATGCGAAAAATTGAAGAAATTCTGCGATTGAAATATGAAGTTGGTCTGTCGCACCGGGCGATCGCCAAAAGCTGCCAGGTGTCGAGCAGTACGGTGAGTGAGTACGTTACGCACGCCAGAGCGGCCGGGCTGAGTTGGCTGCTGCCGGAAGGGATGACAGCGGAGCAGTTGGAAGCCTGTTTGTATCCCGATAAAGGCTCCTCCAGGAGGAAAGTCCCGCAGCCGGATTGGAAGTACATTCATAAGGAGTTGAAGCGCAAAGGCGTGACCCTGAGCCTGTTGTGGGTGGAGTACCGCCAGGAGCACCCGGACGGATACGGATACAGCCAGTTTTGCCAGCACTACCGAGAGTGGAAGCAGCAACTCAATCCCACCATGCGGCAGAAGCACAAGGCCGGGGAGAAACTGTTCGTGGACTACGCTGGGCAGACGGTGGCGGTGGTGGACCCGGAGACGGTCGAAATCCGGGAAGCGCAGATTTTCGTGGCGACCCTGGGAGCCAGCAACTACACTTATGCGGAAGCGCACTGGGACCAGAGCCTGCCCAACTGGATTGCGGCCCAAGTCCGGGCGCTGGCATTCCTGGGCGGGGTGCCGGAAGTGATCGTGCCGGATAATCTCAAGGCGAGGGTGACCAGCCCGAACCTGTATGAGCCAGACCTGAACCCGACTTACCAGGATTTCGCCCGTCACTACGGGATCGCCGTGGTCCCGGCACGGGTGCGCAAACCACGCGATAAGGCTAAGGTGGAAGTAGGTGTCCAGGTGGTCGAGCGTTGGATCCTGGCCCGGCTGCGGGACCGCACCTTCTTCAGCCTGGCCGAACTCAACCAGGCGATTGCCGAACTGCTGGCTGAACTCAACCAGCGGGAGATGAAGCATCTGGGCCAATCCCGGCTGGAACTGTTTGCAGAAGTGGACCAACCGGCCCTTTCAGCGCTGCCGGAAACGCCCTACTAGTTTGCAGTCTGGAAGACGGCCCGTGTCCACATCGATTACCACGTCGAGTACGACAAGCATTACTACAGTGTCCCCTACACGCTGAGCGGCAAGGAAGTGGCCATCCGGGCGACCGAGAAAACCGTCGAAATCTTCCACCAGCGCAAACGGGTGGCCTCCCATCCCCGCTCGACCGCCCAAGGGCGCTTTTCAACCCACAGCGTGCCTATGCCGCCCGAGCACCAGTTCTACAGCCAGTAATCCCCGGAGCGCTTTCTGCGCTGGGCCGCAGAAGTCGGCGCGCAGACCGCCGAACTGATCAGCCGGGCGCTTTCGGCCCGCCGGCACCCTGAGCAGGCTTACCGTACCTGCCTGGGCATCCTCGGCCTGGCCAAACGCTACTCCCCGGAACGCCTGGAAGCCGCCTGCCAGCGTGCCAATGCCGCCGGCATTCGCTCCTACAAAGGTGTCCACAATATTCTCAAAAACAAACTCGACCAACGCTCGTTGGACCCCCAGCCAACACCCCCCTGCCGCCCCATGAAAACATCCGCGGTGAGAACTACTATAACTGAGGAGCATTCCTATGTTGCACCAACCCTTACTGGAAAAATTATCCCAGCTCAGACTATCCGCTTTCCGTACCGCCTTCGAAGAGCAGCTGCAAAACCCCCACTATGCCGACCTGTCGTTCGAAGAGCGGCTCGGCTTACTGGTGGATATCGAGATCACCCGCAGAACCAACGACCGTCTGCGCCGCCGCATCCAGTCAGCCTGTTTTCCTCTCCAGGCTACCATCGAGGATCTCGACCTGTCGGCGGGCCGCGGCCTCCAGCGGGCCCAGATCTTCGAACTCGCCCAGGGGGAGTGGGTCCGCCGCCATCTCAACGTGCTGGTCCTCGGCCCAACCGGGGCAGGTAAAACCTACCTCGCCTGCGCCCTTGCCCGGGCTGCCTGTGAAGCCGAATTCAACGTCCGCTACCTGCGCACTTCCCGCCTGCTACAATCCCTCGAACTCGCTCAGGCGGATGGCTCCTATCCCCAACTGCTGCGTTCCCTGGCCCGCACCCACTTGCTCATCCGCGACGACTGGCTGCGCGATCCCCTCTCTCGCTCCCAGGCCAAGGACCTGCTCGAGATCCTCGACGATCGTTATGGCCGCTCTGCCACCCTGGTCGCCACCCAGGTTCCCGTGAGCGAATGGCACGCCCGCATTCCCGACCCCACCCTCGCCGATTCGATCCTCGACCGCCTCATCCACAATGCCTACCGGCTAACCTTATCATGAGATTCTATGCGAAAAGTCCATTCACCCTTGAAAAACCACGACAACTAGCGTTATGATTGCTTATCCAGCCATCTCCCCCTTGACCGGCGATCGCCATCCACCGGAACAGGTGATCGGCATGACCGGTCTGGGTGATCGCCATCACCCGGAATCACTGATCGATTTCACCGGAATACGCACGATGACGCTTCTTCTGCTCGGCCAGTTCCTGACCATCCCGCCAGGCGCTCATCGCACTCAATTTCACCCCAAATGCCGCCAACACCAGGGCAATCCCGCGATAACTCAAACCCAACACCCAGCACAAGGCTACCAGCTTGCGCAAGCGCTGACTCTGGTCGGCCCGATCCACTCCGGGCGGGTAGTGACGAATAGTGCGATGACAGCTGCAGTACCGATAGCGATGTACCTGTACAGTGTGGAATTGACTGTCACGCATTGGCTTCCCTCTGTGACTATAATAGTGAGACAACTCCCCGTCGAAATTTAGTGTCGAGGGCGAAGGAGGAAGGAACATGTCTCAACCATCGAACGGCAAATCTGTAGAGCAAATCCCCGATTCGGAAGTGCTGCCCAAGGCCCAGCGCCGGCAATATTCTGCCGGATATAAGCGCCAGATCCTCCAAGAATACGAAGCCTGCCAACAATTGGGAGAAAAGGGAGCCTTGCTAAGACGGGAGGGGTTGTATTCATCGCACATCACCACCTGACGTCGCCAACGCGAACGAGGCGAATTAGAAGGGCTTGCGCCGCAAAAGCGCGGTCCGAAAGCGGATCCCCAGGCCGCCGAGATCGCCCGCTTGCAGCGCGAAAACGAGCGGCTGCGCAAACGCCTGGAGCAGGCAGAGCTGATCATTGATGTTCAAAAAAAAGTCTCTCAAATCCTGGGCATTCCGGTCGAAGAGAACGAACTGGACGAACCGAGATGATCCAACAAGTTGCAGAACTGGCCGCAGGGTGAACATGAGCCAGGCTTGCCAGGCGCTGGGAGTGCCCCGGAGCAGCCTGTACCGCCTGCGGATGGAGAAATCCAAGGCCGCCGTCCAAGAACCCGCCCCGCCACCCAGAAGCCTCAGCCCGGCGGAGAAGGTCAACATACGCCAGATCCTCAACAGCGAACACTTCCAGGATCAGGCTCCCCGCGAAGTGTATGCCACTTTGTTGGATGAAGGCCGGTATGTCTGTCACTGGCGGACGATGTATCGCATCCTGGCGGAACATGATGAAGTGCGGGAACGGCGCAACCAACTCAGCCATCCGAACTACCACAAGCCAGAACTACTGGCCACCGGACCGAACCAGGTATGGAGTTGGGATATCACCAAGCTGCTGGGACCGGTCAAGTGGACGTATTATTACCTGTACGTCATCCTGGACATCTTCAGCCGCTACGTGGTCGGTTGGATGGTGGCCGAACGCGAAGCGGCAGCCCTGGCCAGAGAATTGGTGGATCAGTCCTGCCGGCGACAAGGCATTCAGGCTGAGCAGCTCACCCTGTATGCCGACCGGGGCAGTCCAATGATGGCGAAATCACTGGCCATGCTGCTGGCCGACTTGGGGTGACCAAGAGCCATTCCCGGCCCCATGTTTCCGATGATAATCCCTATTCGGAATCCCAGTTCAAAACGCTGAAATACCGACCGGATTACCCCGAACGCTTTGGCTGTGCGGCCGATGCGCGTAGCTGGTCCAGGAGCTTTTTCGGCTGGTACAATCACGAGCATCATCACAGCGCCTTGGGGCTTTTGACGCCGGCGGACGTCCATTTTGGCCGGGCAGAGCAAGTCCGAGAGCAACGCCAGCAGGTTCTCCAAATGGCTTACGAGGCGCATCCCGAACGATTTGTTAAAGGGCTACCTCAGCCACCCCAACTGTCGGGTGCGGTATGGATCAACCCGCCCAAGGAAATTGAGAGGTCCGGTGAACAGACTTTGGTTGAACCGCTTTCATATGCGGGAGCCCCTTCCGTAGGCCGGGGCCCCGTCAAGGGCGGCGCAGCCGTCCCGCAGGGATGCGGTGCCTGCTTGCAGGCCGCACCCTTGACGGAGTGGCCGGAGGAAGACAATCGCCCGCAGGAAGCGGTTCAACCGGGTCGCGATAGACATTGGCATTAGAGCGTAAATTCTGAATGGAGTTGTCTCAAACCATTGACACATTCCGTATAGGAAAAGTTGCAGGGTGAACACTTTTATCTCTGACGTCTCTCGACTCATAAATAAATTGCCAGACACCCAACTGATTTTTTATCCACTCTTTAGCAGTAAGACAGTTGATGTGGTTGGGAGGACAAGAGCAAATTCTTGTATAACCTATTTGAAGTTTTTTTGTAGTTTCAGACTGGAGGTTTGAAGCCACTTAATCTCCTTCGGTAGACACATGAAGCTTTGTTTATGAAAATATACATGAAGGTTTTGAAAATGTACTTGACTTTTCGTGCTTTAAATTTTCGCACGCTAAGTCAAGTGCTATTTTAATTCCTACGGTATAACCTACTTAATTTGAACCGGCAGTTAAATTATCCCAAGATGTAAGGGTAAATGATACATATACCGCCAAATTTGTGCGCCCCCGGAGCGATTCGAACGCTCAACCGCCTGATCCGAAGTCAGGTGCTCTGTCCATTGAGCTACGGGGGCGTTGCAAACTATGGTATCTCAATAGCGATTATACCCTAATTACTGATTATTCGCCTCTCCAGCCAAACTCCCTGCGCAGCGCTTCTCGCGCCGCATGAAATCCACACATCCCGTGCACCCCCCCTCCTGGAGGCGTCGCCGACGAACATAGATAAACCCCTTTGTGCGAAGTAGCGTACGGCCTGAGCTTCATCACAGGTCTGGTGAACAACTGCCCCAAATCCTGAACCCCGCCGTTGATATCTCCCCCCACATAATTCGGATTATACTGCTCCAATTCAAGCGCCGTGTGCGTCCGGCGCGCCAGGATCAGGTCTTTGAACCCAGGGGCAAATCGCTCGATCTGATCCTCGATTTTTTCGACCATATCGACACTTGAACCTGAAGGGACATGGCAGTACGCCCAGAGAGTATGCTTCCCCTGGGGGGCGCGTGTTGGATCGAAGAGGCTCTGCTGTGCCACGATAACGAAAGGTCTCTCTGGGTGCTCACCACGCCACACAGCTCTCTCGGAAGCCTTGATATCAGCGAGTGTCCCTCCGAGATGAACTGTTCCGGCCAGCCGGCACTCAACGGCTCTCCAAGGAATAGGGCCATCCAGCGCGTAATCCACTTTGAACACTCCTGGTCCATACCGATAACGGTCCAGCTGACGGCGATAACCCTGGCTCAGAGCTTCCCCAGTCAGCTCCAGCAGCTGGCGTGGAGTGATATCGAGGAGGATGGCTGGCGCTTTGGGCAGCTCCTTGAGGTCGCTTACCCGCACACCGGTCATAATCTCTCCCCCCATCGAGTGCAGATACTTGGCCATGGCATCCACGATGCCCTGCGAGCCGCCTTTAGGGATCGGCCAGCCGACCGCATGTGCCAGGGTGCCCAATACCAACCCGAAAGAAGCCGATGGCGATCTCTCGAGAGGGAGCATGGAATGAGCAGCCAGACCGGCGAAAATCGCCTGAGCCCTCTCACCCCCAAAGCGGCGCTCAGCCAGACGCTGCGCAGATTGGATGGCGTTCAATCCAAAGCGGGCAAGCAAGAACGGATGACGCGGTGGGAGAGGCAAAGGTCCCAAGATATCCTCGAGAAGAGCCTCCCAATTGTCCACAAATGGCTGCATCAACCGCCTATAAGACATTTCATCCTTTCCCGCACCGACGATCATACCTGCCTCGAGCCTGGTCAGCATAACTGCTGAGCCGTCATCGAGCGGATGTGCCAGGGCAGCCGTTGGAAAGACCCATTCGAACCCCAAATCTGCAAGCGGCAGGCTGCGGAAGAAAGGCGATGCGATTCCTAGGGGATGGATCGCCGAACAGATATCATGCCTGAAGCCAGGCAGAGTCAATTCTCCTGTGCGCGCACCACCTCCGATGGTGTCTTTCGCCTCCAGCACCACCACAGATTTCCCGGCGCGTGCGAGAGTGATCGCTGCTGCCAGCCCGTTCGGTCCTGCCCCGACCACGATCGCATCGTAGCCGGCTTCAATCATCGCGTTTCCTGACCCGTCCGATTGTCCATCGGAATGGCGAGGCGCCCAGAGAGAATCCTATGTGTATTGCAGAATTCTGTGAGATATTCTCGGCTTCCTCCCATCGCACTTTCGAATTCAGACAGACAGCCTACCAGTTAGATTCCCCCCTCCATCCCAAGATACGCAGCCAGATTTTCTGCGTTTGCATGCAAAACCAATACTCGCAACTGTAATCAGAACCGAAACGAGAATTCCAAACATAGATCGGGTCGTTCGCCCTGACCAATGCCTGACCGTTTCTCACACGCGCTAAAAGCGATCATCCCGACGCACATATTCTTATTCAGGGGCATATATGAGAAGGAGACATCATCTGTCCTGGCTGGAAGCGATGGTTTTCCTGCCTGAGATGCCCAAATCCATGCACCTGTCCACTCATCCGTCGTCCTATGACAGACAAATTAACTACTCCACCTGACACGTTGTGGGTCTCTAGATGGTTAACCTAGGACAGCACGCCAGCCAATGCCTCAGCTTCGGTTGGAAAGATCATAATCGCCTCGTTCAGGCGAGTCAGCTCGAAAATCCGGCGATAATGTTCATTAAGGTTACAGGCTAGCAGACGCTGGCCCTGGCGCTTGACCCTGATCAGCAGTGTCACAAGCAGCCCTATCCCCGAACTGTTCATATATTCCAACCCCTCGAAGTTCAAGAGAATCGTCCGCGCGCCATCCTGGGTCGCCTGAGTGTAAGCTTCCATCAGCTCCTCCTCGGCAAAAGCATTGATCTCACCCTGGATATCGATAACGCTGATCGAATCATCGGCTCTCCGAACTGTAAATTTCACATTTGCCTTGCTCATCTTGTCTCCTCTCCAATCCTAAAACTGATTTACTTGACTCGCGTTTGTAAGGGCGCTGTTTTCGTCAGGGTAGATTTTCATGAAGTCGGACAGCCTTGTGATTTGGAATATTTCGATGAAATGGTCGCTCAGACCAAAAACCATCATCTGGCGATGAGACTTCCTCGCCCTTGCCAGCATCCCGACGATCAGAGCGATCCCCGTGCTGTTGATGAAGCTCACCTCGTTGAAGTTTAACACGATTCTTTCTGGAGAGAGGTCTTCGACCTGAGAATAAGCATCATCTAATTCTTCCTCGGCAAAAGCGTTAATCTCCCCAGCCATGTCCAGGACGACGGTTGGTTTGCTGCCACCTTGGTTTGAAATCAAGCGGACTTTGGCGCTGAACTCCCTGCCGGTCATTTCCCATTTCCTTCGAGATACATCACAAGTTCGACGACATGGTGTTTGTCGTCTGTGCTGACATTCATCTCATCGACCATATTTTCAATCAGAAACAATCCCCAGCCGCGCGGCGACTGTAACCCTTCGATCTTTGCCTCCAGATTGGGCGGTTGGGATTGGGGGATCAATTTGTCGCCTCCGCAGTCACAAATCGTCACCCGGAGTCTCTGTTCTTCCAGATACACAGCGATGTCAACGGGCACTCCTGGCTGGTATTGATTGCCGTGCTCGATGGCGTTCATCGTCGCTTCCGCCACAGCGGTCTTCAATCGATCCATCTGATTTTCCGTCAGGCGCAGTTTCGCAACCGAGCTCGCCACACGGTCCATCGCTTCTCGTTCATTGCCAGGTTGGCTTGGTAAACTGAACTTTGCTATCAATGTGCTCATGTCATCATCCTCTCGGTCTCCGGAGAGATCTTCAATCCGTTCAATGAACATGAAGGTGCTATCGTCCTTCTGTTACCATTCTGATCGGGTGAATATTTCCAATTCGATGGTCTGGCATTCGATGACACACTATCATTTTGATCTCGCTACACTCTGAATAATGACCCCATCGCAAGTGCGGATGCCACTCGCTGCCATCCAGAAAAGATGAATTAACCCACGTCTCTATGGGGGATGCAAATATTCTGAATATAGCGGGTTCTCCAGATACAGCGGTGCTTGTCAAAATATCAGTTACCGCTGGGGGTAGGGGAATCGCAGCTCCAGCATAAAGATCTGCCATTTCTGGAGAGGCAGAGGCAGATCAAATAAACCCGGCGTACTGTGCGATTGACATCCCAATCAAAGTAATGGCGAACAGGATCAGCGAGACTGCCCCATGCGCCTGCTGACTTCGTTGCAGGGACACCATATCCATCAGCTGTTGCTGGGTGGGAGGTCCACCCGCGCTTTGGATCTCCATGCCCAGGGATTCCATCTGACGCCCAATCCGACCTAAGACCATCCCTCTTTGGATCATGGCGATGAGTCCCGCAAGACCACCGATGGTTAATGTAATCCCCTGTCCTGTCGATAGCCATCCCCGGTTGAGGCCGCCAGATACAAACCAGTACAGGACTAAACCAGAGAGCACCGTCAAACCGGAGACCGTGGAGAAGAACTTATTAGCCCGACCCATCAAGTTTTGCATAAACCGTCCCCCTCCCGGTCCCATTTGCCGCGCGCTGGGAGCTGCGTACAGGAGTGCGAAAGCCCCGCCGCCTACCCATGCCACTCCGGAGAAAATATGGATCAAACGAATTGCGATCAACAGAAAATTCATAAAGCCTCCTTAATTTCAAACACAAGTTGAACGAGAACCTTTTCTTACAAATACCATATGATAACACCGATTTATGACCGTTACGAAAAGATACCATCGATCGCTATTAAACTCCACATAGGCGAACAGCTCCTAACATTCCACTATCCCCCGTTAATCCATATCCATCCATCGAACGAATCAGCTTTGGCAGAGATCGATGCCAGAGCCTCAGATCGCTGCCTTGAATAACCTGGCTCATCTCAAAGAGGAGTTAAGTGCTTTAGTAGAAGCCATCCGGCTCACACGGGATGCACTGGAAACCTGCACCCGCATTGGAGACAGACTCCTCTCCCCTGCCCTGTACAATCCTCTCGCAGACCTCCTCTATGCCCGCCAACAGCCTGACAAAGCCCTGGCTCATCAATAACCGGTGGCAGTCCTGTGCGCAGAGATCGGTGAGGTGCACTCTCAAGACCCTCAACCATAGACAAACTCGTTCATCTGGATATTGACCGAATGTTGAACCGGTAGGATCGTGGTATAATGTAGGTAACCGTCTTGCCTCAGGATTGCGTACAGTTTCTGCCAGTCCTTTTGGTGGGCTGGCATTTTAACTTACAGGAAAGGCATTTTCATGAATTCCAAAATTTATATCGGCAATCTCTCTTACAACACTACTGAATACGATCTGCGCACTCTCTTCTCTCAGGCTGGGACGGTTGTCTCAGTGACAATGATCAAAGATCGCGATACCGGCCGTTCCAAAGGATTCGCCTTCATTGAGATGGGGGCGCAAAGCGAAGCGGAGCAGGCGATCAAGATGTTCAACGGCACCAGTCTTGCTGACCGTCAGATCCGTGTCGACCTCGCACAACCCCGCAAAGAATTTCCTCCCCCTCGATCGCGAGATCGATTCGACCAGGGAAGGCGCGATCGCAGACGCCGCGGTTCGAACCGTTCCTCGCGCTACTGAATCTGTCACCCAAAGCGAGATTAGCCCCACTTTCGAGAACCGGGTTGCGATTTCCCGGCCGGCATCTCGTGTATTGTGATTACACCTCTTCAACACATTACCAGGCAACCGTTTTTCGAGCGGGCCCTTCACACTGACCTAGCAGGTGTTTTTGTACCAGATTGTAATGAAGCAGAACTGAGGAGCTCTACCATGAATTTTCAGGTTGGCGAAAAAGTCGTGCACTGGTCTTTCGGCCCGGGCGAGATCATCCGCCTGGATGAAAAGGAGCTTGCCGGACGTAGAGAACTCTATTACGTTGTAAGAATGAGAGATCTCACGATCTGGGTACCCGTCGAGGCACAGGAGAAACCCAGCCTGCGCGCCATCACGCCAGCAGAGAAATTCAAGCAGCTCTTTTCGATATTGAGCAGCCCGGCTGAACCGCTCTCGCTTGATCGGCTCGAACGCAAAAACTATCTCACCGAGATGCTCAGAGACGGCGACCCGGCTTCTATCTGCCGTGTGATTAGGGATCTGGCAACCTTCACCCGGGGAAAAAAGAAGAACGAGAGCGATTTACAACTTCTCGAACGGGCGCAAAAGTTCCTGATCGACGAATGGCGGATCGCCTTATCCGTCACTCACTCGGAAGCAGAAGCCCAATTAAGGCACTTGCTGAAAGAAAGCCTGGCAAAAACGTCCATCTCTTCCGCACAGCAGGAAGTACATCAATAGAACCTGATTTACCCACTTCTCAAGCCATTTATAGCTAGAAGGACTTCTCCTACTCCAGGAAAATCGTGTCCGTCCCATCGTCATACGCTAAAAGCTCGCCATAACGTCCCCAGTTGATCAATGTCTCGAATTGGCGTTCAACCTCTTCGGGAGGGAATTCCAGGCTCAAGGCCGTCTTCACCACATCTATCTTGAGCTGATGCTTATCAGCCGCCCGCAGCAGGTTCAACAACCAGAGGAAGATCGGAATTCGCCGGGCGCGCGAGGCAAAGATCTCCTTGCGGGCCAGAATACTGGCTTCGGCGAATGTCTGTCCAAGAGGGGTCAGCTCGATGTCACCTTTGGCGATAATCGCAAAGCCGAGCAACTCCGCAGCCTCGGTGAGGCGCAGCAGGTGGTCGGCATCGATTCCAAGCTCGTCTTCCAAAAGATAAATATCATGCCTTGCTCCTTCCGATTCGCTGAGATGCTCTAACAGTCCGGCCAGGTCATCGATCGAAATATCGGGCAGTCGGCGGGTTCTTCCGACCTCGCCCGGCGCAGTGCCAAACTCTTCCCGTTCAGACAGGGTTTGTCCGGCCAGCAAACCATAAACCTGATCTACCCTGATCTGAAACTCCGGGGACTTGCGCTGGCGTGGGTGTGGCAGATCGACCTGCAATTCCGCCACGATCCGACCCGGATCCTTATCCATCACCACGATTCGGTCAGCCATGAATATCACCTCATCGATGTTATGGCTTACCATCAAAATCGCCTTTGTGGGGATCTTCCCTTCGGTCCACAACTCGAGCAGTTCGCCTCGTAAAGATTCCGCACTCAACACATCCAGCGCCGAGAATGGCTCATCCAGACACAGGAGCTCCGGCTCGACAGCCATCGCTCTCGCAAAACCCACCTTCTGGCGCATCCCTCCCGAGAGCTCCCGGGGATAGGCCAACTCGAATCCATCCAAACCGACCCGGTCTAGCAGGTCTACCGCCTGTTTGACCCGCTCTTCGGCTTTCAATCCCTTCACCTTCAACGCCAGCTCGACGTTTTCCTGCACGCTAAGCCAGGGGAACAGGGCAAAGGTCTGGAAAACGATCGCTGCATATGGATTTACTCCCTGAAGAGGTTTTCCTCGATAGAGCACTCTTCCCTGAGAGGGGGACTGCAAGCCAGCGATAATGCGCAACAATGTGCTCTTCCCACACCCCGATGGGCCCAGAAGGGCAACGAATTCACCCTTCCGGATCGTCATATTGATATCCTCGACAGCAGTGAAGCGACGCGCCCCAGATCCATAGATCTGGTAAATATGCTCCAGTTGTAGCAGAACCTCGCCAGCCATTGTCTTACTCCATTCTATATTTTTCTTCCGCCAGCAGATACAACCGCCGCCAGACCAGACGGTTGATCACGATTACGGTGGCAATCATGGTCAGCGTAGCAGCCAGTAGCAACGGGTAATCACCTTCAGCAGTTGCATGAGAGATCAGTGCACCTATCCCGCGCACAGACACGATCTTTCCTCCAAACGATTGATATTCTGCCACGATGCTGGCGTTCCATGCGCCACCTCCCGCCGTGATCGCACCCGTGACAAGATAGGGGAAGATCGCTGGAAGGATTAACGTCCGCCAGCGCTGCCAGCCCCGGATCCCCAACAACTCGGTTGTATATATCAAATCCTGAGGGATGGCACTTGCACCACCAATGATATTGAACAATAAATACCATTGCGTGCCCATCAGCATCAACAGCACAGCAGCCAGATTTAATCCTGCTGGCAGGTTTATCACCAGAAGCAGGATCACCGGGAACAACGCGGTGGCAGGCACCGAGGCGGTCACCTGCACAATAGGCTGTAAAATAGCCGCCAGTTTTCGGTTTGTCCCAATCATCACCCCGACCGGGATCGTCCATGCCACCGCTATCATCAGTGCAAATCCTACCCGGACCAGGGTGGCCAGCAGACCAATGCCCACCGCTCCCCATTGTTCGAGCGATACTGCGATCAAGAGGAGCGCCGCGCGTGACAATCCATAAATCACCGCAAGGCTCAAGCAACCCAAAAACCCGAGAAATAACCAATTTTGGCCGCGAGTTTCAACTGTAAGTTCAGACTCGACCCGGCTGCGATTCAGCGAGGCTCGATCAATCGGTTCGACAATACGCTCCAGGATTTGCATCTTAAACCAGTTGATAATGCGAGAATCGCTCCACAGTTCATAAAACCAGGATGCAGGAGGTTCATTGCTTTCAATCATCTCGAGCTTGAATCGGTCAGACCAGGCGATCAAAGGTCTCCACACCAGCTGGTCGAGTAAAACGATCATCAAGATCAAGGTTCCCAACCCCCAAAAAATGGCGCGAACATCATTACGATTGGCAGCCTCTTGAAGGTATGACCCCAGACCGGGCAGGCGAAAATCTCTCTCACCCACGGTGAAGGTTTCTGCCGCCATCAGAAAGAACCATCCCCCTGCCCAGGACATCATGCTGTTCCAGACCAGGCTGATCATGCCAAAGGGCAGCTCCAGGTTCTTGAATCTCAACCAAGAGTTCAGGCGGAAAATCGCACTGGCTTCTCTCAATTCTTTTGGGATCGTCTTCAAGGACTGATACCAGGCAAAGGTTAGATTCCATACCTGACTGGTGAAGATCAATACGATCGAAGCCAGCTCTGCAGCGGCGTTCTGTGGCAGGATGACGCTCAAACTGAGTAGGACAACTGGAAGAAAAGATAGGATAGGCACGCTTTGCAAGACATCCAGAAGTGGCATGAGCAGCTGCTCTGCCCGTTGGTTGTACGCGGCAACTTTGCCATACACTAACGAGAACGCCATGGAAAGGGCATATGCGGCTGTCATGCGTCCAATGGAGAGCGCTGCATACCAGGGCAGGGCTGTGGGCGATAGACTGATCTCTGGCCCCTCCATTATCGAAGGGGCGTTGAAGGCAAGTCGTACACCGATGTATAAGATGGCCGAAATCACTGACAGGGCTGCTAGATCCCCCCAGGTGAGCAAATTCCGGCTGCGAGGTTCTGTGCTGAAGATTTGAGAGCGTTGCGCCATGTGGTGTCCCTTGATTCCAACCCGAGAGGCTGGGCGTTATCGTCGGTTGATTGTATCGCATAATTATCGAGTTACGCTAACCCCGGATATCTGTAACGAGAACTATCTACAGGCGATCCCGTCTTTTTGACTCAGCTTTACGGAGGCTGTTTCTACAGAGCTGACCGGGAGAGATCAGTTTGTCGATTGATCAATTCCCGCGCCTGTTGAAGATCCTCATCCTTGGGATTTTTCCAGTTTATATCCCTGCACCTCAACCCCTCACTGCTGGCGTGTGCCTCGGCAAAGACAGGATGAGAAATGGCTTTGAGGCTATCGAGGACTTACTTCGCGCTTATTTACGTAATCTCAACCCACCCCAAGCGGGCAAGGGACTTGAGCACCTTTATAGCCCCCGCCACCCGGCGCCTTATATCGTCTCCGTGACTTTGCGGATGCTGCGTGGCTCTTCCGGGCTATATCCTTTTGCGAGGGTGAGATGAAAGGTAAACAACTGTGCTGGCAGGATGCAAACCAGCGGGGATATCCATTCGGGCACATCTTCAGGGATAGTCAATGGCGTTCGGGCAAGAGACAAGGCCTGTGTGTCGTTCGAAATCACCGTCAATTCCGCCGAAATCTCTTCCCGCAGATGCTTGAGCATTTTTAACATGGAGACAAACACCTCTCCCCTCGGTGCAACCGCTAAAACCGGGTAACCGCTCTCGACCAGAGCGATAGGTCCGTGCGCGAAGTCAGCGGAAGAGTATGGCTCGGCGATGATATAGGTCAATTCCTTCAATTTCAGCGCCCATTCGAATGCAGAGGCGTAGTTGTATCCGCGCCCCAACACGACCGTTTGATCTATGTCACGGTAGCGTTGGACTGCCTTCTCGATGTACGCATCCTGCTTCAACACCAGTTTCATCCAGCGCGGGACGAGGCTCAATTCATCCCAATGCTTCTTATTTCCCCGCAGCGCGGTAGCGAGCATGGCAATGGACATCAATTGAGCCGTGTATGTTTTGGTCGCCGCTACCGATCGCTCCACGCCAGCTTGAATCTCGAGAACCAAGTCAGAAGCCCGTGCCAGAGGCGATGCAGGATCATTCGTGATGGCAAGGGTCAGGCATCCCTGTCTTTTCCCCTCTTCCAACACACTCACAATATCGGGCAATTTTCCCGATTGTGAAATGCCGATCACAAGCGCGTTCCGCAATTGTGGTGGCTTTTTGTAATATGTGAAGAGCGAAGGCGTCGCCAGCGCAAGAGGGAGCCCGTTCATCGCACCGAATAGATAATTGGCATACCGCCCTGCATTATCGGAAGTGCCGCGGGCAGCTAGAAACACATAATGGACATCACGCTTTTGAATCTCCGAAGCGATGCACTCGACGTTTATCCTTTGGGACATAAGCAGGTGCTCAATTCGCTTAGGCTGCTCGAAGATTTCCGAATAGAGAGACATGGATCATCCACCTTTTTATGATAAACCAGGAATAGATACCGGCAAACGACCTTTCATCTCCTCAAAGCCGAACAACGCCCGCGCTGCAGCCCGCATGGAAGGTTCCAAAATGCTGTACGTGCAAACGAACGTGGAAGCCTCCGGAAAGCTGGCAAGGTCATAAGGCAGGCGCATGGCAACGATAACAACGGGTTTTCCAATATTCAACAATTGCTGGATTAACTCCGCCTGCGTCTTTTCGATATAGGCGTTGATCGTGCCCGCAATGATCACATCATATTCGCGCATGCGATGAAGGATCGCAGCAATTTCACTCTTCTCAGGCGCGAAGGGAATTTTGAACTCATCGGTCTGTGGGTGATATTCGCGAATGAAATGTGCAAGTTTGGGTTCAATATAGGAGGATGTATCGGCAGGGGTCAGATCTTTCGGCGTCGGGATGATGACCGCTATTCGTTTGTTCGCATCACGTTCGAGCGGAAGGTATTGGTGGTGGTCGCGCACAAGCGTCACCGATCGTTGGGCGATTTCATCCGCAACCTGCATATGTGCGGCTGATCGGACTACATTCAAATCCGGGAATATGGCATTTTCTGAAAGCCACTTCTTCAAGCGGACGATGCGCCTGACGGAATTCCGTAATTCACCGATGGTCACTTGGCCTGTATGAACGCCGTTCACCAACGCCTCGAAAACGCGGGCATGATCCTGTGGATTGTCTGGCATGAGAAGGAGGTCCGCGCCTGCTTTGACAGCGCGCAGGGCATCTTCACGCAGAAGTTCTCCCTGTCGGATGGCCCACATGTCCAAAGCGTCCGTTACGACAACGCCGTTGAAACCGAGTTCCCGGCGCAGGAGTCCGTTGATGATATTGGGAGATAACGTCGCAGGAGGGGCATCAGGACCATCCATGGAGGGAATAGCAAGGTGAGCCGTCATCACAAGTTTGACATCCGCTTTTAGCGCAGCGATGAATGGAGGCAGCTCCACCGCGCGCAGTCGCTCTAGGGAGTGTGGCACCACCCCCAGTCCGAGATGCGAATCGGTAATGGTATCCCCATGACCGGGAAAATGTTTCGCCGTTGCCGCAACGCCCTGTGATTGAATCCCCTCGATCATCGCGGCGGTCAGCTCTGCAACCAGGGTTGGATCTTCGCCAAATGAGCGCGTGCCGATAACAGGGTTTTGCGGGTTGATATTCACATCGGCACAAGGTGCGTAATTGACATTGATACCCAGCGCGGCGAGTTCGCGTCCAATCACTTCTCCAGCTTTGCGCGCCAGTTCCTTTGAGCGCGCTGCTCCTAACGCCATATTGCCAGGCAGAGGTGTGCCATCGCCGATAGCCAGTAACTGTCCGCCCTCCTGATCGGTCGCAATGATCAATGGAAGTAATTTCAAGTCGCGCGCCAGGCGTTGGAGGGAGGTGGTCAATTCCCTGAGTTGGGTAAGAGTTCCCACGTTTGAATTTCTGAATAGCGTGATGCCGCCCGGATGAAACTTCTTGAACGCGACCACGATATCTGCTGGGAGTCTCTCTTTGCCTTGAAAGGCAAGCATGAGTTTTTGTCCTGCTAGATGTTCGATGTCCACTTTATCCTTTTAACCCAGATACGACCACACTCTCAAGAATATAACGCTGGGCGACGAAAAACACAACGATGAGTGGAACGGTGGTCAGCACTGCGGCAGTCATGATGGTAGGCCAGGGTTGAACGGTTTGATTGATGTTATAGAGCGTGGAAACATAAACCGGCAGGGTGTACATATCGACTGTTTGGAGATACATCAGTGGCGTGAGCAGGTTGTTCCACAGACCGACAAAGAGAAATGTAGCAACGGTGGCAAGTGGCGCTTTGACCAGCGGCAGAACGATCTCCCACCAGACCTGAAGGTGTGTTGCACCATCTACAAAGGCAGATTCGTCCAATTCCTTTGGGATTTGTGCCATGGCCTGGCGTAGCAAGAAGACCATTGCCGCCCCACCCGCGAAATATCCCGGCACAATCAGGGGGTTGAACGTGCCAACCCATCCAAGTTTATTGAAAAAGACGTATTGAGGCACGATTAACGCCTGTGGTGGGATCATCATAGTAGAGAGCATGAGGAAGAACACGAGGTTCCTTCCGGGCCACTCGATGCGGCTAAAAGCGTAAGCGACAGCTGCAATCGAAATCAACGTCCCCGTAAGCGCCAGGGTGACGTAGAAAACAGAATTGAAATACGCCCGCAGAAAATTCTCGTTCCGAAAAATGCTGATATACGCATCCAGCGTGGGGTTGCGCGGAATCCAAACGATGCCGGGAGAATTCGTCTCCTCCAACGTCTTCAAGGAGGAGGAGAGCATCCAAAACAGCGGGAATGACATCAATATGGTTGCACCGGTCAGAACGAGGTAAAGCAAAATGGTTTTCAGGATATGCCAGTACCGCCGCATCATTTCTTCCCTAATAGAGTTCGTATGTGACCCAGCGATCATGTAACCTGAATTGGATCACGGTCACGATCAAAATGATAACCAGCACCACCCACGAGATGGCAGAACCGTAACCGATCTCGAAATGACTGAAACTCTTCTGCCACAAGTAATAGACCATGGAGATTGCTGAGGAAACGATCGGCTGATTGTCGCGATAGAGGACGAAGATCGGTTCGAAGATTTGCAGGGAACTTATCAAGCCCACTACGAGGTTGTAAAAAATGTACGGGGTGAGAAGAGGGAAGGATATGCGCCAAAAGCGTTGCCAGCTGGTTGCACCATCTACATCAGCTGCTTCGTGCAATTCTTTGGGGATATTATTCAAGCCCGCCAGGAAGATCAGCATCATCGTGCCGCATCCCCACACCATCAGCAGGACCACTGACATCTTCGTCCACAGTGGGCTTTGCACCCAGAGCGGCACGCGGTTATCAGCGGGAAAGCCGGTCTCGATCACCTTTAACATCAAATTGAACTTTCCCGTATTGAGCCCAAGAAAGAAAGCTGCGGCGATTTCCTGAACGTAGATCAGCCCACGATTGAGATACCCGAACAGCGGTACCGCTGTTGATAGGGCGCGAATGATTTGATTGATGATCCCCGTCCCCGTGTTCAACATCAAACGCCAGCATAGAAGTACAGCAGCGTTGAAGCCGAGGATGACGGGAAGATAAAACGCCATGCGAAAGACGCGTTCACCGCGCATCTTTTGATTCAGCATGACTGCTAGGAAAAGTGCAGCTCCCAATTGCAATGGCAGTCCAATCACCGTCATATATAGGGTGTTCACAATCGAGGCCCGAAAATTTTCATCTTTGAACAGGATGGTGTAATAATTGTCAAAGCCTACCCAGCGCGGTGGCTCTCGCCCAGTGATCCGATAATCGGTCATACTCCAATATAATGAGAAAGCTAGAGGGACAACCACGAAAATGACAAATCCCACGATCCACGGTGCAGCGAATGAATACCCAGCAAAGGTTTTTTCCTGATAACTGGAAGAAACCCCGCGACGCTTTACAAGTAAGCGGGCAAACCATCCCAATCCGTAACTGCTTGTCACGATGAAAAGAACCGTCAAAACGACGACAGTCAGCACGTGAAGATAGGGATTGTCGGGCATACGCTTTATCCAAATTACATCCGAGAAATTCAGGCGGGGATTCCTCCCCGCCTGATCTTCTTCGTTCTATTGACCCAGAGCTAAAGTGTACTCGGATTAAATCCGGTCCACCACCTCTTGAGGAGTGAGTTCCTCCGTAATGAGTTTGCCGAGGGCATCCTGCATGATGGTCGAAAGTTTGGCGGCTTCCTTGATGCCCGCAAAACCGATGCCATACTGCGCAGCCAGTTCCGCTTCGCGCTGAAGCTGTGGGGATTCGGTTACGTAGCCATACTGCGCGTCATTGCGGGCTGGGATCAATCCCATAGTCTCGTTCCACTTGTGATTGGCTTCCTTGCTGAACGCCAGTTTCAACCATTCCGCGGCGAGTTCTTTGTTCGGGCTATATTCCGGGACAGCAAGCCAGTCGTTGAAAGCAAGCACCACCGGACGACTCTCGGGAAAGTTTTCGGGATCGCCGAAGAATGGGTCAATCGAGATTTTATCCCAAATCGGCCGATCGAACGGAGGCGCCGCCCAGCCCGAATGCGCAAGGCAGACCGCTCCGTTATCCTTTCCGGTCGCGTCATCCACGTCGATCACCGACCCCTGCCCCGTTGGGAGTGTGCCGACGGCATTCGCGGCGGGCCCATAGGTCGCTTGGCGCATATCGAGCATGAACTGAGTGGTCGCCAGCGCTTCAGGCGAATCGAAGTTAGGGGAGCCATCCGCTTTATAGAGATCGCCACCTAGAGAGAAAAACACCAGCAGCCACCATTGCCAGTCCGCCATCGAAGCTGCATCCACCGGGACGAGCGCCTGCTGTGTCAGGGAATTGGTCGTTGGATCGATAATGGAGAGCTTCGAAGCGAAATCTATCCATTCCTTGAAATTCTTCGGAGTGCCAGTCGTCCAGCCGCCTGCCTCCATCAAGTCGGTGCGGCAGAACACATACCGTGGCGCGGTGAAGATCGGCAGGCCGCGCAGTTTTCCCTCATATTTGGCATTTTCGAGCGCGGGTCCAAAGTTCTTGATGTCGGACCATGCACTCTCACCGAGATAAGGCTCCATATCGGCAAGGCTTTCTCCATAGAGCGTATTCATCTCGGAACCAAGGTTTATGATGTCGGGTCCATCACCGGCGGCAAAGAACCCTGCAAAGGTTGTGTCCCACCCGGACCAAGATCCTTCCGTGATCTCGACTTTCACGCCGGGGTGAGCCGCCTCAAAAGCGGGATTGATATCGCTCTTAAGCCAGGTGATCGTATCTGGCGTGTAATCGAGCAGGTAGATCTTCAGCGTAGCAGCTTGTGCCGCGGGAGGAGGCGAAGTAGGGGTCACAGGGGTCTCCCCAGTGACTGGTAAGGAGGTAGGGGCAGCTGGGGTTTCCCCGGTAACGGGTTCGGTGGTGGGCGCCGCACCGCCACCACAGGCGGTCAACGCAAGGCTGACCAACACCAGAACAGACAACAAAGTGAACAGATTCTTTTTCATCTTGCTTCTCCTGTATTTGAATCAAAAACATATCCGGTCTGTTAGTTTGAATCGTGTAAATAACAAGCCTGCTCATCCTCCTTTCTTTCAGCTTGCTGAACTGTTCTTGGGAAACGCACGCTCATTCTTACGATCCGTTCGTGCACATCCTGTGCAAAACGACGAATGAACTCCTGGACGAATCGGGCCGGGTCTTCTTTCGGATCATGAATCAAGGGAGTCATATCCATCCCATAACTCAGTCCACTCGTCACATCGACCCCATGCGATTCGAAATATGTGGCATTTGCACGCCGGCGCCCCATTGAGGCCAGGTCATATCGTTTCCCTCCAGCGATTTGGGAATCGAAGATGCCTAGCAGGGCAAGTTGCAAGTTTTCGTGATTGGATAGATTCATCAGCACCTTGTCGGCATCCACCATCCAATCCAACCCACGCCACACCTCACAACCCACACATCGTTCGGGAAGTTCAGCCGGCTCCAACCTCCGCAGGGCTTCGACCACCCTCAAAGCGACCGCCACATGCGTATCGTGTTTGTCCGCAAGGTTGTGGGTATAAACAACCTCTGGCTTCGCCTTCTGGAGAATCGCCAGAATATCCTCCACTGGCTCATTCTGCGTCGCATCCTTCACAACTGCACTTGGATAATCCAATAGCACCAGAGCAGAATATTCACCCACAAAAGCGGATTTTCGCTGTTCCTTAAAGCGCACCAGGCGCATTTCCTCGTCGTTGTAACTTTCATACAACCCACTGCGTGGAGAACCACGCCCATCTGTCATGACCACACCCGTAAACCACTTATCCTGTCTCTGATAGCACTCGAGAATCGCATTCGCTGCCATGATCTCGATGTCATCCTGATGGGCGCCAAAACACATATATGTGGTGCGCGCCAACGCCTCTTCCACAGGCGCGCCATCCGGGACATAAACCTCAGCGGTATCAAGATGAAATTTCATAAGTGTCCTCTAACAATCGGCAGACTTGCCGCGGCGACAGACTGTCCCACGCGGCGGAATTTTTCATCCGGCAGATGCAGTTCGATCTCTCGAGACAATTCCGGGAACTCAACATCAAACACCTTTTTCGCCCCTTCGATCAGCAGATCACCCCCGAGTCCTGATGTGCACCTTCCCAAAATCAAGACATGTTTAATATCATAGAATTCTGCATAATGAGCGATACTGTATCCAAGATATACGCCCATGGTTTCCCAAATTTTTCGTGCGCCATTGTCACCCTCTTCCAGTCTCTTCTGAACGAATCTCAATTTCTCGGCGTCCGGTATACCCATTGGAACATCGATCCCGACTTTGGAGGCAAGTCTGAACACGCATTGCTGCGAGAGATAGGAAGCCCCGCAGCCTTTATCGCCAGACCACTCCTCCACAGGCGCGTTGGGGCTGTAATCAACCGGCGCAAATGCCAATTCATTCAACCAGCCCATGATGTGACCATCCTTGTTCACATAACCCACCGCCTGGCTCGATCCCAGCGCAATTCCCAGAATCCCATTATCGCCAATAGACATAGAGCCCGCCAGAGCAGTCACATCGCCGTCATTGATCACCTCGAGCGGTACGCCCATCTCCTCACGGATGCGTAAGAATATGTTTTTGATCTCATCGAATCGCTCCTTTGGAATCCCGCGAAACAGCGACGCCACCATCGGGCGATTGTCGATATAAATACCCGCCGAACTGCCACCGATTGCATCCACGCGCGGCAGTTTGCTCGCCGCAGTTTTCAACGCGGTCATGATCTCGCGGTAGTGATATTCGGGATCGGTCTGTTCGCGCGGTGACCAGATCACCTCCTCACTATAGATGACATTCCCATCTATCACCGCGCTTACCTTGCGGTCCGAAGCGCCCAGGTCAAATCCGATCCGACAGCCGTTTAGATTGCGGCCAAGCGGTTTTCCCCGCTCGCAAGAAGCAGGGACTTCATCGGCCTGGCAGGCGACCACTAAAAATTCTTTTTCATATACCCGCATTCCCATAAATTGAAAGTCGAATTTCCGTGCCCCATTCGCTGAATATGTCCTGCGGATATGTTCACCGATCGGCTTCGGTGCCCCGATATAGATCGCATATCCCCCGCGCTGCCAGAGCAGGAATTTCACCAGCCGTTCGATGTAGATATGATTGGATTCGAAATCGGGATGACCTTCTGGGTAGGCAAGCGTTTCAAAACGAGAAAATTCACCTCCGCCTCTTTCCAGACCGATCACCGTTCGCACCCCAACCGATTTGACTTTACGTTGAAAATTTCTATTCGCCAATACCGCAGGGCGAAAATCTTCATCCAGAGGAGGTCTGACTTGCGGCTCTATCAATTCCATACTTATCTTTCCCGTGTAAATAAGAGGGAATAGTCGTCAAGCAGCAAATATGCCGAAGCGCCAAGGATACAAGCGCGAAAGTCCAATGTTCCCAGCTCAAGTCGTGTGCTTTCCGCCATGCGTGTCAATGCTGCATTTCGCATCACCTCATTGACGGTGTCTAGCCAGGTCCTACCAAAGCGCGTCATATCTCCTGTAAGCACGATCTTCTGAATGTTCAACGTACCGATCAGGTTTGCCAAGGAAATCCCGAGATAATGCGCCGCGTTGGTCACCACTAGAACCGCCTTCTCCTCCCCTGCGTCGAAGGCTTCCTTCGCTTTGTCTAATGAATCCAGGTTCAACTGTTTGAGCACGGCTCGCGCGCTCGAGATGGTTTCGAGACATCCACGTTTTCCACATCGGCATATTTCGCCGTCCTCCCGCACCACCACATGGCCAATTTCTCCAGCGCCGCCGCCGTCCCCTTGAAACAAACGCCCATTGATGAGGATGCCCGAACCGATGCCTTGTTTCACATTGACCACAATCAGGTTTTCATCGCTTGCGTGATCACCGCCATACACGAATTCACCGATGGCAGTCGCCTGACTGTCATTCAACACAGAGACGCGGATCTTGTATTTCTTTTCAAGCAATTTCCCGAGCGGGAGATCGCGCCAGTCCAAATTCACGGCATTCACCACAACCCCCTCACGTGTATTGACTAAACCCGGAGTCCCAACTCCAATTCCGACAATCGGTTTGAATTTTTTTCTCAGCAATTGATCGATCAACTGAAAAACAAGCTCCAGTGCCTTATCCCCATTGTCGTCTCGTACCGGGGCTTCAACAACCTCCTTGATCTCTCCACGCAAATTCACGATTGCACCGATAAATTTATCCTGCGCAAGATTCAATCCGATCATGTAACGCGAGTCAGCCACCACGCTCAGTAAAATCGGCGACTTGCCGCCGATGGATTCGCCTCTGCCAACCTCTTCTACCAAACCCTCCGCAAGCAGGCCATTGACGATTTCCGAGACCGTTGTGCGGGTCAGACGAGTCAGGCGTGCTACTTCCGCCCGACTGATAGGGTCATGCGTGAAAATGGTGCGCAGAACCAGGTCGCGATTATGTCGCTTTGTGAATTCACGAGTAGCCTTTTTCATGAGGGCTTATTTGTTGATCATGCGAAATGTAAGAGACGCCAAAACTTTGTTAGTTCATTGTACTTACTAAGTTTAGTATACAACCCTTTTTCTGGAAAGTCAAGAACCTGAATTTGAATAAGGTGCTTTTACGAATCGCACCTCGACGCCTTTTTCTGTTGACCCAAGAACGTATAGGGATCCATATCGGTCGGTCGCCAATTGCCCGTACAGGTTTATCTCTGAATAGCGATCATTATTCGGCATAGTGACGTCTTTGAGGACCTTGCCAGTCGGATCAAACCAAATGGCTCTGAATTGATCTCCTCCGAAGACAACGAGATACCCCTGTGGCGTTTTTTCAAAGTGGGCAATCGATCCTAGCGGAGACATCGAATAAACTTCAAAAGCGATGCCTGCAGTTGTATCGGCGAACCGAGACACATGATCCGTCATGTATTTCAAGATGAATACCTGAGAATATTTCTGCCGTTGTACTTCTCGAGTGTTAACCTCTCCAGATTTGCTAAATGGCGCGACAAACTTGCCATCGTATTTGTCTATAACGCTTAGATCCTGCGTTAATATCGATGGGCTCTTTGCGAAAACCGGGGCGACTGCGCGGACACGCCCGTCTGGATATAACCTGTAGAGGTGGGGGATATTCACTTCAGATGACCCGATTGGCTCACCGATCTGGTCAAAAACCGCAATCTGTCCGTTCCGATCAAACTGCACATCCATGTCCGACGTCCCTTTGCGAGGCACTGGCATGGGAATGCTCGTGAAACTCTGCTCGGTTGGACTGAAGATCAACACTCGTTCGTTAACCTGGTCGAGCAAAGCGATACTTCCGTCTGACGCCACATCCATTGCCGGTGGGCCAAGCCTGCGTGGGTATTCCTCCGGTATGAGCAATCCAACTTCTTCAGGACCGCTGCCCCAGGGTAAAGCGAGGACCAGCTCTCCAGATTCGACTTCTCGTTGCGTTGGCAGTTCAACTGGAATGAAAGCGGGCACTGTGAATACGTCAATCGTCCCTTCAACCGGATAGCGAACACCCAGACCAACTTGCGGATCATTCACCTCCAGGTAGTATCGCAATGACCCCCCATCTGAATCAGCAGCCGGCAGGCTGGCGACCCAGTATTCTGCATCCTCTTGAATCTCTTTTTTAAGAGGAAAGGGTGTGAAGTCACTTTTTTCACCGTAGGAGAAGTAGAGCACTGGAGAGAGATTACACAGCAGGCCAGGCGCCTGGAACATATAGGCGCAGACGAAATCGAATTCGAGTTTAACCGTTTCATCTGACCTGGCTATCAGAGGGGGGATATGTGAAACCGGGATCGGTGGATTAACGTCAGGATCAAATCGGGAGAGGTCAATTGATGTCCCTGGAGTTAGCAAAGTTGTTTGGGTAGGCGAAGCTGATGGAGTACTGGTTTGCGTTGGTCTGGGCGTTAGCGTAGGAGTAATCGTTTTTGTTGGCTGGATGGTTTGGCTAATCTTGTCAACCATTTGAACAACATAGGGGTCTGATGAAACAGGGGTGTTATAAGCAAGAGTTTGATATAGGTCTTATTTAGGAGGCTGATCACCGCAAGCTGAGAGGAAGATCGCGATAATAAGAAGAAATAAAGCTTTTTCATTTCGGTCTCTTCTGCTAAGCGGCATTCGTCCTAAAGCAATCAACACACAACTAAGGGGCCAACCATCAAAACATTTTATCCCTCTCGTGAATCCAAGTTCAATCACTTGACGCCACGAAATAACCTATCAAGAATTTATGGTTCTGACAATCCAGGAAGGAGACCCCAATATAGAGAATGAGCCCAGGCAGGTGTCTCGATTACCAGCCATTCGCCTGTACCATCGACGCGAGCAATATAAATACCTGTCTTCTCGTTCCGAATCGAGATATAGGCAATATATGCCCCGTTTGGTGACCATGTTGGGCTCGAATTCACGTGTATTCCGGCACGAGCAACAGACTTCGTGACCTGAGCCAGATTGGTTCCATCGGTATCAATGACATAAACTTCAGGATCGCCTGCGTAGTCAGAGATGAAAGCGATGCGATCGCTATTCGTCGACCAGGCGAGATCGAACATGCCTACCAGGGTCAACCACGGGCCACGCCCTTCCAACCAATCGTGGCGACTGCCATCAGTTTGCAGCATCATCCCGGTTTGGGGATAGCGCTCCCGGCGACCACGATACTCGGGGGCTCGCCGCTTCCTGGGACTGCCTTGCCCGGCTGCCCGCCGGATCCGCCGCAGCGTCGAGCGCGAGATCACGATCGGCTCGGCCTGTTCAGCTAGTTCTTCGGTGAAGTGGCAGTCGTTGTAGTCCCGGTAGGTCTCCTTTGCCAACCGGAGGATCTCCCGCCTCACCGCCTCTCAGAGGCGGTTGACAGGGCTCCTGCCACGGTTCCCGTGCGCCAGGGCGGCTATCCCTCGCTGACGATAGGCTGCTACTAACCGGCGAAATTGCCGCTTCGAGATCCCAAGCAGTTCTGCCGCCCGTTGAGCTTGCACTTTCCCGGCTTCGTAGTCGATCACCATCTTCAGTTTGTGCTGCTCTTTCATCGTCAATGTCACCTTGTTTTCCATGGGGTGACATTTTCCCTGAACAGTCGGGGGGTGTCAATATAGCTGAACAATAACAAGCCAATCCAGAAGACTTGCCAATCCTGGTTGCCGCGGTACGAGAAAAATGCAGTCTCTTGGCGACTTTCAACGTACGGCTTTATCAACCCGGTCATCCTTCTGTAGCAGTTTTAAAACCCGGTGACCCGGTGCTGCGAGTACGCTATTTGTTGGCACGGTTGTCAAGGCAAGGGGTAATGTTTACCACGCTCCAGAATAAAACCTGATTTAGATAAACCTTTCGCTATCCTGACCATTCACAGCCTCCAGTTATCCGCCGGACTGGCTTTGTGGTGTGCCTGGGCGATATCGATCGCGGCCATCTGGGCGTAATGGCGCACCATTTCCAGCGAGCTGTGACCGAGCAGGGACTGCAAGGTGAAGATATCTCTGCCTGAGTGCAGGTAGGTAATCGCAAACGTGTGGTGGAATTTGTAAGGGACAGGCATCCTTGACTCCAGCACGATAAGCGATGTCCTTGATCGATTGACGCAGCGAGCCCGGGTTGAAATGCCGGCCATGCTGGTCGAGAAAAACCGGCGCATCGGGATCATCCGCATCTCCCCGATCAACCAGGTAGCGCCACACTGCTTTGCGGGTCGTCTTACCCAGGTACACCGTCCGCCCTTTGCCGCCCTTCGCCCCTCCGATCGCGCCATGCTTCACCACCACCTATCCTGTCTTCAAGCCGATGTTCCCACTCAGCGGTTTGCTCAGTTCCATGCCGCGCAAACCGACATCGGCCAGCTCGAAGATGAACGCTTGGTCTCTCTAGCTAAATAGCAGGCGCAGAGTGGAGCTTCTGCGATTGCTCGGACGAATCTCACGCAAGTAATCACGAGTCTTGAGCGTGGGTGGTATTCTGTGCGCAGCCAGCTCAGGTGCTCGTGGATCTGATCGGTGGTAACCTGGCTAATGGCGATCTCCTCCTGGTACTTGAGCCATTGTTTCAAGATTGGCTCGCCATTGGAGGTGAAAATGGGGCTGAGACCTGCGACCACCCCGACCTAGATGAAACAGGCGATGGCTGGCGCAACCGACAGGCAAGCACCGTTCTACTGGCTGGCTTTTCTCGATTGCGGCGAAATGAACAATGGCCTGCACCCTTTAGTTCATTCCAAGCGCACCTGTTTGGCAAGGTTCTTGCAACTGAGGACCATTGGGTTAAGCAAAAAACCATAGTCCAACAAGCTATGGTTTTAGATGAATAGCGGGGCCAGGATTCGAACCTGGGACCTTCGGGTTATGAGCCCGACGAGCTGCCACTGCTCCACCCCGCATCGTTTTCCCACACCTGAACCTTCTCCGGTGCGGGATTGGCATTATAGCACGGCGTTAGATCGGAGTCAAGGCGATGCATTCACAACCGGAGGCCGACCCTCGAAAAATAAGGAAAACCAGATCTGCCAATTGCTCTCCGGTGTTGGAGTCGCTTCCACGGTCAGCGTGGGGACCAGGGTTTCGCCGGGATATGGAAGCGGATTCACCAGCACCTCGCCCTCCTGAACCATGCGCCCTTCGCTGTAAGCCCAATCGTAGACCGCCTCATCCGAAGTGGCATAAGCGACCTGTGTCTCGAGATAAAACTTCGTCTGCAAGAGACTGGTTGCTTCGGCGGCAACTTCCTCTCGTTTCTCACTTAACCGGCGCAGCTCAGCCATCCGGTTATTGAAATCCATCACCAGCAGGAAAAGTACGGCGATGCCGATGACGACAAGAGCATATTTCCAGCCCAACCAACGCCTGCTCATGCACTCATCTTACCGCACCCGTTCCAGCTTCGCAAGGGCTGTAATCCTCAGCCCAAGCCTTCCTTGCATTTTTCTCAGCCAGATTGGGATGGAGTGATAATAAAATGCCGAAGGTGGGAGTCGAACCCACACGAGCGGATGCTCACTACGCCCTGAACGTAGCGCGTCTGCCAATTCCGCCACTTCGGCCTGCGCGCGCTATTGTACTCTGAAACCATGGTTTGTCAACCATTTCCTTGTTTTCAACATTTCCGACTCTCTCGCATGTTTTTTTCCCCATGCTATAATCACCTGGGAAAGAAATTCAATGTCAGGTACGTTTTATAATCAAATTCTGAGTCTCCTCACCTCACCGCCCGGCAATCTGGCGTATCACCTGATCCTGGCATTCTCTATCGCCGGGGCTCTCCCGAGCGCAGTTAGCCTCTGGCTCAAGGTCATGCCTGTCGAAGGACGTCGAATAGCTCTCGGCTTATCTGGACTCTTGCTGATCCAGGCTTTGCCGGGAATATTATCTATCCAGATTCAGCCTGATTCGACAATAGATCACTGGCTACCGGTGATCGATCGTGGTGGCATCACCCTGAGCATTGTCCTTATGGTATGGCTCTGGCTTTTCCCTTCAGCATCTCGATATTCCGATCTGAGCACCATCCTTATAAGCGCCCTGATCATCACCCTCACAACGTTTGCTGGACTTTGGATGAAAAACTCGCCTTCTGGAGAACCCTTCAATGCCTCCCTGGTGGATGGCTGGTGGAATCTGCTCTCTTTTCTCCTGGTTCTTACGGGGGGTGTTCTTCTTTTAGTTCGACGCCCCCCGGGATATGAGAATGGTCTGGCCCTCTTCACGTTACTCTTTGTCGGTCATATCCTGCACTTCTTCTGGCCGCTTCCCAACGGTGATTACTCGGGGAATGTCCGTCTGGCACAGATAGCTGCATTTCCGATCTTGTTGACACTGCCATCAAGATTTTCGACCTCTGAGGCTGATCTAACCAAACACAGGCGGAGAGGATCATCCCAGGCAGGCATCCAGCTGGAAATTTTCAAGCATATGTTGGCGCTAAGTTCCTGGAAATCCACAGCAGAAAAATACCGGGCGGTCAGCGCGTTAGTTGCCCACGCTATGAACGCTGACCTGTGTCTGTTAATGACACCTCCCGATAGAAACAGAGTGATCTCGATCCTGAGTGGTTATGACCGGAGGAAAAGTCAGTTCCTCGGCACAGCCACTTTCGATGGAAACCTGGTCCCCGTGCTGGCAGAAGCCATCAGACAGGCAAGGCCACTCCACCTGCCCGCAGACAGCCGCATTCCGGATTTGACTGGTTTGGAGAAGATCCTCGATCTGCCCCTCGCGGGCGCCTTGCTCGCCGCCCCCCTGGTCACCGATTCGCAAACTCCAAAACCCGATGCGCCAGCTATCGTACTGCTCACCCCATATTCTCGGCACCCCTGGACCGCGGCGGATCAGAATTACCTGGCAGAGATCATACCCAATCTGGCAGAAATCCTCCAACGCGCTCAGGAAGCCAAAGACCTGCAAGAACGTCTCAAGCTGACACAGCGCAGTCTCCAGACCCTCCAAAAGGAACATGAGCGCCTCGTGCAGAATCTCAAGAAAAAATCCGGAGGGTCTCCGCCTGCCCCTCTTCAGGGATCACGGTTCAGCTCCACTCTCATCAATACTCCCTATGAGGGTGCAGAGCAGCAACAATTTTCACCCCTCCCAGTGGATCAGGCTGTTTCACAAGTGGAACCCTCCGAATCGTCGATCACATATGAAAACACGCACCAGGGTCTGGTCGATTTGAACGAGCTGCTCGGAGAAGTACTGGCAGAGGCGGACATTCAACTGCAGGAAAGAGATTTGCGCCTGGACGTCGATATCCAGGAAAGACTGCCGTTGGTCAAAGGCGATGGGGGTCAACTCCGGAACTTGATTCAGCATTTATTATCCAACGCTATCACGGTTTCGCCGGATAAAACGACGATCGCTCTTCGTGCCCACCGGAAAGGATCACCTGGGGAACGTGCATTCATCCATATCCAGGTCCAGGATTCAGGATCAAAGATCGATCCTCGCGATCTAGAACCTCTGTTTGCGATATCCTCGAATGCAACTTTGCCGCAGAATGCTGAAAAAGAAAGTTTACTGAACCTGTTAGTCATGGCAAGGACCTTGGTGGAAACATACCAGGGAAAGGTTTGGCTTGACACAGAGGCTGAAAGCGGGAACACTGTCAATTTACTCATGCCGCTCCTTGAGGAAATTAACACCGCACCCGAAAAAGGAGATCAGGATTGATCAAGACTGAGGCTTCGATCATAGATGGAGCTCTAAAAGGGTTTCTGATCGCTTCGATCGCAGGCTTGATCGTCCTCAGCGCTCTTGTGATCTCGCTGAACGAGACGGGGCAGCCATCAGCTGTTAATATTCCAACCCTGCCCGTTCAGCTCGCCTTCGCCACGCCACTCCCCCCCTTGGCAATTCCGACGACCTCTCCAACGCTTTCACTGACCAGCTCAGTCACCCCCACAACCATAGCATCACCCACGCCGACCCCTTGTTCACCGCCAGAGGACTGGATCGAATATCAGGTCCAGGAAGGAGACAAACTGAATGCCCTGGCTCGCGCCCTTCAGATCGATCGCGAGGCGCTACTTGCCGGAAATTGCACGGATAAACTCGTCCTCGAGCCAGGAATGATCATCCTGATCCCACCATCCCGGCTGCCAACTGCAGTGGCATGCCAGCCAGCAACCGGCTGGTCTCGATATATTGTGAAGGCTGGGGACACGTTATACAGCCTTGCCAAGCTGATCAATTCTACTGTGACTATTATTCAGGCGGGAAATTGTATGACCACCGAAAGAATCTACGTCGGCCAGATGATCTTGCTACCGAGACTGCCACCACCTTCATACCCCACAGCTACTCCAACGATGACACCGCTGCCGACACATACCCCTCAGCCTCCTACAGACACAGTTGGTCCAATCTCCAGAGGCACAGCAACCCCAACTCCAGCCCATGAAAGTTGAGGAACGAATCTTGCATCGCCTACTCGAGGTGACCAGCTAACTTCCCCACCCGGAAATGTATTATGGCAAGACGATGGAAAATGCAGATATCCCATAAAATCATTTTTCGCACACCTTTGCCGGGTATGCTGGCAATGATCTTTTCCGGCGTGCTCGCTGCCTGCCAGGTCACCGGCCTGGCTCCACAGGGCGGTCTGGCAGTCGGTATCCTCCCGCGTCTCGTGAGCATCCCAGCCGATGCAACCCCCACGCCCACCCCTTTTCAGCCTCTGGCTCCAACCCCTACCTACTTGCCCACATCGATCCCCGAACCGCCATCGCCACCTCCTCCTGAGCAGCCACCTGACAGATCCCGCGATTTTCCCCCTCCCAGCGAATATTCATACCTGCCCATTCCTCCACCAGTTGGGCTCATCCCGCAGCCTCCCGGACAGGTGAACATCCTGCTCCTTGGCTCGGACCAGCGACCCGGCCAGGGCATCTACCGGACAGATACGATCCTGCTGGTCACAATCAACCCGGAAGCCGGAAAGATTAACCTGACCTCATTTCCGCGTGACCTTTACGTCTATATCCCTGGATGGACAATGCAGCGCATAAACACTGCCCATGCCCACGGCGGTTTCGAAACGACCTCCATGACCTTCGAATATAATCTGGGTGTGCGGCCAGATCATTTTATCTTGATAAACTTCTCAGCGTTCGTCGATGTGATTGACAGCCTTGGAGGCATTGATGTCCATGTAGCTCAAGGGGTTGGGGAATATCGCAGCGGGTATGGCTGGTTCTACATTGGACCGGGTGTGAACCATATGGACGGCAAAACCGCGCTTTGGTATGTTCGTTCTCGTTCCACCACCAATGATTTCGACCGAAACCGCCGCCAGCAGGAGGTCCTCGAGGCCATTGTAGACCGTATGCTCAACCTCTATACCATTGCCAAAGCACCCGAGTTGTTCAAGATCTATTCTCAAAACGTGACCACAGATCTGAAATTCACTGATCTCCTCCCTCTAATACCTATAGCGGCTCAGATAAACGACACCTCAGTGATCACCCACTATTACATTGGGAAAGGCCAGGTGACCGGTTGGATCACCCCTGAGGGTGCCCAGGTCCTTCTGCCAGATCGCAAGGCTGTCCTGCAGGTCATGCGTCAGGCGCTCAACAGCCCCTGAACCTGAACTCCTGATTATCCAGAGGTAATTATGATCTTGAAAGGAAAAGGCATATTTATCTGGAGGATCCCAGCCTGTGAAAACGGCGACCCACGCCGAATTGCCGCCCTGGCGGAAGAAGCCAGTTTCACGCATGTCCTGATCAAGGTCGCAGATACGGTTAACCCTTACAACATTTACGACGCCGTCGATCACGTCCCTCCGCTTGCCCGCGCCCTGAAAGCTCGCAACATCCAGGTATATGGCTGGCACTACGTTACCGGAGTTGACCCGCTCGCCGAAGCCAACCGGGCGATCGAACGCGTCCAGAGCCTCGACCTGGACGGTTACGTGATCGATGCAGAAAAGGAATACAAACAGCCAGAGAAGCGCGAGGCAGCAAGGCGGTTTATGGAGCGCTTGCGCGCAGGTCTGCCGAATACACCGATCGCCTTGTGCTCCTACCGTTATCCTTCCTATCACCCGCAACTCCCCTGGAGCGAATTCCTCGAAAGTTGCGACCTCAACATGCCCCAGGTGTATTGGATGCTGGCTCACGACGCCGGAGACCAGCTCCGTCGAAGTGTAAATGAGTTCTACAGGATGACCCCATACCGACCGGTAGTGCCCGTCGGGGCAGCCTTCCGCGAACATGGCTGGCAACCAACCCCGGCTGAGGTGCAGGATTTTCTCTCCGCAGCCCGATCGCTCAACCTGCCAGCGGTTTCATTCTATAGCTGGGATTCCGTCCGGGCTTACCTCCCGGAAGTATGGAAAGTCATTCGCGACTACCCCTGGCCTAAACCTCCCTCTGAGGAGGATATCCCGGCTCGACTGATCGCGGCTCTGAACACCCATGATGTAGAACAGGTGCTTGCTTTTTATAACCCCAATGCCGTTCACCTCACCTCAGCGCGCACTATCCAGGGTCATGAGGCCTTGCGCGCCTGGTACGAGGAATTCTTCACCAATCTGCTCCCTTCAGCCAGATTTGTGCTCAGCTCGATCACCGGAAGCGGAAGTACCCGCCACTTCTCATGGACAGCGACCTCCAACCGCGGCCGTGTCCTCGATGGAAGCGACACACTCGGTCTCTCGGGTGGCAAGATCGCCTATCATTACTCATTCTTCACGCTTTCTTCCTGATCTTACCTGTCTCCTGCCCCTCACACTTTTTTCTTTCTTCTGTGAGGCTGCTACCGTCCTCGAGCTCGACTTTGGCGACGAGGCTGATCGCTCCGGTCTTGGCAACTCGACCGGGCGGATCACACCCTGGACGCTATCCCCCGATTTGAGCTCCAGAACCATTTTGCCGCGCGCCGACCGACTCTGAAGTGGAGCTTCATCCAATCGGATCGCTCGAGCTGCTGATCGAGCAAGCTCGAGTACCAAACGCGTATTCCCTTTTCCACAGGCGATCCCGACGACGCTCACCCCATCTGGAAGTTTCCAGGCGATCACCCCCTGCCCATATCGGCCTTGCACCGGAAATTGAGATATGTCAACCCGCTTGCCCGTGCCATCAGAGGCGATGAATAAGACCTCTCCCTTGCGGGGTGCCACCTCACAGCCTATTACCCGATCCCCATTTTGGAGCTTTACCCCCATCACCCCAGCAGCAACCAAACCCATCAGACGCACCTCCTCTTCCGAGAAACAGATTGCCATTCCTCGGGCTGTCGCCAGAAGCAAGTTCCTTTTGCCATCGGTCAGTTGCACCCATCCCAGACGATCCCCTTCGTTGACCTTGACCAGCGTGAATGTCTGAGCCGCCGGTCCGGGCAGATCGCTGAGCGCAGACTTTTTCACCATCCCCAGCTGTGTGACCGTTGTCACAAACCAGCCTTCTGCCCGATCCTCCCGGGCTGGCAGGGCAAAGGCCACCGCCAGGCGATGGTGTTCTTTGAGAGCGGATATCTTCGGGTAAGGGACTCCTTCCTCAGGTTTCCCCGCTCGCGGTAGCGAGTGCATGGGGATCGCCGAGGCCTCTCCATTATCAGCCACCAGGTAAAGCGTATCGCGCGTCCTGGCTGATGTTAAAATCCGGGGGGTATCCTTCCCTCCCAGGCGCGGGATTTTACTGTCTGCGGTTCGGGAGATCAGGCCTTCCCGCGAGATCATGACCCACACCTCTTCCTCCGGGAGCAGGTCTTTTGTGGTCAAGACACTGGCGGTGGTTTCGCCAGCCCCCAGGTGGACGATCTGTGTGCGTCGGGCATCTGCAAACTCCTGCTTCACGGATAAGAGTTCTTCAGCTATCACCTGGCGCATCTTTTTTGGAGAGCGCAGCAACGCCTCGAGATATTTGATCTGTGTCAGGACTTCTTTATACTCTTCGTCGATTTTTTTGCGTTCAAGAGCTGCCAACCGGCGTAAAGGCATGTCCAAAATCGCCTGCGCTTGAATCTCGCTCAATCGGAAGGTCTTCATTAAACGGGCGCGAGCTGTATCCACATCGGGAGATCGCCGGATCAGGCTGATCACTTCGTCGAGATTCTTGAGTGCAACCCGCAACCCTTCGAGCACATGTGCCCTATGGCGTGCCCGTTCCAGATCATATTCGCTCCTCCTGCGGACCACCGTCAGGCGGTGTTCGAGATAGACCCGCAGGGCCTGTTTCAGACTCAACAGGCGGGGCTCGCCATCCACCAGCGCAAGCATAATGATGCTAAATGTACCTCGCATCTGGGTGCTCTTGTACAACTCACGAAGCACTGCGTCCGGATCGGCAGTCTTCGTCAACTCGATAACGATGCGCATCCCCTGCCGATCCGATTCATCCCGCAGGTCGGCAATCCCATCGAGGCGTGCCTCGCGCACCAGGCTGGCGATCCGTTCGATCAGCGCAGCTTTGTTAGTCATAAAAGGCAATTCGGTGATGATAATGCGATTCCTGCCACGGCTCATCTCCTCCACATGGGCGCGAGCCTGGACTGTCACTCCACCTCGTCCGGTGGCATAAGCAGTGACCAGCGAATCCCCATTGGCATCATGCAAGATGACGCCCCCGGTGGGAAAATCTGGTCCTTTAATGAATCGCATCAGGTCCTCAACTGTGATCTCGTCCTGTCTCTCCCAGCCTTGAAGCAGGTAAACCAGCGCGTCGATCACCTCCCCAAGGTTATGTGGAGGTATGCTCGTCGCCATGCCGACCGCGATACCGGTCGCTCCGTTGACCAGCAGATTGGGAAAGGCAGCCGGTAATACCACCGGTTCTCGGAGTGTGCCATCGAAATTCTCGCTGAAATCGACCGTGTTCTTTTGAATATCTGCCAACAAATGGGTCGCCAGGCTTGTCAACCGCGCCTCGGTGTATCGCATCGCCGCTGGAGAATCCCCATCCATGCTGCCGAAGTTCCCCTGACCATCCACCAGCAGAGCTCGCATCGAGAAATCCTGAGCCATCCGCGCCATAGCGTCATACACTGCCATATCTCCATGCGGGTGGTATTTTCCCAACACCTCCCCGACGATCCGGGCTGACTTCTTATAGGGGGAAGATGGTCCGATCCCCATGTCATGCATGGCATAAAGGATACGCCGATGAACCGGTTTAAGTCCATCGCGTGCATCAGGCAGTGCTCGAGAAACGATCACGCTCATCGCATAATCCAGATAGGATTGCTGCATCTCATCATCGATGTCGATTTTGCGCACCAGGCCAATTTCCATGTAGATAGCTCCTGCTACCCTGAATCCTTGTCAGGGAGTATTAGAATATATGTGCTGATATCTATCTTACGGGGAAATCGATAATTAGTCAACAATAAAGAATCATCCCAGACAATATATGCCTGGGATAGCAAAAGCTGTGGGCGGTATAGGACTCGAACCTACGACCTTTGCGATGTCAACGCAACGCTCTAACCAACTGAGCTAACCGCCCGTGTAGTTCAGATTATACACACACACGAATGAAATGGCAAGCCGATAAGTTTCCCTGTCAACACTTTATTTCATCAGCAGAGGATCGCTGAGCGCTTACTTTATGCGCTGGTCCCATTCTGACAAGATGTGATACTGCAGATGAACTCATGGATCAGTTGTGAAACTAAGGCGGGTTTTTCCAACATGACCATATGGCCGGCATCTTCGATCACATATAAACGGGCATTGGGCAGCCGATTAACAAGATATTCGGCATAGCGAAGCGGCGTCAACCGATCCTGATCTCCGCAAATCACATACGCAGGCTGCTCTATTTTTGATAAATCCTGCATCACATCGAAATCATTGCAGGCAAGAAAATCTCCATACAGGATCGCCTGTGGGGTGGATGCCATGCGCTGCAATGCAAGCTCTTTGAACCGAGTCGGCGTCCGCTCGGCGAAAGATGCAGATACCACCATCTTCACGGCATCCATGAATGTCTCCTCTTGTGCAGCTTTGCTCAAGATATCCGGATGGACCCTAAGGCGCGCACCAGCTCCAACCAGGATGAGGCCTGCGACTCGATTGGGGAACTCAAGAGCCAGCTGCAGGGCAATGGCACTTCCCATTGAGTGCCCGCAAAGGAAAGTGTGCTCAACTCCGATTCGATACAGCCAGCGTGCCACACATGCGGCATACGCCTCGATGCTTCTCAACCCACCCCCACCCGATCGGCCATGGCCTGGGAGATCAGGCGCGAGGACTTGCAGATTAGAGAGCCTGCGCACCTGGGGCGGCCAAAACAAATGCGTCCCGCCAGCTCCATGTAGTAAGACGAGAGGAATTTTTCCCTTTACTTTGTCCTGCCAGACGTAATAATAAATATTGTGCATATATGGCATGCGTCATCCTTTTGAGGGATTACTTTTCGAGGCTCGCAGCCAAATCCGACACATCAACCCGGAGAGAATCCCTCCCAGGCCAAAGAAGGGGAACCAGGATAAAACCTGTTCAATCTGAGCAGTTGTGAAATCAGGTGTCCCGTGACCATGCAACCCGCTCTTGAAAGCCATCAGGAAGATTGCCAAAGGTGATATGACCAAACCGCTGATCAAACCAATCAAGGCGCTCCGGATGCTCGTCAACCTGCCCTGCTCAAACTGCCTGGAAGAGAAATTAAGCAATGCCCAGGCGCATATCCCACCTGAGATCAGCAGGACACCGAAGGTACTGGATTCCTCGAAAGACAACCAGGCGAACAACCCACCGCTGATCAGCAGTGCGCCAATCCGAAACCATAAGCGCCGATAATGCATGTCGTCAATATCATTGCGTTTGTCTTTGAACCGCCTCCTGGGTCAGGGGGATGAGCGCTTGAATGACCGTTCCTTTTCCAGGAGATGATTTGACCCGCAATTCCCCCCGAACAAGCTCCGCACGTTCACGCATATTGATCAATCCCAGGTATTTTCTATCATCTCCTTTGTGGTCAATCGCCTGGGGGTCAAAACCCACTCCATCATCTTCTACTTCTAAGAGAGCGTAAGTTCCTTTCTGAT